>Ga0316190_10001610_pt1 | contig 16436 bp, 13 predicted proteins | sample Eddworburrow2_MG_FD_204929 | JGI IMG/M metagenome (GOLD analysis project Ga0316190, IMG submission 204929) | Coastal sediment microbial communities from Maine, United States - Eddy worm burrow 2 | ecosystem: Environmental > Aquatic > Marine > Coastal > Sediment | place: USA: Maine | collected... | reverse complement strand
GGCACGATCGAAAAGCTTCGCCAAGATCTGGTCGTGTTCGGGCGAATCGACGACGACGCCACCTGGCGCATCGGGCTGTATGGCATTGACGACGGTGCGGCCAACCAGCTCGTCATCGACTGGCGAACGACCTTCGCGGCCGCCTTCTATCAGGCCCGGTTCGACGAGCCGATGGGCCTGACCCGACGAGTGGCCTATGTCGGCTGTATCGCCGACCTGCTCATCGAGGACTTCGAGCGGGGCGAGGTGTCCGGCTCCTCACCCTTGATGGCCGAGCTCTCGCGTCGACGGGGCACCGAGATGCGCACGGCCGTGGCCACGCTCCAGACCGAACAGGACGACCTGGTCCGGTTGCCGCCCGACGCCACCCTGGTCCTGCGGGGTGGCCCCGGCACCGGCAAGACCGTCGTGGCCCTGCACCGCGCGGCATGGCTGGTCTACCACGACACCCGCATCTCGGCGGATCGGGTGCTCGTGCTCGGCCCCAGTGACCGGTTCTTGGACTATGTCGCCTCGGTCCTCCCCACCCTCGGTGAGGCCCGGATCCACCAGACCACCTTCGAGCGGCTGTTGGGATCGTCGTGCGCCGCGGGCAGCGACGAGCGTTGGCTCGACGCACTCGACCGTTTCGAGGCGCAACTGATCACACCGGCGGCCATCTCGGTGGGGGCCCGCACCCTCCCCGAGTCGGACGTGGCCCACGCGTTGGAGCGGGTGGGTGGCCTCGCGTTGCCCTGGAGAGACCGTCGGAAGCTGTTCCTCGACCGGCTGGCCAAGCTGCCCGGCGCCCGAGCGGCGTCGCGAACCGAGCTGGCCAAGGCGGCCGCCCCCGTCTTCCCGGCACTCACGACGACCGGGGCCCTACGCCGCCTGCGATCTCGTCCCACGCTCAAACGCCTCGGCCTCGACGCGGAGCTGATCGACGCGTGGCTCGACGAAGAGACCGACGGTGCGCTCGCCGATGAGGTCCGGGCCCGCTTCGAGGGGGTGCCTGCCCGCTACGCGCACGTGATCGTCGACGAGGCTCAGGACATGTCCCTGCTCCAACTGCGCGCCGTGCAACGCCGATCCAAAGGCCTGATGCTCGTTGGAGACGACGCCCAGCGCTCGACCCCGTGGGGCCTCGGGCTGAGACGGGCCGGCCGGATTCTCGAGGTCGAGCCCACCGAGCTACGCACCGCCTACCGCATGTCCGCAGAGATCACCCACTGGCTGAACGACCATGCCGCCGAGCACGGCATCGATGCCATCGAGCTCGACGGAATCCGACCCACCGGCGTCGCCGTGACCGACATCGAAGACGTCGAGTCCTCCCGTCGTGACCTGGCCAGCCGCTGGGACACGGTCGCGGTCATCTCTCCCGGAGAGGTGTGGGAACACAAGGGCATCGAGTACGACGCGGTCATCGTGGACACCGTCGGTACCGGCCGGCCGATGGAACCGAGCGAGATCTATTTGGCCGCATCGCGCGCCGCCCACGAGCTCCACATCGTCCGCTGAGTAGCTCCGGAGCTACGAAACAGGCCGGTGGGTTTCGATCGAGCCATGGTGACCGGGCAACATACAGGGATGGGGACGTCAGCGCACGAAGTGGTCCAGGTCGATATCGACGAGCGGATCGGCACCATCAGGCTCAATCGACCCGAGGCTCACAACGCCCTCAGCAACGAGGTGTTGCGGGCCCTGCCCCGGGCGATCGAGGAGCTGGAGGCTGACGACAGCGTCGATGTGCTGGTGATCACCGGGGCCGACCCGTCGTTCTGCGCGGGCCTCGACCTACGCCAGCTCAGTGCGGGCGAGCTCGACACTCGCACCACCGACGGGAAGGGCACGCCATCGAGGTATCGGGGTGCCCTCCCGCCCCACACCAAGCCGCTGATCGGCGCCATCAACGGCGCAGCCGTGACCGGCGGGCTCGAAATCGCCTTGAACTGCGATTTCCTCATCGCCTCCGAGCGGGCCCGCTTCGCCGACACCCACGCCCGCGTGGGGGTGATGCCCGGCTGGGGACTGTCGGTGATGTTGCCTCAGGCCGTTGGGGTCCGCCGGGCCCGCCAGATGAGCCTCACGGGCAACTATGTCGACGCCGCGACGGCGCTGGCCTGGGGACTGGTGAACGAGGTCGTGCCCCACGCCGACCTGATGGCCCGCACCCGTGCACTGGCATCGGACATGGCCCACAACGACCAGGACGCCGTGCGCGAGCTGCGTTCGATCTACCACGACGTCACGTCCACCACGGTTGACGAGGGCTGGGACATCGAGAGCGCCCGCAGCCGGGGCTGGAAGAACCGGTCCACCCCCGATCGGGTGCAGGCCGTCATAGACCGGGGCCGCAGTCAACCCCGGTAGGGCGCCGTGGTCGCATCAGAGGCGGTGTCGACGGTCATCGTGTCCCCCCGGACCGCCGCCAGCGGTATCGCCCAGAACCTCGGTTCGAAAGTCCCCCCTTTGAGCTGAACCACTCAGTTCCGGCGCAGCCGCAGGATCGACATGCCGTCGGTACCTGCACTTTGGGGCAACAACCGCGCTCCCCGGCCATGGGGTTCCCATGGTCCGTCGGGCGGGTCGAGCGGCTCGAATGACTTCAGCGCAACTCGGGTCCACTCGTCGACGCCTACTGTCTCTGCGTCGCTCAAGGTGCACACGCTGTAGACGAGCACGCCACCCGGCTTGACCAGCTCTGCGGCGGCGGTCAGCAGGCGTTTCTGGGTGTCGACCAGCCGGCCGACGGCATCCTCGGTGATGCGCCAGCGGGCGTCGGGCCGTCGACGTAAGGCGCCCAACCCGGTGCACGGCGCGTCGACGAGCACCCGATCGGCGCTCGACCGGCGCACCGGCGGGGAGGCACCATCAGCGACCATCGCCATCAACCGTCCGTGTTGCCGTTGTCCACCCGCCACCGGCTCAGCCACCTCGGGGTCGGTCAGCTCGGGGTCACTCGCCCCGGGGTCACTCGCCCCGGAGTCGCTCACCCCAGGGTCGCTCACCCCAGGGTCACGCATCCCACGATCAGCCACCTCGGGGCTGTTGTGCTCGAAGCCGAGACGTTGGCGGTTCCGGTCGAGCATCCGGGCTCGACCGGGGTTCAGGTCACCGGCCAGGACCAGGGCCCCCGCCCCGGCCATCGCGGTCGCCTTGCCCCCCGGAGCGGCGCACACATCGATCACGATGTCACCGGGCTGGACATCGACCAGTTCGGCCACCCACTGGGAGGCGAGGTCCTGCACATAGCCGTCCTCGCGTTCGGTCGCGGCGCCGGGACGGTTCATCTCCTCGAGGGCGGCGAACGCACGCTCATCGCCAAGGTCGGCGCGTAGCCGCTTGATGATCCAGTCGGGATAGCTCAGGCGCACACCATCGGAGGGCCACACCGGTTCGTCTTCAGCCGCCACCTTGCGCAGCACGGCGTTGATCATTCCCCGAGCCCGGCCGCCGACCGCGTCGACGGTGGCCGAGACCGCGGCATGGGGCGGGGTCCCCAGGAACCGCAGCTGATAGGCACCGAGGCGCAACCCGGCGCGCACGTCAGGGTCGAGGTCCGGGAGCTCACCGAGCAGGTACCGACCGACAAGCCAATCGGTGGCCCGCTGCATGCGGACCGTGCCGTATACCAAGCTGGTCGCGAAAGCCCGATCTCGGGGTTCGAGCTCGGACCGTTCCAGCTCGGCGGGTAACGCCGCGTTGGCGTGAGCGCCCTCTTCGATACGGACCAGGACCTCAACGGCCAGCCGGCGAGCGGCCACGCCCGCTTGATCCTGAGAACGGGCCCCACCACCCTGGCCGGCCCGACCGGACGGGCGCCGGCCCGAGGACTTACGCTTCGGCCCACGCCCCTGATGACCTGATGACCGGGGTCCGCTCATGATCCGAGCCTCACGTCAGGGGCGAGGCGCGCCCCGTTGAGCCACGCCTCCGCCGGTTGGCGGGCCTTGCCCTCGGGCTGGACCTCGACCAGGCGTAGCGCGCCGCCACCGGTCCGGGCAACCGCGCCATCCAGCGCACCCGGGGCAGGGTCGATTTCCAGCGCACCCAGGGCAGGGTCGATTTCCAGCGCACCCAAGGCCGGGTCGGTTTCGGGCTCGACCTCCACCCGGTGAATCTTCAGGCGCTTCCCGGCGACCGTGGTCCAGGCCGGTCCGACGCGGACCACCCGATCAAGCTCAACCGCAGACAGATTCCAGTCCAGCTCAAGATCCGCCGGGCTCAACTTCTCGGCGTAGGTGACCTCACCGACCTGGGGTTCGGCGGCACCGAGGCCGCCGGTGAGCGTCTCGACGAGCAGAGCGGAGCCGAGCTCGACCAGGCGTCCCCGCACCGACTCCAGCGTGTCGTCGGGTTTGATCGCGGATTTGGCGGTGGCGTAGGAGCCCCCGGTGTCCAAGCCCTCCTCGACCGCCATGATGCACACACCGGTGTGGGTATCTCCCGCGAGCAGGGCCCGTTCGACGGGAGCGGCGCCCCGCCAGCGGGGCAACAACGAGAAATGCATGTTGACCATGGGCAGTCGAGCCAGCACATGGGGCTTGATGAGACGCCCGAACGCGATGACAACCCCGAGATCGAGGTCGAGATCGAGAAGGTCATCGACCGATTCGGTGACGGGCAGCCCGAGGTCGAGAGCTGCTTGTTTCACCGGACTGGGCGAGAGCTCGCCCCGTCGTCCCCGTCTGGCGTCAGGTCTGCTGACCACCATCGCCACCTCGAATCCGGCGGCGATCAGCGCCTCCAAGGGCGGTACCGCGAGAGCGGGGGTTCCGAGGTAGGCGAGCCGGCGAGGCTGCGCCGGCGGCGCGATCATGGCAGCGATAGTCCGGCGTTCTCTGCCGGTCCATCCGTTCGGACACCGGTTTGGGGCCCGGACATCGCCCGCTCTCGCAGGGTGCGCAGCGCGCCCTTGCGCTGATCGTCGTCGAGGTGTTCGAGTAGCAGGACGCCGTCGAGATGATCCAGCTCGTGTTGCACGAGCCGGGCCAGGATCTCGTCGGCCTCAAAGGACACCTCGTTGCCGTCCAGGTCGCGGCCGCGAACATGAATCTGTTTTGGTCTGAGGATCTCGAAGGTGAGTTCAGGCACCGACAAACAGCCTTCTTCATAGGCCCACTCGCCGTCGCTCTCGCTGATCTCGGGATTGATCAAGACCTGAGGTCCTTCGCCGAGATCATAGACAAAGAGGCGTTTGCCCACTCCGACCTGTGGCGCGGCCAAGCCCACTCCGGGCGCGGCGTACATGGTGGCCAGCATGTCGTCAGTCAAACGGACGAGTGCACCGTTGATGTCGGTGACCTCGGAAGCCGTCTTCTTCAGGACAGGATCACCGAACACCCGGATCTGGTATGGGGATGACACCGTCCCACAGTAGCGTCGCACTCGTGGGGTCGAAGACGTGACGAGCGAACAGAGTGAACCGACGAGCGCGGCCGAGCGGCCAGGCCAGCCCAAATCTCAGCCCGACCACTATTTCGCCTCTGATCCTCAGGTCCCGTCCGAGCCGGATCAGGTGGAGTTGTTGTTACCCGATCTGAGCCTCTCGTTGGGCGTCGACCGCGGGGTTTTCTCCCGCGGCGGCATCGACATGGGTACCCGCCTGCTCCTGCTCGAATCACCGGCGCCTGACCCCGGGGTCGAACACGTTCTCGATCTGGGTTGTGGCTACGGTCCCATCGCTATGGCCCTCGCCCACCGCGCCCCCGACGCCACCGTCTGGGCCGTAGATGTCAACCCTCGGGCCATAGGGCTCTGCGCCGCCAACGCCGCCGCCGCCGGATTCGCCGAACGGGTACGGGCCGTCCAGCCCGACGCGGTGCCCCCCGACGTGCGCTTCGATCTCATCTGGTCCAACCCTCCGATACGGATCGGCAAGGTGGCGCTTCACCAGCTGTTGACCACCTGGCTTGAGCGGCTCACCCCCGGCGGTCGAGCGGTGCTCGTGACCCAGCGGCACCTCGGTGCCGATTCACTGACCGATTGGCTCAATGCGCAGGGTTGGCCCACCAACAGGATGCTGTCGCGGCGCGGGTATCGGTTGCTCGACGTGCGAGCCCGGACGGCGACACCATGAGTCGGCACCTGTCGAGCACCGAACTGAAACGACTACATCGGGAATGGAGACACCGGCCGACCCCCCGCCTGGCCCTCGCGCTCGACGGCGTGCAGACGCCCTACAACGTGGGATCGATCCTGCGGATGGCCGCCGCCTACCGCGTCGATCATCTGTGGATGGCGGCGCCGACGGCACCCGTGCGCCATGCCAAGACGGCCAAGACCGCCCTCGGGTCGGAACGATTCCTGACCTGGACCGAGGTCGACGAAGGCACCGAAGCGGTGGAGATGGCGCGCCAGGCGGGCTATCGGGTGATCGGCATCGAGCTCGCCCACGACGCGGTTCCGCTCCATGAGCTCGACCTGACCGTCGACGTCTGCTTTGTGGTCGGCCACGAGGACCGCGGCCTGGCGTCGGCGACCCTCGAGGCGTGCGATGCCGTGGGCTACATCCCCCAGCTCGGCCGTATCGGCTCGCTGAACGTAGCCAGCGCCACCGCGATCGCCATCTACGAGGCCCGCCGCCAGTCCTGGTAACCCGTTTCGGCTAGCAGGATGCCGAAAAACACCTACCGGTGCCTCACCGGCATTCTTCAGGACCCTGCCAGCGGGGTGCCGGATCTTTCAGCCGACTCCGCCGCCGGCGGCCTGAATATTGCCCTGGATGGTGGTCAGCTGTTGACGCAGGGCTTCGAGGTCGGCAACCATTCTCGCCAGATGGGCCTTGGTGGTGGGCCATTCGGCGCGGAAGCGGGCGGCCAGGGGGCCGTCCCAGTGCATGGGGTCCTCGAGCACCGCACCCTGACCGCCCAGCCGGTCGAGCTCCCCGCTCAGACCACCGTTGATGATGGTGCTCATCACCCCCAGCGCGTTGATGGCTTCGGGCGTGGACTTGACAATCGTGGCCATGGTTTCTTTCTCCGCCGGTTGGCTGATCACCGATCGAACCCTTCGAGGTGATGGTCAACACCTTAACCATTTTCTCGTGTCATTTCAATACATTCCACGGCATGTCGGGTAGAGTCGAAGTGCTCAGTGCCGGTGCGGGGTGTTCGGGTCGTGGACCCGATTGGGGTTGATGACCGGCACCAGTTCGGTGAGCACTCCCCCGGTCGTCTTGGGGTGGAAGAAGGCGACGTTGCGCTTGGTGTTGGCCGGCCGTGGCAGTTCCACCTCGCGCAGCCCCCGGCCGATCAGCCGTTCGGCTTCGGCGTGGACGTCCTCACAGGCGTAACAAAGATGGTGCAAACCCGGACCCTTCGTCGACAAGAAGCGCGCCGCGCCGCTCGTCGCTCCGTCATCGGGTACGAGGATCTCCACCTGGGTTGCGCCCTCGCCCACGGCGAAGAAGTAGTTCGTCGTCTGTTCGGGAGCGAAGTATGAACCGTGGGGCCAGTTGGACCGCTGCTCATCCAGCTCCAGCCCGAGAGCGTCGCCCAGAATTTCGCTCGCCTGGTCGATCGAATAGGCGACGAGTCCGACATGGTCGATCCGTACAAATCCCATGGCCGGAGGTTAGTGAACTGGCAAGGCGGGCGACGGGGGGATCGGAGATCACGGGTCGCCTGGGCTCGTCATCTGCACCATCTCGACGGTCCCGTCCACGATCAGGTAGCCGCGACCGGGCACGAGGGGCACAACCGGTTTGCGGGGCAGATCGACCGAGAACAGGTCTCCATCTATCTCGCCGGGCCGTAGCAACAGGCCGGCCCCACTCCGCCGGATCGTGGTCAACCAGTGGCCGAATGCCGTGCGGGCCGCATCGGACCGGGCGGCCGCTATCACGTGCACGTCGCGACGACCCCCCTCCAACAAGAGCGCCACGGTCCCCGTCGCAGCAGTGGCCTCGGCGTCATCGACGAGCACGACGGTAGGCCCGTCCCCGTCCAGTTCTGCGATGTCGGCCCGATCCGGATCCCACCATTCGTCGACCCTTGCCCCGGACAGAGCCGATCGGGGGTCGGCCATCGCCACCACCCGAACCTTGTCGACCCGGCCCAACTCCTCCGCGATCGACAACAGCGCGCTGGTCCGCCCCGAACGCCTCGGACCGCAGATGAGCAGATGGCGGGCGGTGAGGAGATCGAGCCTCGCCACCTGCCGGTCGCGCTCGAGGAGCCCGAGTGCCAGCCTCGACAAGGGCGCAGCGGGCGCCGCTCTCCCGTCAGCCTCGACACCGCTCGATTCGTCAAGGTCCGCGGCGGTGATCTTCGGTGGAAACACGTCGATCGTAGGCACCCGCCGGGAGCACCCATTGGTTTCCCGACCCTCAGCCTCATCGACCATCCGACGCACCACCTCGGCCAGGTCCGACGTCGACCAGGCCATCTGCACCGAGATCCCGGTATCGGCCCGACGGGCCCGCCCTGGCGGCTGGTCGCCGCTCGACGAGCCCCCCGCTCTCATCCCATGACCCCCAGGTTCGTCGCGGCACCGGAATATCCACTGTTGGGTGATCGTCGACGTCATCGTCAGGGGCAGCTCGCCCACCCGAACCGCACCGATGGCCATGGTGAGACCGAGCGCGGGGCCCTCGAAGAATAGGCGATCGAACATGGCGCGCGCCGCGAGGCTCACCGCATCGAGCTCGACCAGCAGCTGGCCCACCCCGTCGATGAGCAACACCACCTGCGGTTCGTGGGACAGGTGATCCCTGCCGAGGGTCGATCGTCGGTCCAGATCGGCCGACAGGACCCGCAACAACCGCATGCGCCGCTCGGTCTCGGTCGAGCCAATCACCGAACCGACAGGGCGAAGGGCGGCCAGGGAGCTGAGTTCGGATGCGGCTCCGTCCAGGACATGGACCTGGACCCGGTCCGAGACATCAGTAGGGACCCGGTCCGAGACGTGAACCTGGACCCGGTTCCGGGCGATCTGGGTCACGATCAACCCGAGCGTGCGGGTGATGCCGCTGCCCGCCAAGCCGACGAACAAGCCGTGACCCTGGCCGTAGGACCAACCATCGGGTTGTTGGCTCTGACTCGAGGGATGGTCGGCCAGCCCCAGGGTCACGAATCCTTCTTCGTCGGAGTCGGACAGGCCGGCCGGTTCCAGGTGGGTCGGGAGCGGGGGCAAGAAACATGGTTTGGGTCTGGTCAGCCCGCACGCGGAGAAGGCCTGGTTCACCTCCCCGACCGCAACGGCCAGGGTGGTCGGGGTTTGGACCACAGGGCCGGCCGTAGCGTTGAGCAGCTCCACCTGGGTGGAACCGACGACCGGCCACGACTCGCAGGTCGCCGCGATCTGCACCACCTCCAGTTCGCCGGGACCGAGCCGAACAACCGCCCGACCCGGTACTGATCGAGGCAGTGAGGCGGCGCTCTCGTCGTCGATCACATCGCGCGAATCGGCGGCGGATTGGACACGCAGACAGATGCGGATGGCGGTGTTCGCCCGGATCGCCTCGCGCACCGCTCCCGCCGGCCGTTGGGTGGCGAGAAGGAGATGGATGCCAAGGCTCCTCCCCCGCTGGGCGATGCCAACGAGGGCGTCGAGAAAGGTGGGGAGTTCCGCCGCCAGGGTGGCGAACTCATCGACCACGACCGCCAACCGCGGCATCGGAGCTTCTTCCCCCACCTCGTCCAGTTCCTCGTAAGTGGATCGGCCCGAGGCCCGCAACACCGCTTCCCGACGACGGACCTCGGCGTCCAGGGAGGCAAGGGCACGTTCGGCCAGCTGGTCATCCAGATCGGTCACCACGGCGGTCGTATGGGGAAGCCCCGCGCACGCGTCGAATGCGCTTCCCCCCTTGTAGTCGATAAGCAGGTACGACACCTCGCTCGGTCGGTACCGGGCGGCCATCGCCATCAACCAGGTACGCAACAGCTCGCTCTTGCCGGAGCCGGTCGTCCCCGCGACCAGGGCATGCGGCCCGTCGCGGACCAGGTCGATGTGGGCCGGGCCGGCATCGGTCAGGCCGAGATCGACCGCCAGCGTGTCACGCCGCCGCGACCCCGCCGGCTGATCGAGCTGCCATGCATGGACGATCCCCGCACAGGACAGGTCGGCGAGATCGTTGAGCTGGACCTGATCGGCGAGGCCCGCACCGATCTCGGGATCCCGGTAACGAGCGAGGGTGCGAGCCATGGTGAGCGTCGTGGCCCGGTCGAGTCCCGCGGCGCGACCCCGCCGGCACCCGCCGTCCGCGTAACGCACCGAGATCAGGCTGTCGGCGCCCACGATCTCGACCACCGTGGTGCACGAAGCCGGCAGCTCTCCGACCGAGGGCGCCAGTTCGATGACCGAACGGTGCGAAAGCGCGTCCTGAAGGCTGGTCTTCGCCAGGGCCGGCCCGCCGACCTCGCCGGGGTACCCGACATGGTCGATCGCCGGACTGAGCCGGTCTCGAATGATCAGGTGCACCGCATCCGAGCCAGGCCGCGTGTGGGGCAACCAGCCCAGCCATGCCCATTCACCCGGCACTGCCCCTCGGCCGCCCGACGCCGCCGGCTCGACCCGGAACCCGGCATCAACGGGTCCGTGATGGGCAAAGACCTGGGCGATCATCCCCCGGACCAGGGCCCGAACCGGTGCGGAGGGACCGACCACCCCGACGACGGCGCCGTCGGTCAGCTCAACCGGAATCGGGACATCGATGGGGCGCTGCTGGTCGAAGAGGTCGGGCGATGGTCCCGAACCCACCGCCACCACCAGATGATCGTCGTGGTCCGGTCGCCGCTCCCACAGCTCTGCCGCTCCGGTCATGACCCTCCAAGCGACCTGGCCGAGGTCGGGGTGCGCGTCGCTCAGCCGCACCTTCTCCTCCTGTGCCCATTCCTGGACGGCGACTTTGTACCGGGCCTGGCGGTCTCGGAACGCGGTCTCGTCGGCCTCGAGCTGTTGTCGATGTCGACGGCGAGAGCTCGACCACTGGCTGAGCGCGAGCACCGGACTCAACACCACGAAGGCGGCGAACATCGGGTTGCGAAACATGATGGCCATCGCCGCACCGAGGAGCAGGGGTGCGATTACCATCATCAAACTCAGGCGCGGCGGCGCGGCCGGCTCCTGTGGTCGCTCCGGCGGCTCCGGACGAGCCTGCTCGACCGGCGAGGACACTCGAGGGCGCCGGTTGAAGGTGACCAGCCCCGCCTGGGTGGCGCGTCGGGGGCTGAGCAGGCGGTGTCCAGCCGCTCCCTCCCCTGCCCGCAACCGCAAACGGCACCCCGCGATCATCAACGTGTCGCCGACACAGAGCGCCCGACCCGCACCACGGGGCCCACCGGAGGGTCGACTTCGGCGATAGCGAGCGGCTCCATCGCGTATCGACAACACGGCGTGCCGCATCTCGAGATCGGCCCCATCGAGGCGAATGTCGGCCCCCGGCGACGAACCGACGGTGTAGTCACCACCATCGCGTAGACGCCACCGACGCCCGGCGATCAACCCATCGATCACCTCGAGGATCAGGTCGGGGTGATGTTCGAACCGTTCTCGCCATCTCTGCGGTGAGCGAGGACCGACGAGCTCGATCGCGGACCCGTTGACCACCCCCGCCTCGGCGACGGTGACACAGGGAGCCACCGGGCGCCCGTCCACCAGCACCCGGTCGCATGCCTCACCCAGGACCGACAGGAGGTCGGCCAGCGTGGCATCCTGCGCCCTGATGGCGACCTCGACCCCACGGGCCGAGTCACCGTTGTCGACAACGACCCACACGTGTGGTCCCGCCCCTCCTGCCCAATGGCTCCCGTGCGCGCTCGCCGCGGCTCATCGACCCCATGGGCCGCCTCAACTCGCAGCATCACACCATGTTCAGAATGGACGGCGAGGCCCGTGCCGGCCAAGGGGCAAATCTGCCCGACGGGCGAACGCTCGCACGAACGATTTGCCAACTGGTAAGTTCTCACTTATCGACACACTTGCGGCCAAAGAGCCAACGCTCGCCGAGGACGACCGTCACCGGGGTCCTCGGATGTCCACCATCGCGGTGGGTGTCGTCATGAGCGTTATCTCGATTTCTCCGGTCGTGAACGCATGGTTCAACCTGCCGCGCGGTACCGCCGCGGTAGGCCAGGAGTCGATTCCGTTTGTAACGTTCTGCCCTCTGCATCCAGCGTCCGGGCTCAACGATCACACGCCCAGCCCATAGACACCTGAGGAGCCATGACCGACACCGCGGGAAGCCCAGCTGACACCGTCGAGTATTCCTCGGCGGAGATCGACACCATTCAGCGCAGAACAACCACCGTGCTGATGGGCAGCCAGGTGTTCGGAGGGCTCGGGCTCGTAGCCGGCTATATCCCGGCCGCGCTGTTGGCCAAGGAGATGACCGGTAGCGCCACCCTCGCAGGGGTGGCCGCGGCCTGCCTTTCGGTCGGCACGTCCGCCGCCTCTTTTCCGTTGGCGAGCTATATGTATCGCCACGGCCGACGGCCCGGGCTGCACATCGGGTATCTCGTCGGCGCCGGCGGTGCGGTCGCGGCGTTCTTGGCCGCGCTGAGCGGGTTCTATCCCCTCCTGTTACTCGGTGTCGCCATGATCGGCACGGGCAATGCCTGCAACCTGGCCGCCCGCTACGCCGCGGCCGATCTGGCCCCCGAAGCTCGCCGGGCACGATCTATCAGCCTGATCGTCTGGACCACGACCGTGGGTTCCGCGACCGGTTCGTTCCTCGCCCTCGGGTTGGCCACCGGCTTCGCCGACAGCCTTGGACTGCCGACATTGTCGGGGCCGTACATGATGTCGTTCGTCGTGTTCCTTATCGCGGCGGCCATCGTGCACCTGTTTTTGCGGCCCGACCCTCTGGTGGTGGCCGGGGGCCTGAAGACCGAACACGACTCCGGTAACCGACTGGCCGAGCTGAAGCGGTCGGCCGGTCGGATCATCGCCAATCCCCAGGCACGTATCGCCGCCGCGGCGATGATCACCGGTCAGATGGTCATGGTCGGGGTCATGACCATGACCCCGTTGCACATGGACGACGGAGGTCAGGAAAAGGCGATCATCGGGGCGATGATGTCGATTCACATCGTCGGCATGTACGCCTTCTCCCCGGTCATCGGCTGGCTGGCCGACCGATTTGGCCGCCTGCCCATGATCGGCGTCGGGGCGGCGCTGTTGCTCACGGGCGCCGAGTTCGCCGCCCGGACCGCAGCCAGCGATGCTCCGGGGGTCATGACCGGCAACTTCCTCATCGGGCTCGGTTGGGGCTTTGCAGTGATCGCCGGCTCCAGCCTGCTCACCGACTCGTTCTCGATCGAACATCGGGTGGGGGTCCAGGGCGCGGCCGATCTCATGATGAGTGGCGCGGGTGCGATCGCCGGTCTGCTGTCCGGAGCGATAGTGAGCCTCAGGGGCTATCCCGAGCTCGGCCGATCCGCGGTGGTGATCTCGGCGTTGTTGGGCGTCGCGGTGATCTGGCAATGGACCCAAAACCGGTCGAAGACCCAGGACCGAGACATCTCAACACGGGTGAGCGCCGGGTGAGCCTCCCTTCCCGTCCGGCGGTCGAGCCCTGCGGCTCGGGTTTCGTGGTAGCAGGCTGGTCGTGAAGGTCGGGATCCTTCAGTTCTTCAGCTGGCCGGGCCGCCATGGCCCGATCGACGAGGTCTATTCCCGGGCGTTGGAACGCATCGACATCATGGAACAGACCGGGTATGACGCGGTCTGGCTCGCCGAGCACCATTTCAACTCCTTCAGCGTGTGCCCATCGGTCACGATGATGGGAACCCATGTGGCGGCACGCACCGAACGCCTGCGCATTGGGACCGCCGGCACTCTCGCCGGGTTGCATCACCCTCTACACCTGGCCGAACAGCTGGCGTTCCTCGATGTCATCTCCAAGGGTCGCCTCAACTGGGGGGCCGCGCGGGGATTCGACTCCACGGAGTTCGCCGCCTTTGGCGTCGACGGCGCGGAGAGCGCGGCGAAGTTCCGCGAGCATGTGATGGCGGTACTGGCCGCGTGGTCATCGGAGCGATCCAGTTTCCATGGCCAGTATGTGTCCTTCGACGACATCGAGCTTCTCCCCAAGCCAATCCAGTCGCCTCGCCCGCCCACCTGGATGGCATCCGGCTCGCCGTCCGCCATCACCTGGGCAGCCGAAAAGGGCCTCCCAATCCTCATGGACCCTCACAGCTCCCACGGCGAGATCGCCCGAAAAAGGCGGATCTGGGCCGAGACCATGCGCGCCCATGGCCACGACCCGGAGCCTTTCGATATCCCCATCGCCCGGCTCATGGCCATCGCCTCCACCGATGACGAAGCCGAGGCCGTCGCCCGGCGAGGCGCGGCATGGATGATCGGTGGCTATGTCGGAAATGCCGACAACATCGTGTCCCGAGACGGCGACTCACCGGTGGACCGGATTCCGGGCGTCGACCCTATCGACCGATACATCGACCAGGTCATGATCTGGGGAACCCCCGCCAAGGTGATCGACGAACTGGCCGAGCTGAGCGATCGCCTGCCCCTCGAGTATCTGATGGCCGCCCCGCTCAGCACGAAGACATTCCATCTCCTCACCGACGACGTGCTGCCCGCGATCGCGGATTAGCAGGGTGCTGGTCGGTGATGTCTCGGTGCTGAACGGTCGCCATCGCCGCCCCAAGCGCAGCGGCACGTGCCTGACCGCTGACCCGAGATCTGAACGCGATCATGTCGGAACGAGCTCCCACTGGGGCACGACCACTCCATCGCGCACATCGTCGAACACGGCGCGCACCGCGGCACCGGCCTCGAAATCGCACGCCCCGTCGAAATAGGCGAGCAAGCGCACGCCCGGCAAGTCATCGAGCTCCACGAGCGCGACGGTGTACGGGGCGGGGAACGCGCGGGATGCGGCGTGTTCGACAACCGTCCAGGTGTAGATCGAACCGCGGGGCGCGACCTCTCGCCAGACCGTGCGATCGATGCCACACGCCGAGCAATACGGCCGGGGCAGGTGCAGCACCGTGTCGCACGAGGCGCACCGACAGATGGCGAGCCTGCCCTCGAGGGCGGCGGCGAAGAACCCACCGGTGTCGTGGTCATCGTGCACCGGTACCGGCCTCATCGTGTCGCCCCGGTCAGGATCATGGCACTCGTCGCGGGTGGGAGGCCCGATGTGACGAGGCTGACCTCCGCCCCCTCGACCTGTGAGGTCGAGGTCCCCCGGATCTGCTTCACGCCTTCCACGATGTGGTTCAACCCATGGATATACCCCTCGGACAGGTTTCCTCCTGCGGTGTTGATGGGCAACGACCCGTCCATCCCGAGCGCGCCGCACGCCGCAAACGGTCCCCCTTCACCCTTGGGTGCGAATCCGTAGTCCTCGAGCTGCACCAGCACGGTGATGGTGAAGCAGTCGTAGAACTGGGCCACATCGATGTCGGCCGGTCCGAGCCCGGCACGGCGATAGAGGGTGTCGGCCACGTTGGCCGAAGGCTGGGTGGTCAGATCCCGCCTGAACACCGCCGGTGAGAACATCGCCCCTTGGATGTCATCGGCTGAGGCCTGGGCCACCGACTGGATCGCCGCGGCCGGCGACGGCCCGTCGTTGGCCCGCTCGGTCGATGTCACCACCACCGCGCATGCACCGTCGGTCTCCTGGCAGAAGTCGAACAACCCGAGAGGCCGCGAGATCGGTCGAGCCTGGAGATAGTCATCCATGATCATGGAGCGGTCGAACATCTCGGCCGCAGGGTTGGCGTTGGCCCGCTCCCGACACGCCAGGGCGATGGCGCCGAGGTGTTCCCGCGTGGTGTCGAACTCGATCATGTGGCGCTGGGCCACCATCGCCCACACCTGCCCTGGGGTGACCAGGCCATACGGCGAAATGAACTCCTCCAGACTGCCGTTGCCCCCGACCGGACGTCGCGCCCCTTTCGCTCGCCCATAGCGCGGCCCGGATCGCCCGTTGAGCGCCCGGAACACCAACACCGAGCGCGCCAAGCCCGCGGTGACCGCCGCCACCGCCTGAGCCACCATCCCGCATGGCGCCGAGCCACCCGACGCCGTCGATCCCCAGTAGTTCAGCTCCGGTAGCCCTAGGCAGTGGGAGAGGTCGTTGTGGAGCACCGAATCCTCCTCGCACCGGACGATGCCGTCGATGTCGGCGACCGCCATCCCCGCATCGGCGATCGCGGCCACACTCGCCTCGGTCGCCAGGGCCAGGACGCTGCGCCCGGAGCTCTTCGAGAACTCCGTCGCCCCCACTCCGGCGATCGAACACGCCCCCGGTCTCCAGTCCATCATCAGCCTCCTTCCCCGCCCCGAACCTTCGAGTAGCAGCATCGATGGGCGGTCTCGATCGAGACCCTACACAGCACCGTTCGGCGGATCAGGGTGAGGGTCGCTCCCAGAGTCCAGGCCTGGCTGGTGGCAATCAGCCGGCGGCGGCTTCCTCCCCGTCGGTATGAACCAGGCGGACCGCGGAGCTGATGGTGGCCGACAGGCTCGCCGCCACCGAACAG
>Ga0316190_10001609_pt1 | contig 16436 bp, 14 predicted proteins | sample Eddworburrow2_MG_FD_204929 | JGI IMG/M metagenome (GOLD analysis project Ga0316190, IMG submission 204929) | Coastal sediment microbial communities from Maine, United States - Eddy worm burrow 2 | ecosystem: Environmental > Aquatic > Marine > Coastal > Sediment | place: USA: Maine | collected... | reverse complement strand
CCCGAACCAGCCCTACACCGTGCAGAACAGCCGCCCCCGGAAGATCGTTCGCATCTTCGGGCGCGTGCTTGCTGCGAGGTGTAGGGGCGGCAAGTCCACGATGGACCTCACCCAGGAGCAGTTCAACGGCCCCCAGGTTCAGTTCCTCCTGGCTCAGGGGCGTCTCGTGTGCACCCGCAGGCCGGTCGTCGAGACGGCCAAGTCACTGGCTGCGTCTGCAGAGGCCCAGGAAGGTTCCGATGCAGGAGGTGGGGGATCCGGAGAGTCGGAGAACCTGCGAGCCTCTCTCAGCGCAGACCTGAGTGCCGCGGACGTACCAGAGGAGCAGCTCGAAGCCGCGATCGACTACGGACTCACCCTCCTGGGAGAGGGAGAGGAGCCGACCGAAGACACTATCGTCGCCATCCTCGAGCAACTTGAGTCGGAGAGCCTGCGATCCTCTCTCAGCGCGGACCTGAGTGCCGCGTGCGTACCCAAGGAACAGCTAGAAGCCGCAATCGACTACGGACTCGCCCTCCTGGGAGGGGGCGAAGAGCCTACCGAAGACACTATCATCGCCATCCTCGAGCACCTTGAGTCGGCGCAGGCTTCGACCGAGGACGTAGGCTCGGCGGGTGGCATGAGGACGGAAGACGACCCGCCGCCGCCAGAGGATGCGCCCCGCGAGGGGACTGGTGAGGGGGGGAGTGGTGCGCGGGTGTGGACGGCTGCGGAGCTGAGGTCTCTGGAGCCAGAAGCACTGAAGGACGTCGCCAGGACCGCCGCGGGCGATGCCCGCGGCAAGGCCGAGACCCTCATCAGCAAGATTCTGGAGGCACAGAATGGCTCGTAAGTCCCCTCTCCTCTCAGCACAGCCTGACTCGGTTTCGGTCGGCGGGCAGATGCTGAGGAAGGGCCAGAGCCGCCTGCTCGACCCGCAGGCCATCGGCCCGCGGGAGCGTCGACTCGAGAAGCAGGGCAAGATCGCTATCTACCCGTCGAATACGACGGGCAAGGTGCAGGTCCTCTGCAAGCTGAGGTGAGCCCATGGCAGCGCCGCCGCTCACCGACGAAGACGCTTTCGCTCAGGAAGTGCGGGACTTCCTCCGAGACCACAAAGAACTGAACCGGCTCATCGCAGGCGAGGAGACCTCGAGTCGGATGATCAAGTTCTGCGTCTGGCTTGCGGTCGACGACTGGAATACTCGTCTGCCGCTCTCCTCCCAAACCGTTTCGAACTTCCCCTCAAGACCTGTCCTTCTGTACCTCACCATCATCCACATCCTCACCTCGGTGGGAATCCTCAAGAGCCGGAACAGGTTCCGCTACAACGACGGGGGATTCAGCGTCGACACAGAAACTCAGTCGGACGAGTACCTTCGATGGATTCAGCTCCTGAAGCAGGTCAGCCCCGCGAGTGACGCACGAATCGACAAGCTCAAGATCGCTCTCAATATCGAGGGCGGCTGGGGCGCAGGAGTAGGGTCGGACTATGGCTGGTTGAACGGATGGTACGGTTCGGCCTAGGACGACTCGATAGAAATGACTAAGGGCTCGTCCCGACTCACAACGCTCCTTCAGGAGACAACCCATGCACCCGCTGCTCGCTCAGATGTACGACACCGGTTCCACGACGAAGGTCGCTTCGGAAGGAGACGACTTGGACTTCAACAACATGAGCGCCGCCGAGTTCATCGAGCTGGCCCAGCAGGGCTACTTCGAGGACGGCGAGGACGGAGAGAAGGTGGCTGACGAGGGTGACATCGACCTCTCCCAGCTCTCCGGACGTGAGCTCCTCGAGCTGTATGCGGCTGAGGAGGAGGAGCAGGAGAAGGCAGCCTCGGCCGGTCTCGTCGAGACCATGGTCGAATCGGGCGACGCCGAATACTGGGACACGGCCGGCCGGCTGATGGCCCACGCGTACAACGACGAGGCAGTGAAGATCGCCTCCGAGGTCGACGACGATGTGATCCACGTCGACCTCGACAACATCTCGGCTGACCAGCTCCTCGAACTCGCCGATCAGGGCTACGAGTTCGCCGACGACCTCGAGAAGGAGGCGGGGGTCAGTGATGTGATCGCCCGCATGCGCAGCTCGGCCAGCAAGGCGTACGGCTCCGCCAAGGGTCAGGCCAGCAAGGCGTACGGCTCCGCCAAGGGTCAGGCCAGCAAGGCGTACGGCTCCGTCAAGGCGATGGAGCGCCGCGTCTCGCGCGGCGTCGGCAGCCGCCTCACCAGGCGGGAGGAGGCCAAAGGCGTCCTCGCCAAGTTCAGGCAGCCGTGGCTGGACAAGGAATTCGACCGCCGCGCGCTCAGTCTCGGCCGCCACGCCCTCGCTGGAGCAGGCCTCGCTGGAGCAGGCGGCCTCGGGGCCGTCGCCCTGAAGCGTCGCAAGAATCGTGACTGATCAGCCCCTCTGAACTTCCTCTCGGAGTCCGACATGGACGAGATCCTCGCAGGAATCTATGGCACTGGCGGCGCCGAGAAGATCGCCTCACTCGATGACCCGAACCAGCCCGCCACGCTCGAGGACCTGGCCCTCGTCCTGACCACTGAGCTTGTTGGTGAGGACGCGGACATGGCCAAGGTCGCGTCGGTGCATGAGCAGCTCTACAACCAGGTCGTCGAGTTCGATCGGGCCGGACGTGGGGTCGCCCACTCCCACGTCTCCGAGCTCGAGAAGCAGGCTGCCGAGGGCGACCCCTCTGGCCTCCTCGAGTTCTACTACGGCGACCAGGAGCCGGACGAGGGCGAGGAGCAGTACACCGACGTCCGGCAGGCCATCCTCCTGGAGATCCAGCGCCGCGGCGCCCAGGAGTGACTCATGACTGACGCGATTCTGGCCTCGTTCTACGAGGAGCTGGACAAGATCGCCGCGTTCGAGGACGAGCACGGCATCTCGGAGGGCAAGCCCAAGCGCATGAGTGCTCTGGGCCGCACCGCCCGGGCCGCTGGCGCGGGCGCTCTTGCGGGCGGTGCGACCCTCGCGGGCGGGCTGCTTCTCGGCCGCAAGGGCCTGCAGCAAGCCGGCAAGTTCATCGGGTCCGATCTGAAGCTGGTGCGTGCGGCGGCGGATAAGGCTGCTCGGAGGGGCAGGAACGTCGGCGATGCCGCTAGGAGGCGGCACGAAGCGATCACTAGGCGACGGTTCGGCAAGAACCTGGACGGGAGGACGCCCGAGGCCGCGGAGTACACGGGTGCTCTGCGTCGCGGCGCCCTGACCGTAGGGCGCTCGACGATCGCTGCTGGAGTCGCCGCACCTTTGGCTGCCGCGGGGTCGCTGTACGCGACACGCCGGCGGAAGGAGAAGACTGCGAAGTGGAAGGGCCCACTTCTCGCGGGCGCTGCTGGTCTCGCTGCCGGCTCCGCTGGCGGGGCTGCCGTGGGCCACAAGGCGGGCCGTCGCCGCGGCCAGCGTGAGGGCGCTGAGATGACGGCAGAGACGCTGAAGGAGCTCGGTCGCCGCGCGGACGCAGCGGGCGGTCGGATCCGCGTCACGCCGAAGGGGCTTCGGTTCGTTCGGGGCAGCGAGTCTATGGGCCTCGGCACCTCCCCGCAGATGACTCAGAAAGCCGCGGCGGACAGGCCCTTCGGTCCGCCCGGCGGCCCTATTTCGGTCCCCCGGACCGCCGTGGCCCTGCTCGGCGCAGCGGCCCTGCCCACTCTCGTCTACCTGGATGCTCAGCGCCGGGCGGACCGAAGGGCCAAGATGATCGCCGAGGCGACCAAGACCAAGACTGCGGGGTTCGGCCGCAAGATGGCCCAGAAGACGGCGGGGGTAGGCATCAAGATGTTCGACCTCGTCAAGAAGTACCCGCGAGCGGCAGCGCTTGCTGGCACAGCGCTGGTCGGCGGCGGCTTGGGCGCTCTGCCTGCTGCCGTGTACTGGGACGCCCAGCGTCGGGCGGACCGAAGGGCCAAGATGATCGCCGAGGCGACCAAGACCAAGACTGCGGCACCCGCCTGGATGAGCCACGCGTTCGGACGGGCGAAGGGCCTGGCAGGGAAGACGCAGAGGACGCTCTTCGGGACCCGCACCCGAGCGGCTGGGACCCTCGCAGCGGGTGCAGGCCTCGCGGGTGCCGGGGCCTACGCGTACAACAGGCGGAAGAGGGGCAAGCCCATGTTCCCCTCGGTGTCGAGCATGGCTTCGGCGGTCGGCTCCATCCCGGCCAAGATCCGCAACAGCAAGGTCTTCCAGACGCTCGTCCGAAAGACGAGGCAGAAGTTCCCGGATGTGCCCGAGGCGAAGGTCAAGCAGCTCGTCTACGAGGCCATGAAGGAGAAGGGCGTCACCGACAAGGTGGCCCACGTGACCTCACGGGCCCGACTGTACGCGCCGGCCTCCCTGCTGGGCGCCTGATGCATGGTCGAGGTCTCCAACATTCGAGTCTCCTCTACTGACCGAGACTCGATCACGGTCACCTGGACCATCGCGGAGACATCGGAGGACCTGTCGACCTACCAAGTCGTCGTCCTGAGGTCCGAGGGCGAGCATGGCCCCTACCAAGCCGTCTCGCCCACTCTCTCGGCCCAGGACCACTTCGACTTCGAGGACCGAGGACCGAACCAGATCTCGAAGTGGAGGCGGTTCTACTACCGGGTCCGCGTGACCAGCGCGGCGACGGCCGAGGCGCAGGAGTTCGGCTCGGTTCCTCACCGCGCCGTGCTCAAGCACAACTTGGACCCGGGCGGCGTGTCAATGGAGGCTCCTCCTGACCTCGAGGCGTTGGAAGCCGTCCGCCGCTTTGGGCTCGTGGCACAGGAGTACGCCGGTAGGAAGGTCCTGTTCCTCCCTGTCCGGACTTCCGGACAGCGGTGTCCGGACTGCTGGGACCCGCTGACCCGACGGGTGACCCGCTCGAACTGTCAGGCCTGCTTCCGGACAGGGTTCACGGGCGGCTACTACAGCCCGCGCCGAGGACACATCGTGAGCGTCCCCAGCGCCCAGATGGTGGCCCTGACCCCCCTGCTCACGCTCGAGCCGAGCGACGTCGTGCGGTGGGTCCCGGCCTCGACCCGACTTCGCCCCTACGACGTGATGATTGACACCGAGAACCGACGGTGGCGCGTCATCACGGTCAAGCGGCAGGAGAAAGCTCAGGCCCTCACTCGGCAGACGGTGCAGCTCCGGGAGGTCAACCGCGACCAGATCGAGTACCGGATTCCGGTCCAGTTCGACGAGGACATCTTCACGGCGGCGCCTCACCGACAGTTCATACGGGCGACAGACATCGACAGCTACCATAAGGCGGCGGCGGCGCTGAGTGTCGACGAGACGCCGAACCAGATCCGAGACTTCAAGACCAACGTGGGGGAGGCATGAGGCACTTCGCTGACGAGCTCGAGAAGGCCGCAGTAGACGACCGCCTGATCGACGCCGGAGCCGGCACTGGGACCTTGCTCGCAGGCTGGCAACTTGGCGGGGCCGCTCTCGGGAAGGCACGGAGGTCGGCGCTTCTTGCGATAGTGCGAGACGGGACCCTGACGGACGCCGACGCCTTCCGCCGGCGTGTCGCGGAGATGGGGAAGACCGTTCCTGTGTACACCGGCGGCCTTCCCGCCGAAAGGTTCCGCAAGATCCTGAGCCCCGAGCAGTGGGCTGCGATGAGCTCTACTCAGCGCGAGGAGGCTGAGCGGGCCCTGGAGAGTTTACGCAGGATGACGAGAACTGGTGCTCGCCACCAACCTAGGTCGAGGCTGGTCGAGTCTGTGGTGCCCGGCTGGAAGAACCTGCACGGGGTCATCATGGAAGGGAACCGATCTCGCGCCGTCCTCGAGCACGAGTTCGGCCATGCGACGGGGCGGCCCGTCCGGCCGAGCGTCCGACTGGCCACCAGGGGCGCTGGGTTTATCGCCTCGGGCCTCGGCGCCGCCCGCGGGCTCACGGGCGCCTTTCGGGGGGAGGCGGAGGACCGCGAGAAGGCGTTCCGACAGGCACGGAACCTGACGGGCCTGGGCTGGGCCTCGTCCAACGTCCCCGTGTTGTATGAGGAAGCTCGAGCCACAGGGCGCGCGCTTCGGGCTGGGCCGAAGGGGTCGTTCCGTCGGTTCGTCCGTGTTCTGGCTCCCGCGTACGGGACGTACCTGGCCCACGCGGGGGTCAAGGCGGTCCTGCCTGCTGCCTTCGAGGTGGCCCGCAGGCGCGCGAAGTCCGTGGCACGGAAGCAGAAGCAGAAGGCCTCGACCCTGAAACAGAAGACTGCGGCGAGACTGGCCGAGGGCAGGCAGCGCCGCCGGAGGTCCAAGAGCTACTTCGGCGGCGCGAAGCCGGTCCCCATCACTGCCGAGGAGATGGCCGCGTTTCGGGCGCGCCTGAGGGAGGCCGGACTTCGCTCGTCGCCCCGCCGTCCAGGAGAGAACCTCCCTGTGGCGCTGGCGAAGACCGAGCAGGGATTCTGCGTGCACACTCATCGAGCGCGGTGCGGCTGGTACCCGCATCCCGCGAAGATCCCACTCGCGAAGATCAAGTTCATCGCATCCACGGGGTAGAGCATGCAACTTTCCGAGCCCGTTGTGCAGGCTTTCTACGAGGAGCTGAACAAAATCGCAGAGGCGGCGGTGTACCGGGGCAAGAGGCAGGGGGGTCCCTACAAGGGGCCGATCAAGACCGCCGAGCTGTCCCTGCGAGAGATCGATCGGATGGCCGAGCTGTCCCTGCGAGAGATCGATCGGATGGCCGATGCGAGGTGGCATGAGGTCTACAAGCGGACGGGCAGCGCCAACGAGGCGACCCGCCAGGCTCTCGAGTTCGAGGACGAGCTCCTCGACAAGAGCCGCCCCCCGCGCTCTGCTGGCCTATTCGCTCGAGGAGCGGCCTTGGGCGGAGCGGTAGGGGCCGGAGTCTCCTCACTTTCGGCATTCCAGGCCATGCGGGATGTCGATTTCCATACAAAGAGAAAGGTCCTCCAGGAGTGGGAGGGACTCGGACCGCTGCCCAACAACGCCCACGCCATAGGGGGCGCCAGGATCCCTCCGCCCCCGACCCCGGCCACCGCTACCCAAGAGGCACTGCGACGTGCTCGTGGGAAGAAGTTCCGGGCCGGCGCAAAGGCCCTGATCCCGTCTACTCTTGCCGGCGCAGGCGTAGCCGGCCTCGCGAGCTACCTCTCGGGGAGGCCCAAGTCGAAGACGGCCGCGGGGAAGCAGGAGGGCCCGGCCCGCAAGGCCCTCGAGGCTGCCGCCGTCTTCGGAGCCTCCGGATTCACGGGCTACGTTGCCGGGAGGTACGCGCCGCTACTCGCCCACCTCGTAGGCCGCACTCCCCAGCGCTTGCCCCCGCGGGCGCGTAGGGTTCTCCAGGGAGTAGGAGGTACGCTGGCGGCGGCGCTCCCAATCGCCATCTGGAGCCAGATGCATGGCACGCAAAAACCAAGGCCTGAATCAGGCCAACATCGAGGCGATCAACCCAAGAACCGGGAACTGGCTCAGAGACACCAAGGAGATCATCCTCCGGTTTCTCCAGGACCTGTTCTTCCAGATGCCTCAGGGCCAGTTTCGGCTGGTCCCCGGCGGCCCGGGGAAGCTAGACTACACCATCGACGAAGCCGAGAGCGAGCTGATCGTTACCGATCAGGGGGCGTGGAATACGGATACCGTGGGGACGCGCCCCGTAGTCATCGTTTCACGCGGCCGACTCGCGTACGGGGGGACTAGCCTCGACCAGCTTCAGGGCCTCTCGTTCCGTACAGGGGTCAAGAAGCACACGGACCTGATCACAGGGTCCTTCGTCATCAACTGCATGGCCCCCAACGGCTACGAGGCGGAGACGATCGCCATGATCGTCGCTGCGGGCTCGAATCGCCTCCGGGTGCTGTTGCAGAGGGCGGGGTTTTTCGAGATCGGCAAGATGGTCCAGGTAGGTGAGGAGTCGCCCCCAGGGTCTCTCCTGTCTGGGGACTCGACGGAGGACTGGAAGAACGTGCCGGTCATCCTACCCTTCTACTACCAGGACTGGTGGAGCCTTGGCCCGCTGAACCCCCCGGTCCTCTCAGGCGTCACGCTCCAGGCCCAAGCGTATGGACGTTTCCTCAACGGCCTACTCACCGTTCCGGACGTCTACAACCCCGACGGCTCGCTCAACGAGTCCTCGGAAGGAGTCATCGTCATCCAGAGCGGTGTCCCTGTGTCGGGCTAAGACCAGAGGATGCCCTCCCCGCGGCCTTTACCGGTTACCCCTGACGGAGACGAAGGTCTCTGCCTGCTGCCGTGGTATTCTTCTTTCCGACGCTGCATCACGCCCGTGAGGAGCTCCCATGTCCATCCGCCACCCCGGGGTCGAGATCACGCAGCAGTTCGTGACGGCCTCTCCCTCCGTCACCGAACCGAGGCTCGCCCCCCTCATCGTGGGCCCGTGTTTCCAGATCGTCGCTGCGTTCGACGACGGCGGAAACCCCCAAGCCGCCGCGCTGGCCGGGGCCTACAAGGACGGCAACGGCACAGTCACCTACGACCTCCCTGGCCTGGTAGAGGAGTCATCCATCGCAGGATTTGAGGACGACATCCGCGTCTTCCTCGTGTTCGGGAACGGGACGTTCCTCGAGCTCAACAGCGCCTCGGAAGAACTTCTGCTCGTCGACGACGACACAGGCGGGTCCTATACGGCCAGCACCCGACTCTTCGAGGACTCCTCGGCCCTGTTCACACAGGTCGGCGTCGAGGTCGGGGATGTCATCCGGGTCGCCTACCGCGGTGATGTGGTCGATGTTCCGGTCGAGGTCGTCCTCTCAGACACCCAGCTCACCCTCAAGGCGGGTCATCTTCCCGAGGACCTGGGCTCGCTCACCTACGACGTCGTCCGGTCCCCGGCTCAGTTTGTGGTCGCAACAGGCGCGCAGTCGCAGGCCAAGATCGGCGACAACACGAACTACATCCAGTTCGTCGTCCGGACGATGAAGTTCGACGGCACGACACCGGGCGACTTCCTCGGCTCCCAGGGCGACCAGCTCTCCCTCGTGGTCGCAGGCAGCCAGCAGTTCGCGTCGGGGGTCGACGGCGCAACCGGCGACTGCATCTGGTCCTCGGCTTCGGGGACCTACCTCACGACGGTGGGCTCCCGGGGCACGCTGAGCGGAACGAACTACTGCCTTGTCACAGGGACGCCGGGCGACGGAAGTGTGCTCCGGCAGGTGGTCGGCGTCATCTCGGACACCCGTCTCGTCATCGAGGCGGGCGAGGGCGTCAGCCAGTCAGCGCTCGACTGGTCGGTCGGGGTCGAGACAGACACGGGGGTCGACGGCGCCACCGAGGGCACAGGGAACACCTTCACCGGCGACGCGGCGGAGGTGTTCCTCACCTCCATCCCGAACGCCGCGGGGACCCCTACGGCCGCTACCTACATCGAGATCGAAGGCGTAGGCGTCTATCCCGTCACGGCCGTCAGCTCAGACACCGAGCTGACCATCACGGGAACGGTGAGCACTCAGTCGTTGGCGGGACAGAACTACACGATCGTCCAGCAGAGCGAGAGCGGCTCCGATGGCGCGACGGCCGCGCTGACGGACTTCGTCTCTGTCTCTGCCGACTTCGCGGGCCTGCCCACTCCTGTCACTGCCCTCTCACTGGTGCAGGGCGCCAGCGAGAGCGAGGCCGACGCGGTCTCCTCCGTCACCGACGCAGACCACCTGGTCCTCGCGTCTGCGAGCGCGGCGAGCGGGAACGGGCTTACCTTTGGCGTGTCAGCTACAGCCGCTCCGCTGTCGATCTCCTTCGACGCGGTCAACAACACCATCAACCTCCAGCTCGAGCGGACTGCAGGTATCTCGAGCTCGACGTTCGCCGAGGTCGATGCAGCGGTTGACACGGACACCGACCCGGCCTTCAACGCGGTCGTCTCCGACATCCTCACGTCGACCATCCAAGGCTCGACCTTGACGACGCTGACAGGCGGGGACTTCGGGACCTACCTGCTGGACGGCGGGTCGGACGCCAGTCAGATCCTGCTCGACGCGGACCTGATCGGGAGCGCGACGCCGACCGTCAGTGTCTACATGAGCTACAAGGCGCTCCGGCTCGACGTCTCGGACCGAGCCGCCAACGCCGAGCTGCTCTCCTTCGAGGACTCGACGTCGATGGATGCAGCGGTGGGCCCCATCTCGACGGAGAACCCCCTCGCCCTGGGCCTGTTCTTCGCCCTGGCGAATGCGCCCTCGGTCAGGGTCAAGGGCATCGGGGTCGGCGAGGTCACGGCGACCAAGCCCAACGGGACGGCCGAGGGGTACGCCTCAGCTCTCGCGTTTGCAGAAGCCCAGGACGTCTACTTCATCGTCCCGATGACCAACGACCCGGTGGTCGGACAGCTCGTGGACGCGCACGTCACAGCGATGTCCCAGCCGGCGAACAAGGCGGAGCGGGTGGGACTCATCAACGTGCCGCTCCCGGCCTTCCAGTCTGCTGCGGTCCTCGCCTCGGGGAACCTGGGCAACACCGGGACCATTGTAGGCGTGGACCCAGCCGAGTTCATGACCAGCGTCGACCTCGTCGCTGCGGGCGTGCAGGCAGGCGACGTACTCGTAGTCACAGCGCTGGGTGACGCCGCCAGCTCCCCGAGTGTCGTCAATGGCACGGTCGGCCCGGTCTACGGCGCAGTCGTCTCGGGCATCAAGTCGGGCGACAACTTCACGGCCGAGCTCGACGGGACGGTCTCGGGGCTCGCGGTTGGGTGGAACACCCAGGTGGACGTGAGCTGGACCATCTACCGCGCGGGCGTTGCGATCAACTCGAGCGCGGAGCGGGCGTCCGAGATCCAGGCGACGGGGGAGAGCTACGCGAACCGCAGACTCGGCATCGTCTGGCCCGACGCAGTCATTGGCCCGGTCGGCGGAACGGACTCGGTGCTCGAGGGATTCTACGCAGCCGCGGCGATCGCAGGCAAGAAGGCCCAGGAGCCTCCGGCACAGGGCCTGACCCGCTCTTCGATCGTCGGGTTTACCGGGGTACGCAACAGCAATGGCTACTTCAGTACCTCGCAGCTCAACAGCATGGCGGGCGGCGGAATCATGATCCTGACTCAGGACGCGACCAACGGTCCGCTCCGGGTCCGGCATCAGTTGATGAGCGACACGAGCTCCATCGAGCGCCGCGAGTTCTCGATCACCACAGCCCTCGACGCCGTCGCCAAGATCCTGAGGGCTGCACTCGACAAGCAAGTCGGCCGCTTCAACATCACGCAGTCGTTCCTCGACGCCATCGCCACCTCGGTGCAGGGCATCGGGCAATTCGCAGTGGCGACGGCCATCATCCGGTCCTTCTCGCTGTCGCTCATCGAGCAGAACGAGCACGCGCCCGACACGATCGACATCACGGCTGTGATCGAGGTGCTTTACCCAGCCAACTACTTCGCCGTGACGTTCCAGGTCTGATGCTTTCTGACTTCGCCGATGAGATTATGAAGGTCGCCCAGGAACCCCCAGGCACGCACGCACTCGTGCGTGCGAAGGACCAAGCCTACGTCGACGACCTGATGAAGTCTCGGCGAAAGAGGCAGGGCCGTAAGGCGTTTGCCCAGGGCTTCGGGGCAACGCTGGCAGGTACGACCGCCTACAGCCTGCTCCCCTGGCTTGCGACGTCGATGCAGGACGAGGTCCGGGAAGACATCACGAGGAAGCAGCTCGAGGCTTTCGCCCGTGACCGGTTCCCCGAGCTGAGGAGCCCCTCGGCTGCTGCCCAGGGACTGGTCGAAGGCATGAGAAGTCGTCGACACCCAGGGGCGGTGCTTCTGGCCAACAAGATCCGCAGGGAGGCTGGGGCCACGAGCCTGTCCGACGATGCCCTGACCCAGCGGATGCGCACGGTCAGGGATCGACTCCCCTCGGGCGAGGCCATTCAGAAGGCGATGGACGAGGGGGCGGACATCCTCAAGCGCCGCGGCAAGAGCTACGGCTCTCTGCAGGCGCTGCCGAAGCTGCTCGGACGCCGCGGACTGCAAGCTGTCCAAGCAGGGCTACCGCTTGCCTTGCTTGGGGGCTATGGGTCCTTCCGACTGCAGCGACAGAAGAAGCGGCAGGCCGAGGACCTGATTCGGAGGGCAAAGGGATGACGGACCCAGAGATCCGAGGTCGCCTACTGGCCCAGATCTTCCACAGCGAGCTCGAGAAGATCAAGCTCGCGACGGCCCCTCCTGAAGGCAGCCTCCAGGAGGGCGACGCGTCCGAGTCCTACGGCGAGGAGGCCCATGAGGGTCCCCTGCGTGTCGAGGACGGGAAGACGCCCGGAGAGGGAGGGCAGAGGTCGGGTCGCAGGCGTCCCCCCCGCGAACTTCGGCGTGCCCGCGGGAAGCTGAAGTCCGCGGCAACGGCCCAGCCCGAGTCGGCTCAGATGGGAACCGCCCAAGGCATGCAGGAGCACGAGGAGTCCCCCGCCGAGGCCGACGAGCCTCCGCCGGCCCACGGGATCGTCGGCAGCCGCGTCGAGCAGCTCAGCGACAAGAAGTCTCGCGGAATCCCCGTCGTCGAGCCTCCTCCCGGATTCCTGTTCGACCCTGATCTCCAGGCGTTCGTCCCCGACGCGTCCAACCCGGGGTGGCTGCACGCCGAGCAGGCCATGGAAGCGGCACGCAACAAGGCGTACTACGACCAGGGCCAGGAAGAGCAGCCACCGCAACAGCAGCAGCCGCCGCAACAGCAGCAGGCGGCGCAGCTCCAACAGCAGGCAGCACTGGGGCAGGCCACCCAGTCTGCCCCGACGACCGCAGCGGGGGGTAGCGTCATGGGCCAGGACCGAGTTCCTGGGGCCGCCGGGAGTGGGCCCACCGCGGGCGGCCCACCCCCCGGAGCGATCGCTTCCGCCGCCACTCCGCCCATGGCCGCTCCTTCGGCTGCGCAGGGCCCCGAAGGCCAGTCCTTCGGCGTCCCGCAGGCTCCTCCGAGCATCTCCGGGCGGGACTCCAGGCCGAAGAAGAAGAAGTCGAAGAAGCCGGGCGACGACAAGGGCATCCGCATCCAGATCGGTCGCTAGTCTGCACCATCGAGCAGAGCCTCTAGGCGGTCCCTGTACTCCTCGCTCCTGGCATTGGGATGATCAGGCAGTCGGGCGAGGACGTAGCCGAGTGCGTCTGCCTCGTAGTGATCTTGGCGGCGAACCGCCTTCCTGTCCCGCTTCGACCCGGACGTTGTTTCTCTCGAAGTGCATTCCCGTCCTCGTCGATGAGGCCGAGCCAGAGCGGGCTCTTGTGGGTGGCGCAGTAGCCCTTGGCATGGACAGGCTCTTCACATCCGGGCATCTTACAGGGAGGGGGAGGAGAGCCGTCGGGCCTCCTGGTCTTGGTCTCCCTGAGCGGCCTTCCTTCCCCGTCGCGCGCTCCTCTTTTATACTGACGACAGTGCGTGTTGCAGAAGCCGCGCGCTACCGCGTCCTTCTCGCAGCCCTCAATCCTGCATTCCGGCATTCTGGGCCCCTTCGCACTCTTTGCGGCAAAAGTCGCAGGATGGCAAGAATCAGCGCTCTCTCGAATTGGGACTATTTCAATCGGCAGGTCCAGAGCGGTCTTCTCGAAGGCCGGTTCATGAACGCTGCCTTCACGCTCGTCGCATCCGGCCCTCCCCGTCTGGCCGCCGTCGCCGGCGCCGCCACAGGCGTCCTGGGCGACGACCTAGCATACCCAATGGGTGTGCTACAGAACTTCAACATCGGGCAGAACAGCCAGATCATGCGGCTGTGGGAGATCGGTTCTGAGCGGTCGTACTTCATCCGCGGCCGGACGGTCGGCCAGGTCGGACTTGGCCGGATCGTGTACCACGGACCGACGCTGCTGAGGGTGCTCTACTCCTACCTGGAGTCGAGCTCGCTCAATGCCCCCTTCGAGTCGTTGTACGAGAACTCGGCGCAGTCGTTCCTCAACACCTCGGGGAACGCGGGCAGCAAGGACGAGTTCCGCGTGGCCCCCGGCTACCAGAACTTCTGGATGGACCTCGCCTCGGACGTCTTCAGCCAGCCGGTCGGCCTGCTGTTCATGTTCCGGGACAGCAACGAGGACACGGTCGGCGCGATCTACCTCGAGTACTGCTACATCACGAATCACGGAATGAACACAGACGCGGGCGGCACGATCATCACGGAGCAATCGGCTCTGCTCTACGAGAGGCTGATGCCGATCGACGTCCAGGCCGTTGCGCTGATCCGGAACTCGACCGACATGGCGTCCATCGTCGGCGGGAACGTCGTAGGCAGCGCAGCATAGGCTGTTCGTTAGAGCACTCCAGGCGATCGCCAGCTTCCTCTTCTACGGGACGGCGATCGTCTGCGTCCTCACCGCGGCACCTCGCCCGCACAGTGGATCATGTCTCCCACGCCTACCTCAAGGCAGACGCAGTCTTCGTCGAGGGCGCGTGGAATGCGGGCGACCTGGTTCCTGGAGACCAGAAGCCGCCCAGACCTGTGGGCGAAGAAGAGAGCCCCTGACCTACCCCCGCCCGCACTCGGGGCAGGGCCGCTGGTCGAGGCGGACCGCGTCACAATGTGAGCACTTCCGCCTCTCGGGGTTGTTGGCCCGGACCCAGAGAGCCTCTGGGACGTCGGGGTACGCGGCGTAGGCTACAACTGCAGCCTCCCGGTCAGGCAGTCACCAGAAACCGTCGACCCCGAGGCCGTCGGTCTCGACCAGGCGCCACCGACCGAACGTCAGCGGCCAGACCTCAAGGTACGCATCCTTGAGGCTGCTCCCGGTCGCAGCCTTCCTGGGAAGGTTCAGCTCCAATCAACGCCTCCAGACTTCGGCCTGCCCCAACGGGCATACGCACCGCACCGCCCTTGTAGGCGGCGGCACTGGGCCGCGAACTCCTGCCAGAACTCCCGCTGCTCCGATTCGCCCTCCTTCGCCTCCCGGAGGGCGAATCTGAGGTTCTCGTTCCAGATCCGCGCCGCCTCCGCCGAGGCGAGCCGGAACTCGTCTCCGCCGTACTTCTCGTCCCGCAGGCGCCGGCGGCGGATCTCGCCGCTGGCGCCTGCGTACTTCTCGTCCCGCCGCAGGTGCTGGCGGCGGATCTGGTCGTGCTGGGTCGGGTCCAGGGCGATGGACATGTCGTCCTCCGGGTAGGTGAAAGGGTCTCCGCCGGGTGAGGACGCCAGGCCGCGAACTGAATCTTGGCCTGACGCCCTTGAGGATGCAGTGGCAGAGCTCCTCGTAGAACTTATGCGTGTGCTGGCTCCTCGATTTTCAGTCCGACCCCTCGGCCAGCCCCTTGATGTACGCCGCGAGCGCCTGCGGCATCTCCTCGTCCTCGGCCTCGCGAGGCGGGGGCATGGAGGCGTGCGCCCTCTTCTCCTTCTCGCTTTCCTTCTCGCGGCTTTCGCCGCAGTAGTCGCACTGCTCGAACTTCGGGTCGAGCTCAAAGGCGGATGCGTCCGCTCGCTGACGCCCGCAGACCCCGCACTCCACGGTGCGGATGTCGAGCTCGCCGGCGCTCGGCTTGGGCACGTGGCGTCTCGAGGGTTCGGTCAACGTCACTGACCCGGCCAGGACCATGGGGTGCTGTGGCCGCCACATCTCAGCGTGCTCGGGGCGAGGGTGCATCTTCCAGAACCCGAGTTGCTCGTCGCCCAAAGCGACGAGCAACCGCGCGTGACCGCCGTTGCCGTTGACGTAGGGCCGGATGAGCTCCCACCCGATTCCCTCGTTGATGTTCGGGATCCGGGTGCACTCCCCTGCGATCCAGTCCCGCATCTGCTCGACGCGTGTCCTGTCGACTTCGAAGATGTCCTCGAGGCGAGGGCCTGCGATGACGCGGATGATTGGTACGAGAGGTCCTGCGGGGATCAGAGGCGAGAGGTCCATCAGGGTCCACCGGTCTTGAGGGTACGGAGAACGTCATCAGGTACACGAGCTTCAGGCATCACGCCAGCGGCACGTGCCGTGGCCATCTGGACGATGAGGCCAGCAGCGAAGTTCAGGAACCTGCTCGGCGCGGACTCGTCGGCGTCGCTCAGCTCGATGTCGGTCAGCGAATCCGCCCCCGCGAGCTCGTAAGCGGGGAGCTTGGCCGATTCGCCGATCGCCCCGTAGACCGTATGGACCAGCGTCCCCTGCCGGGTTTGCCTCACATTCCGTGTGCGGCCGCCCACGGCGTCGGAGTTGTTGTCGGCACCGTTCGTCAGGACGACGATGACCGCGAGTCCTGGCGGATACAAGCCGACGCTGGGATACAAGCCGACGCTGGAGTCGTGTACTGCACACCTGGCCTCGTGCAGTGCCGATTGCAGAGCCGACCACTCTCGGCAGGTGTAGGTCTCCTTCGTCAGCGGCTCGACGTTCTCGAGCCTCACTTTGTTGTGGACTACTCTCGGTCTGTCGCCGATCAAGACGAGGGTCATCAACACCTCGCCTGCGAGCGTACCGAGCGCTCCCAGCAGGTCGGCGAAGCCCTTGCGTGTGTTGTCCTGTAGGTGGGCCATCGACTTCGAATCGTCGAGGACCAGCGCCACGTGCAGTCGGTCATTTGGGGGGAGGGCGGTATCGCTCATTT
>Ga0316190_10001607_pt1 | contig 16451 bp, 9 predicted proteins | sample Eddworburrow2_MG_FD_204929 | JGI IMG/M metagenome (GOLD analysis project Ga0316190, IMG submission 204929) | Coastal sediment microbial communities from Maine, United States - Eddy worm burrow 2 | ecosystem: Environmental > Aquatic > Marine > Coastal > Sediment | place: USA: Maine | collected... | reverse complement strand
ATTGCCTTATACGACATGTGGTCAGTTTATGAGGAAACAGCCAGCACATATTATCTAGGTAAAAAATTGGGAAATTCAAATTGTTTTTTTGGAGGTATAAGTAAGCCTCCTGACATTCAAAAAGCGCAGGAGGAAGCAATGAGTTTTGCAGCCTATCGTCTATTAAATTATCGCTTTTATAATTCTCCTGGCTCAAGCAAATCCCTTGGTCGCTTTGATTCTCTTTTTACTGCTCTAGGTTATAATCCCGAATTTATTTCGATAGATTATTCTTCAAATGTCCCTGCTGCACTCGGCAATTATATGGCTGATTGCTTGATTTCTTTTGGCCTGCAGGATGGCTCAAATGAGACCAATAATTTTACAAATATTTACTATAAATCCACCAATCCACCATTGGCACCTGCAAATTCAGGAAATCCAGGCATATTACACCCTAATAATTGGCAGCCACTTACACTCGATACCTTCATTGATCAGAGTGGTAATGAAATCCCTTTCGATACTCCCGAATTCTTAAGCCCGGAGTGGGGCAATGTAATTCCTTTTGCCCTCAGTTCTGATGACCTGACTATTTATGAAAGAGATGGCAAAGATTACTATGTATATCATGACCCTGGTTCACCACCTCGAACAGGTATAGATTCTTATCTTTCTGAAGAATATAAATGGAATTTTTCGCTGGTATCAATATGGGGCGCGCACCTGGATACTCAGGATTCTATTATCTGGGATATATCTCCAGCATCTATAGGAAATATTTCAGACTACCCCTCAACTCTTCAAGAACTTAGAGATTTTTATCCTCTCTTCGAAGGAGGAGATCCAAGCAATGGATATAACCTTAATCCGGTTACCGGGCTTCCTTACGAACCTCAATATGTACCTCGAGGAGATTATGCAAGGGTTCTTGCAGAGTTCTGGGCAGATGGGCCTGATTCAGAAACCCCTCCAGGACATTGGTTTACGATACTTAATTATGTTAGTGATCATTCAGAACTCGAAAAAAAATATAAAGGCATTGGGCCAATATTAGATGATATTGAATGGGATGTAAAATCTTACCTTGTCCTGGGAGGGGCAGTTCATGATGCTGCAATTGCTGCATGGGGAATTAAAGGCTGGTACGATTATATCAGGCCCATTTCTGCAATACGTTATATGGCTGATATGGGTCAATGTTCTGACTCAACCAAAGCCAATTACAATGCGGAGGGGATTCCACTAATTGAAGGATATATAGAATTAATTAATGAAAACGATCCCCTGGCAGGCCAGATGGATGAACATTTAGGAAAAATAAAGCTATATACCTGGAGAGGGCCGGATTATATTGACAATCCTGAAATTGATATGGCTGGGGTTGGATGGATTCGTGCTGAAAACTGGTGGCCATACCAGAGACCTACCTTTGTTACTCCACCCTTTGCAGGATACGTCTCCGGACACTCTACTTACTCAAGAGCGTCAGCAGAAGTATTGACCCTACTGACAGGAAATTCTTTTTTCCCGGGTGGTCTGGGAGAATTTGAAGTAAAAAAGAATGATTTTCTTGTTTTCGAGGAAGGGCCAAGTATAAACTTTAAACTACAATGGGCTACTTATCGTGATGCTTCTGATCAAACCAGTCTTTCAAGGATATGGGGAGGAATACACCCTCCTGTTGATGATATTCCTGGAAGATTAATAGGTGAAAAAATAGGAATTGCAGCCTTTGCTTTAGCAGATGACCTTTTTCAAAATAAGGTTAATGGTTTAATTAATGATTCCGATATTAGTGGTGATCTTGGATTCGTGGTATTTCCCATCCCGGCAAAATCCGGAAACTCGATCACTATTCAATTCAATAAAAATCACAACAAAGGCGCCTTTGAATTAGTTGACCTAACAGGAAAAAGTATGTGGTTTAATGAAGTCACGATACATAATGGACGGGTATCGCTACCAACCATTGGACTAAGTGAAGGAGTCTATATACTGAAAATAGAAACTGATTCGGCATCAGGACTATCGAAAATAGTGATCCGCTAATCATCACTTTTTACAACCCGGAAGGTATATAAATCAGGCCCTATAAATATTTTAACAAAATAAATACCCTGTGGTTTATCTTTCATTAATACGGATATTGAGGGCCTCCCTTTTAGTTCATATTTATCTGTCATAACCATCTTCCCATTTAGGTTGAAAACCTGAACATTCATGGTTTTTTCCAAAAGGCTTTCCTGTAATCTAACTATAAATTCATCCAAAAAGGGATTCGGATGAATGGTGACTCCTTCTTTATTAAATATTTTGAGTCCTGTTACATAGTCAACCACAAATTCCTTAGTTAGTAAACAGCCATTTGAATCCTTTACAGTTAAATAATGTTTCCCATTTTCAATTCCATCAATGTAATTTGTATCTTTTCCACTCACACTCCATAAATAGTGATAAGGTTTAGTTCCTGCCATAACATTCGCTTTCACTGAAGAATACCCGGGATAATTACTAGACTTAACAATATCCAATTGTATTTTCGGAAGAGGTTTTACTGATATATGTACCGTATCACTTATCGCCTGAGCTCCATATTCGTTTGTTGCTTTAACAAAATATTCGCCTTCCTCCCTTACAGTTATTGACCTGGATTTTCCTCCCTGGTTCCATTCATAATCTGAATAATATCCCGTCTCCAGCACTATTGAATCACCTTCACATATAGTTAATTCAGAACTTTGATATATCCTTGGAGGTAAATGTGTGCTTCCTTCAACTATCCTATACGGCTTATTAGAAGGCAATTTTTTTAATATATCCTTGTTTCCTGAAGGCCATGAAATAATTACAGAATCAATTAAAGTGTTTTCCCCAACACCTATCATATGGTTGGCAGTATTCTGCGCTAAAAAACCGGTAGCCGATTGTGTATACCTTGTACTCACGAGTGGCCCTGAATAAACACTGATGAAGCTTCCAATGCCGTCTCTATTAGAATCAACACCTCTCAGCTGTATTTTTATCCAATTGTTGTTACCTCCAGTATTTTTCCAAAGCATAGAAGGGTATATATCGAAATTATTAACAACGATATCAGGATAACCGTCATTGTTAATATCGCCTACTGCATTTGAAATGCTCATAACTGTATCTTTCTGCATACCTGATTCCAGGACATCAAATCCACCTTTCCCATTATTTGTATATAATAAACTTGGAATTCCATCTTTGCCAATTTCTTGCCCGCTAACATATAAGTCATCAAAACCGTCATTATTATAATCCAGAAAATTAGCTCCCCAGCCATATCCATAGTAGGAAACACCAGCAATTTCAGCAATTTCGGTAAATGTTTCATCACCATTATTCCTGAGTAATTTATTCCCCTCCGGGATATTGGTAACATAGATATCCAGGTCTCCATCATTATCATAATCACCAACAGTTACACTCATGCCATCCATAACAAGATCAGAGTGGGATGAAACACTGATATCTGAAAAAGTAGTGTCTCCAAGGTTCATTAACATTGTATTTACAGCCTTTTTATCCTGTGCTATATATATATCAGGAAATAAATCATTATTTATATCAATAAAAGATATGCAAAATGGTTTTTTACCCGGATCTGTACTATTTGATAAAATAGAAATCTCACTGAAACTGCCATCTTTATTATTCATGAAAAGATTATTAATATTCTCTTCTGCATTAGTTACTTTATTGGTTATATAAAGGTCTAACCAGCCATCGTTGTTAATATCTCCCCAAGAGGCTCCAATACTTTTTAATGATACCAAACTTAATCCTGAAACTTCCGTAACATCAATAAATTCAAGATCCCCCTGGTTTTGATACAACCTGTTTATATCCTTAAAACAGGTGACATAGAGGTCCATATCAGCATCATTATCATAATCAATCCATAATAACTGCTTGGATTCACAAGTATTGCTAATCAGGTTGTTAAGTTTTTCGAAACTCCCGTTATTGTTTTTGTAGAAGAATATTTGATTGCTTTTCTGGGTTGCTAATGTAATATCATCCCATCCATCCTTATCAAAATCAAAAAAACTTACTCCACCACCAGATGATCCGTTTCCGTAATAATGATCAATTCCAATAGATTTTGATACTTCGGTATAAGATTGTGCATTTGAGGTACTGATAAATAATATATTCAAGCCAATTGACATGTACGTAATCAGAAAATAATCTCTCCACTTGGTCATCTATTACATTTTATTTTTCTGTTTCAATCAATTATTTTGCTACGGGCATACTATTTAGAATTTTGCATGTCAATAAAGAGGCTTTCAGGTATAAACTCAGCCCTATAATAATTATTAGAAGATATAACCTGCCATAATACCTTACCTGTTAAATCAGTAATTGCTATTCTTTTATTGGTTGCTATACAGAAAAGTATTTTATCATTTTCAATTTCATAAGCACTACCCTGCTTAAATGAATATAGACTATCCGGCAAGAAAACAGATAATGAAGCACTTGCCTCAAGATCTTCTTCATTCAGGTTAAATTTAATTAACCTGGAACGTGGTCTCTTGTTTGGTTCACCATTATCAAAGATTATCAATCCACCATCGGTTGCCTGATGTGATGCATGCTGTTTATAAAATATGTCTTCTTCAAACATATTAAAATTTCCATCCAATCCAAGCTTCCACATCAATTCACCTGTTGTAGAGTTAATTTTCCATATCTGGTCAAATTTAAGAAAGGAGATTATATAGTTCCCATCATCCATAATATTCAGAGCATTAGCATGCCCCCAGTCATTTTTGTTTTCCATAATATCAGGATCGTCCATAGGATCGTATACCTGGAACATATTCCAGTCCCAAATTTTATTTCCAGCTTCATCAAATACCAGAATGCCATCCCCTTGAATAGTATCCTGAACCATTCCACCTATAGAAGACAAATCAAAGACAGCTTTATCTTTACAAAGTGCGATTATGCGATTATCTGCAATCCTTCGTATCTCATGATGTAAATGTCTGTCGTATCCCTTTTCTCCAAATTTAAGCTCAAATACAATATTCCCATAAAGGTCCATCTCTTGCAAATGATCTGTATTGAGTAGCGAAATAAAAGTATTGTTCTCAGTCCAGCTAAAGGGATTCATAAATATTGAATCTCCCAGATGATACCAGACAATACGTCCCTGGTTATCCAGGAGCATGGCATTACCCGGATTTTGAGCTTTCCTGATTAATATATTTCCGGTAAAAACATCACCTTCATTTGCAACAAGATTGAAAGAGGGTAATTCTTCAGGCAGACTCCCTGTTTTTATTGTAAATTCATTTGATAAAACTTTTTCTTGCGAGTCAGAAGATTCACCAAGAATTCTAAACGCGTATTCTTTTTCAGGTAACAATCTGATCAACGTAATTTGATGATCTTTTAATCCATCAGATCTCTCCGATCGTTTTATAATCTCATCTTCCACCTCCCAATATTCAATATATGTATCAGATATACGGGAAGTATTAAAACTTACTTGTATCCGTAATACATTTCCCGGATCAATGGCATATTGTATATTTTCAATTTCGTTTTTAAAACTACATGAATAAAGTATTATACATGCAATGCTTATGAAATGAACCACCTTAATTTTCATCCTGATAAATTAATTTTTCAAAATTTAAAAATAAAACCTGAATTTTCTATCAAGTTTCAATTTTTAATATCAAAATATCTATGATAAAATATAATCCTAAAGAGATCATACGCTATCACACATTAGAAAGATTCCTGTACACTACCATGAAGGGAACAAAAAAAAAGGGAAGCCATAAAGCTTCCCTTTTTATTATTTAAAATAATATTATTGTCTAGTCAAGGTATATACCCCCTTATCTTCATAACCATTCTCCCATGTTACAGTGATAGTTCCATCTGGATTGTTGACAACACTATCAAACCATAATAAGTAAGCCCACTGGTCTGTTTTAGAATCAATGCTATAATTTCCACATAAATCCCGGAAAGTAACAACTTCGGCGGCTCCACCCCAGTATTCAGGATAAAAGGCTCCACAGCAAAGATCTAATTCATATGTACCAGCACCTTTATCAAGAAAGGTAATTTCACCGGTTCCATCCCAGCTTGTATTAGACAAACCCGGAGGAAAAGTACCAAAAATAGTACTTCCTGATCCCAATGCATCCCATTTACCAGCCAAATCAGAAGGGCAGGTAAACAAAATCGTAGTTACAGGAGCGGCAGTCAATGTAGGTCCTTCAGTAACAGTCATTTGGTACGATAGTGTCCAGTAATCGCCAGCTGACATTGTCTCTTCAGTCTGTACTTCTCCACCTACAGGAACATCAGCAAACATCTCTTCAGATGTTTGTTGAAAATCATCTCCCTCAACAGTATATGATACTGGTGCAGACTGATCCGTTATTGAAGGCATAAACAACTGTTTGGTTACAATGGTTGATGTCACAGTAACACCCTCATTCTCAAAAGTATTGAATGGAACAGCAATAATAGAAGTCTCCCCTTTGAAAAAAGGCAGAGAGGTCTCCGGATACATGTTCGCAGCAGACTTGCCGTTGTTTTTAATGTCCCACTGCTCAGGCATCTCACATCTAATTGAAATCATGAGAATAAGTGCAGTGCTTAATAATAAACTGAATATTTTATATGTTTTCATCTTTATTCGTATTTAAAATTAATCTTTATACGCCCATATGTCAGTATCCAGTAAGTCAGGACCCTGACGAGCAATGGCTTCATCCACACTTTCAGTGTTTGAGAATATCTCGTCCAAAGCATAGAGCCATCTTCGAGGAATCACACCACTTGGATCGGAACCATTTACACCATCTGGATTGTCCGTTAATGTTGGATAATCTGTTCTCCTGTAATCACACCAGATCTCCGTGAAGGCCTGTGCGTACAGTGCAAAATACTTCTCATTAATAATTCTCTCAAGTCTCTCCGCGTCCGATGTCAAACCACTAAAGTTACCAAAAGAAGCTACATAAGCAGCATAATCAGCAGAAGCAATTCCAATCTGATCCATATTCGCAGTTATTGCCGCAGCTAATGAAGTTTCGGCAGCACTTAAACTACCTTCTCTTAGCTGTGCTTCTGCTGTCAGAAACATCACCTCTGAATAAGAAATAAAAGGTATAGGAGAAGTATAGGATGACCAGAACAATCCATCTGATGACGTGAAATACATCCAGTTGGACCCATCATAAGCCATGTAGTCTGAAATTCGTGGATCCGCTTTAGCATCCATTGTTTCATTGAAACTTTCCATGATTCCTAAGGTATTTGGACGTTGATCACCAAACTGACCATAAGGATTTGCATCTACAGTTCCCTGACCACCAAATTCTGTAAACATAGACTCTTCAGAATTTGATGTATAGGATGCTTGTAGTAAAGGTAATGCCTTTGAAGACGCAGATCCATCCCTTTTAGTTAGATGCATATAATATCTGGCCTTCAATGCACGAGCCGTTAGAATCCAGCTATCAGCATCTCCTCCATAAATCAAATCATCTGACCCAGGTCCACCAGCAACAGGAGCACTGCCCAATTCTGTAATTGCATCATCTAATAATGATTGAATTGAATTGTATAACTCCTCCTGTGTATCAAAAGCAGGTTGCAGAAACTCGTCACCACCTTCACCTAAGAAGGCCTCTGAATAAGGGACTTCGCCCCAGCTATCCGTAGCAATTCCAAGGTTTACAGCCATACAAATTTTGGCAATCCCTACATAATAAGGTTGTTCCTCCTCAATAGCTTGATTAATCAATACATTTGTGGCTGTCATAGCACCAGCGCCATAGAGTCCAAATGACCACAAGTTGTTAAAGGTAGAACCATCCATTACATAGTTCATCATAGAAATTTGCTGTGCATCAAGTCCTTTAAACTGTTGCATAATCAAACCGATGCCTCTCGAACCACTTCCACCTACGTTAAAGGCAGTTTGCCCCATAACATTCGGTAATTGGTCTTTTAAGGACGACTTAGCAAGAGCCGTTGGATCAGTATTTATATCGCCAAATTCACAAGATGTTGTTGTGAAAACACCAGCGATAAATATCAATATAATTAATTTAACTTTTTTCATTTTCTTTATCTTTTAACGGTTCAGTTAAATTAGAAACTAATGTTCAGGTTAACAGCATACGATTTTGTATTTGGCATACCGAAATATTCCAAACCAAATCCGTTGGTTACACCTGTTAGGTTAGCTTCCGGATCAATTCCTGAGTAGCTTGTATTTAGATAAAGGTTTCTTGCTATCAATGAAATTGATAGGTTAGATAATCTCATCTTATCAAGCACTGTAGATGGGAATGTATAGGAAAGTCCTAATTCTCTCAGTCTTACCCAACTGGCATCTTCGATCTCGTTTTCTGAGTAACCGAATCCATAACGTACCCATTTATTCCCTCCAAGTCCATTAGCAGGATTGGCAAAATCAACAGGTGTTGCATTCTTTTCCCATATTGGAGCTTCATCTGTACCGGTATTTACATAACCATCATACACATAACCCCGGATATTTCTATCATCCTGAGTTTCCTTGGTCATTCCCATATAACTCATCACACCAGAAGTACCATTCCACATTTGACCACCTTGCCTGAAATCAAGCAATGCAGTTAAAGAAATACCCTTCCATGAGAACGTGTTTCTCCATCCTACTAGATAATCCGGATTTGGATTACCAATAGCACCCTGAGATGGGTCTGCAATAGGCCATCCATCAGTACCTATAACCAATGAACCTTCAAGTTCACCCTCCTCAACTCTTTCATATCGGTTACCATAAATTACACCATATGGTTCCCCGGCAATAACTCTTGAAGTTGTGGATGTAAATCCTGCTAATGCAATACCACCCTCAGCAGAAATACTAGGATCGAGCTCTTCAACAATAGTTTCATACATGGTAAAATTAGCATTCATGTTCCAACTGAAATCTCCAGCATTGATCGGATTAAAGTCAAACATTATTTCCCAGCCCTTATTGGTTATCTTACCAGCATTCTTGGTTACTGCAGAAAAACCAGTAGAAGGAGCTAAGTCAACGTCCAATACCTGGCCATTAGTTTCAGAATCGTAATAGGTAACATCAAGTCCGATTCTACCCTGCCAGAATTTAAATTCACCACCAAATTCCATGGTAGTTGTTAATTCTGCTGCAAGATTAGGATTACCTAATGCATTGCTTCTTTCAAATGCATTCACACCAAAAGCAGGGAATCCGATTCCATCGATAAAACCATCACCACCAATGAACGCTGAATAGTAAGGTGTCGTAGTAGAATAGATTGGTGCATCGTTACCAACTTTACCCCAGGATGCACGAAGCTTACCATAAGAGAATATTGGGTTGGTAGCCAAGCCAAGGTTCTCTGTAAATGTCCATCCAACACTAAAAGCAGGATAAAGGAATGAATTATTATCTTTAGGCAATGATGAAGACCAGTCTTGCCTTGCTGCTGCATTTAAAAACAAGAAATTTTTATAACTTACACGTACATCACCAAACACACCATAAATTTCTTTTTCAGCAATCGCTTCACCTGCAGTAATGTTTGTACCATTACTGATATGATAAAATCCCTGGGCTCCCAATGTTGAACCGGTAGCTGTTCTTGAAGTATATCTAGAACTCCAGAAATTGGTCCCTAAAGTCCCGCTTAAGCTCCAGTCTTGACCAAATTCAGTATTGAACAGGAACAAGAGGTCAGAGTTAACATCAGTATTATTAATATCCTGTTGTGTAACAGAACCAAGAGGAGCATTTGAAGAAGCTATATCCATTGCTGAAATCCTGCTGTCACTATAAGTATCAAGACCTAATTTATAAGAAATGGTCATCCAGGGTGTTGCTCTCCATGATGCATTAACATTACCTATAATACGGTTGACATTATCGGAATATGGGTTTCGGGCTGCCGTCCAGAATGCGTTGTCATAAACACCATGACGATAACTTCTTTGCGTACCATCAGGAAGTACATAAACAGATTCATCCTTCACCGCTTCTCTTCCGTCCGTATAGCCATTAGCTGCATCAAATGTAGGTGTATTCCGCATCAAACCAAGCTGTACACCGGAAACATTTGATCCTCTCTGGATCCTGTCACCACCTGAATTCACATAATTGGCCTGGAATCCGATTTTCAAATCATCTGTTATACGAGCACTCACTTTGCCTAAAACAGAAATCCTTTGCCAGTTAGCATTTGGAACAACACCTGACTGCTTCAAAAAACCTGTTGATACATAATAATCAATCACATCATTACCTCCACTTATACTCAGGTTGTTATCTGTCGAATGACCAGTTACGTAAAAATTACCAGGATTATCATAGGAATTGGCAGGCATGCCATTCCCTGTGCCCTTTGGTACCAGGAAGCCATTATTATCATAAACATAGTTCCCTTCTTCATCAAAAGCACCTGCACCCGGTGCATTCGGATGATTTGGATCTGTCGCAAATTCAAGGTCAGAAATGGCCGGTCCCCACGAGAAACCAGTTCTTGTGGATGGATCCTTGTAAGTAAGAACGCCACCTGTAAAATCACCTTGTGAATACATAGTATTCTGCTCAGGCAATTTGTTCACCTGTGAAGACGCATAATTTGTGTTAAAGGTTACCTTCGGCTTACCTTTCTTACCTCTCTTTGTAGTAACAATGATAGCACCGTTAGCAGCACGAATACCGTAAAGCACTGTTGCTGCAGGTCCCTTTAAAACAGTAAGAGAAGCAATGTCATTTGGGTTGATGTCAATAGCCCTGTTAGACTGGTCAACATTACCCGTACCATTACCTATCTCTGAGTTATCTATCGGAACACCGTCGACAACAAATAAAGGGTTGTTTGTAAGAGAAACAGAAGTATTACCCCTGATCCTGATACTTGCAGATGCTCCTGGAGAACCAGCTGACTGATACACCATTACACCCGCAGCCTTTTGGTTAAGAGCTGAAACCATATTGGTTTCTAAAGAACCCTGCATTTCCTCAGCCTCTACTGTCTGAATAGAAAAACCAAGAGTAGCTTTGTCACTCTCAATACCGACAGCTGTCACTACCACTTCAGTCAACTGCTTGATATCTGCTGTCATAAGCATATCAATCACTGACTGCGACCCGATTCGTACTTCCTCAGTAGCTAAACCAATAAAAGAATAAACCAGAGTACCTCCATCCGCGGGAACATTCAATTTATAGTTCCCATCAATATCCGAAACAGTACCTACAGTGGTACCCTTAAGGATCACGTTTACTCCCGGTATGGGCGTGCCAGTTTCTTCGGCAGTTACTTTACCGGAAAGTGTCCTTTCCTGCGCCATTACACTGGTCGCTAAGAAAGAAACAATTACCACACTCAATAGTAAAAATCTCTTCATAACATAAAAGTTAGGGTTATTGAAAAAATTACATTTATAATTTAGCTCCAAACTTAGAACAAATAATCATTAAATAAAAAATCGTAATATAATTTTTTCAACTTTTTGCCAATCTTAGAATTTTATTGCGTTTTTCACCTTTATCACCCAGTTTAGGGGAATATCATTTTAAATTTTTCAACAAAACAACAGTAAATTAGGAATAATATGAAAAATATTTATTTGTGACATATGAAAAAAGCCACAAATAATAGCACTTTTCCTATAAAAAGTTAAAAATAGGGCTTTTTGCATCTAATATCTATCTCAAGCAGGGGTGATATATATCACCTCATACGAAAATTCTTCAGAATTGTACTTTTCGAAGTTAATTCAATCAATCAATAATTTTGAATTCAATTCTCCTGTTTTTACTTCGATTCTCTTCAGTATCATTAGGATAGGCAGGTTGTGTTTGACCATAGCCTTTAAAGAAGATACGATCTTCAGAAATGCCGTGCTCAATCATATAGTTATATACTGATTCCGATCGTTTTAGGGAAAGTTGCTGGTTATATTCACTTGAGCCCGAATTATCCGTATGCCCGCTGATTTCAATTTTAAGGCTTATATTTTTTTTCAAGTAATTAACTAGTTTTTCCAGTTCAGTGATGGATTTTTCCCGAAGGCTATATTCATCAATATTAAAGAAGATATTATTCAGAATAGTAACCGTCCCTTTCTCAACCTTATTTAATAAGAAATCCATTATTATAGGATCCACAACGCTTCCCTTTGGAAGATCAAAGTTTCTGCTTTCAAAAAGATATCCCGGACGGTCAACATAAAGAGCATATTCAGATCCTTCGGTTAAAACCATCATATATTCTCCTATCAAAGAATCCGAGGATACTCTCGAAATCAATTCATTCTTATTAACATCACGTAATTCTACCCTAGCCTTAAGGGGTTGCTTAGTGGTTGCATCTAAAATCCTGCCTTTTACATAATAACTTTTATTACTTACTGAGATTTCTGGTGGTATGTCAAAAGTGTAGATCATACTGAGAGGTGTACCATCGGTATTATAGGAATCAAGTGAATAGTATGCCTTATCTCCCCGGGCTGTAACAAATAAGGAAATCTGATCCTGGGGTGTATTTACAGGATAACCAAGGTTTTTGGGTTCTGCCCAGGTACTGTCAAGATACTCCGTTGCATACAAGTCATAACCTCCAAATCCCAGATATCCCTTAGAAGCAAAATATAAAGTTTGACCATTCACATGAATAAATGGGGAAACTTCGTCTTTGGAGGTATTTATCGCACTCCCTATATTCACTGAAGCAAGCCATTCATCCTTGTCATTCAATTGGCTGAGCCAGATATCACGACCACCAAAACCACCTGGCCGTTCAGAAATAAAATACAATTTTCGACCATCAGCGGAAAGTGATGGTTGTGAATCCCAGTATGAAGAATTTATATTGGGTCCCATATTTACAGGAATAGACCAATCATTTCCCTCTTTATATGAAATATACAAATCACAGCTTCCAAATCCACCTCTTCCAGAACAGGAGGTTAATATCAAAACTTTGCCATCTGCTGATATAGAGCAAGTGCCTTCATTATTCCTGGTATTTATATTTGGAGATATAGATTTTGGTGATTTCCAATTTCCCTGCTCATCTTTTTCTGATACAAAAATATTTTCATCATGGCTAGGATGTGCACCGATCCGATGAGTATAAAAGATTTTTGACTCATTGGCTGTTAATACAGGAAAATATTGTAAAGGTCCGGCATTTATGACTTTGGGAAGTATTTCAGGATGGATCTCTACCGGATTCATAACACCCTCCTTTGCAAAATGAACATTCTCAAGTAACCAGTTGGCTTCCGGGATAAGGCGTTGATTGATACCTTGAAAGTTCAGGAAGCTGCCTAAGGTGGAAATAGCTTTATCATATTCCTGCAATAGATAGTATGCATCACCAAGTGAAAAATAAACGTTCATATATCTGGCAGGTGTGGCTGAATATTCAATTACTGACTCCAGATGTGTCTTCTGAGCTTGTATATTATTTAAAAGTTTATAGCAAAAGGCTAACCTCAGATGGGCTTCAACAAATTTATTGTCTTTTTCGACTGCCTGCAGAAGAATATCAATGGCTTCGTTATATTGGTGTCTGGCGAGGAAATGCTCTGATTCATTGTAATAATTTATTGCCTTTTTCGACTTCGTCGAATAGATCTTCTGAGCCATCACTTTCGAAGGCAATAAGAGACAAATAATCAGGCCTATATATATATAGGTGTAAATTCGAGATTTTTTATCAGGGCACATTGATATATTTATGTATTTGTAGTGATATTTTCCATGAAGGATTGTCTTTCACATAATCGATAATCAAAGGCATAATTATATCAGACCTTGACCATTCCGGTTGCAGGAAAAGAACACAATCCGGTCGAAGCTTGTTTCTAAAAGATTCAGCCCATGCAAAATCACTTTTATTATATATTATAACTTTCAATTCGTCTGCTTTATTATAAATACTTTCAACTGGGTGCTTGAATTTCTTTGGAGAAAGACAAACCCAATCCCAGATACCAGAAAGTTGATGAGCACCGGAAGTCTCTATATGAGTCTTAAATCCTACTAACTTCAATTGCCGTGTCAGATCTGTTAAATCATACATCAAAGGTTCACCACCGGTAATAACGGCAAGATTTGCTTTATACTTTTGCCCCTTGGCTACAATATCGTTAATTTCAACAGCGGAATAAAGTGTATGATCCCAGGACTCTTTTACATCACACCAATGACATCCTACATCACAGCCTGCTAATCTTATAAAAAAAGCCGCTTTGCCCTGATGAAAACCTTCACCCTGAATGGTATAAAATGCCTCCATTAAAGGCAATGGCTCCATGTTCACGTTTATTTGTATATCTGTTTTTCCGATGCCAATAAAGTATTATATAAAAGAGAAGCAATTGTCATTGGACCAACACCTCCGGGAACAGGAGTAATATAACTTGCTTTTTCAAACACCTCATCATATTTTACATCACCTTTCAATGCATATCCTCGTTTTTTGCTGGCATCAGGTACCCTCGAAATGCCTACATCAATTACTACCGCTCCTTCTTTTACCATATCTCCAGTAAGAAATTCAGGAATACCTAGAGCAGCTATAATTATATCCGCGTTCAAAGCATGTGATTTTATATCCGGAGTCCGGCTATGACATATGGTCACTGTACAATTTCCCGGATTTGCCTTACGGGATAATAAAATACTGATTGGAGTTCCAACAATATCACTTCTTCCAATAACGACACAATTTTTACCCGAAGTTTCGATATTGTATCTTTCCAATAACTTCATTATTCCAAACGGAGTTGCTGAAACATAGGCTGGAAGATTTTTAACCATACGCCCTACATTTACTGGATGAAACCCATCTACATCTTTCTCAGGCTTGATTTTTTCAGTAATCTTTTGTGCAGATATATGCTTTGGTAATGGTAACTGTACAATATATCCATCAATATCATCCTCGGCATTTAATCCTTCAACTACCTCAATTAATTTTTGCTCAGAAATATCTGAATCAAATTTTAATAGAGTTGATTTGAAACCAACATACTCACAAGCCGTTACCTTACCATTTACATAGGTCTGGCTCGCACCATCATCTCCTACAAGGATTGCTGCAAGATGAGGAGTCTTGCCTCCATTTTTTTTAATCAATTTTACCTTGTCGGCAATCTCATCTTTGATTGCCAGGGCAGTTGCTTTACCATCAATTATTTCAGCCATCTTTATTTTATTAATTAATCCAGTTTAAGTACAGCCATAAAAGCTTCCTGGGGAATCTCTACATTACTTACACTTCTCATTCTCTTTTTCCCCTTTTTTTGTTTTTCAAGTAATTTCCTCTTTCTTGTTATATCACCTCCATAGCATTTAGCAATAACATTTTTCCGAAGGGCCTTTATAGATTCCCTGGCTATTACTTTGGTCCCAATGGCTGCCTGGATGGCAATTTCAAACATCTGCCGCGGTATCAGTGACCTCAATTTTTCACATAGTCTTTTTCCCCATTCATAAGCCTTATCACGATGTACTATTGCAGAAAGCGCATCAACCTTTTCGCCGTTAAGCATAATATCCAGCCTGACCATAGTGGATGGTTGAAATCCTATCAATTCATAATCAAGAGATGCATAACCTTTGGATATTGTTTTTAGCTTATCATAAAAATCAAATACTATTTCTGCCAGCGGTAATTCAAAGGCTAATTCAACCCGATCACTGGTTAGGTACACCTGGTTTTTTACTATACCTCGCTTATCGATGCATAGTGTTAGAATATTCCCGATAAATTCAGCCTTTGTAATTATTTGAGCCTTGATATAAGGCTCTTCTATATGATTCAGTTTAGTAGGATCAGGCATGTCAGATGGTGCGTTCACATTAATAATTTCGCCATCAGTTAATATAGCCCTGTATTGAACAGAAGGCACCGTGGTAATGACCGTCATATCAAATTCACGTTCCAGCCGCTCCTGTATGATCTCCATATGAAGCATTCCCAGAAAACCACATCTGAATCCAAATCCAAGAGCTGCCGAAGATTCCGGTTCCCAAACAAGTGAGGCATCATTTAGCTGTAATTTCTCCATTGAAGCCCTTAATTCTTCAAACTCAGATGTCTAACAGGATAAATGCCTGCAAATACCATAGGTTTGACATCTTCAAATCCCTTTATTGCATCTTTCGAAGGATTTAATACATGGGTAATGGTATCCCCAACCTTAACTTCACTAGCTATTTTGATCCCAGATACAAGATATCCTACATTCCCAGCAGAAATCTCTTCTTTAGGTATGTTTTTTAATTTTAGAATACCTACCTCATCAGCGTCATATGTCTGACCTGTATTTATAAATTTTACCTTATCCCCTTTCTTTATTGATCCGTTTACTACCCTGAAAATAACTTCTACTCCTCTATAAGAATTATATACAGAATCAAAAAT
>Ga0316190_10001601_pt1 | contig 16467 bp, 12 predicted proteins | sample Eddworburrow2_MG_FD_204929 | JGI IMG/M metagenome (GOLD analysis project Ga0316190, IMG submission 204929) | Coastal sediment microbial communities from Maine, United States - Eddy worm burrow 2 | ecosystem: Environmental > Aquatic > Marine > Coastal > Sediment | place: USA: Maine | collected... | reverse complement strand
TTGTAGCCATGTTACGTCACTTTCGTCAGCGAGTCGGTTCAGGTTGGCGATTTGGATTGGCCAATATAGTCCGCAGACCGATCAGCAGCATTATTCAGATTGTTGCATTGGGTATCGGCTTGATGGTGATGTTGTTAATGTCTATCGTTCGCATGGATTTACTTCAAGGTTGGGAAAACAGTTTGCCAGATGATGCGCCGAATCACTTTCTGATCAATATTCAAACCGATCAAGTTGACAGTATTCGTAAATATTTAACCAATATTGACATCAGTGACGTGCAATTATATCCGATGGTTCGTTCGCGATTATTACGCATAAATGAGCACCTGGTGAATGCAGATGATTATGATGATGAGCGCGCGCAACACCTGGTGGCACGTGAATTTAATCTGTCTTGGGCGACCAATATGCAAACTGATAATCATATGGTGTCGGGTCGCTGGTGGAACGATAGTGAAGCAGGGCAGTCATTGATTTCTTTGGAGCAGGGCATCGCGAAGGCGCTCGGTATTCAACTGCATGATAGCTTAACGTTTGCGATTAATGGGGCAGAACAAGACTTTAAGGTTGAGTCGATTCGCACTGTCGATTGGGACAGCTTTAATGTTAACTTTTTTACCGTTGTAGCCCCCGGTGTTCTGGATCCACAGCAGGCATCATGGGTGACCAGCGTCTATTTTTCCCCAGGTCAAAAAAGACAGTTGGCCCAACTGGTGCGGCTGTATCCCAATGTCACGGTGATAGATGTAGCGGCGATTATGGCACGCGTGCGTATAATTATTAAACGGGTAACCCTGGCCGTGGAATTTATCTTTTTATTCACCCTGTTGGCAGGCCTGGTAGTGTTGTTTGCAGCGATACAATCGAGTCAGGATGAACGTCATTTAGAATGCGCGATTCTACGTACAATTGGTGCGCAGCGCCGCACATTGTTAGCAAGTCTGGTAGCCGAGTTTGTTACATTGGGGGCCGTGGCGGGATTATTGGCGGGTACAGCCGCTATTGCCATATCATGGGTTTTGGCGGAAGCCGTATTTCATTTCCCCTTTGAATTAAATTTATCGGTGTTGTTTTATGGGCTCCTTCTTGGTGTCGGCATTGTTGGTACGGTCGGAATAGTAGGCACGCGGTCGGTATTAAATCAACCGCCATTGCTGACCCTGCGTTCGCTCTGATAGCGCGAGCGTGTTGAGAAGCAGCTGACTATGACCAGCTAAACATATTGACCGGCGACCCAGCCTGATGACCAGGCCCATTGAAAATTATAGCCACCCAACCAGCCACTGACATCGATGACTTCACCAATGAAATACAAGCCATCGACACTACGACATTCCATTGTTTTGGACGAAAGTTCATTACAATCGACACCACCTATAGTGACCTCAGCCGTACGATAACCTTCAGTGCCATTGGGCTGTATACGCCAATGATGTACAAGGTTTGTCAGGTGGATGAGTTGATCATTGCTCAGATGATGTATTGTGGTTTCTGCCAGACTATCACTTACCAGGGTAGTAACCAGACGTTTGGGCAACAGATGCGACAACACGGTTTTGAGTTGCCTGTTTTTTACATCGGACATTTTTAATAGGTCAACTATCGATTGTTCAGGTAACAGGTCAATCTCGATTTCTTCGCCAGATTGCCAGTATGATGACAGTTGTAGCATAGCCGGGCCACTGAGTCCGCGGTGGGTAAATAACAGATTCTCTCGGAAGCTCGCACGATCGTTACTGACAATGCACTCAACGGCAATGCCGGATAATGATGCCAGGCGTTCCTTATCCTGTGGTTGCAGAGTAAAGGGGACCAGACCAGCACGGGTCGGGATAATATTGAGTTTGAATTGTTTGGCCAACTGCAGGCCGTAGGGACTGGCACACATACGCGGAATTGAAAGACCACCACTGGCAACCACTAAAGCGTCACAGGAGAAGTGGCCATGATTGCTTTCCAGGCTAAAGCATGTGTGTTTCTGCACAGAACGAATGGTGGTATTTAATTGTAGTTGTACCCGATAGTCACGACATTCATCGAGTAACATGGTGAGAATATCAGCGGCACTGTCATTACAAAACAGCTGGCCGTGTGCGCGTTCATGATAGGGGATTTGATGGCGCTCCACCCAGTCGATAAAATCCCATTGGGTAAAACGGCTCAGGGCTGATTTGCAAAAGTGGGGATTATTGGATAGATAGTTATCAGCGCTGATAGCGGTATTAGTAAAATTGCAGCGCCCACCACCGGACATCAGGATCTTTTTCCCTGCTTTATTGGCATGATCGACAATCAGCACCCGCCGGTGGCGTTTGCCGGCTTCGATTGCACACATGAGTCCGGCGGCACCGGCGCCTATGATAATGACATCGTAGTGATTCATGATGGCCGCTATTTCATTTTCTTGGGTTTGTATAGTGTATAGCGATAATGGTCAATACACGTTGGTTATTGGGCAGGTTGATCTGTACTTCATCATCCAGGCCCTTGTTCAACAAAGCCCTGGCGACGGGAGAGTCCATGCTGATGTAGCTATTATCGCTATCAAACTCATCAGCGCCAACAATTCGGTAACAGTGTTCAGTACCGTGATTATCAATCACTGTGACCCAGGCGCCAAAGTAAACCCGATCAGGATTGTCAGGCAAACGATCGACAACCTTGAGTTCACTGAGACGTTTTTGCAGATACCGCAGTCGTCTATCGATCTCACGCAATTGTTTTTTTCGATAGATGTATTCGGCATTTTCAGAGCGATCGCCTTCTGCCGCAGCGGCGGTCACGGCCAGTGTGACTTCACGGCGTTTCTCCCACAGTGACTTGTTCTCAAGTGATAAGGTTTCGAAGCCCTTGGCGGTAATATAGTTAGATCCACGTTGTTGTGGTGGTGACCAGCGACTCATCGAAGTTATAACTCTGTATTTGTTTTATCTGGCAAGATGATGCTTGTGATTAGATATTTTAGAATAGGCAGTTTAACATGAGTGCTATATGTTTAGTTTCAGGTTTGGCTGTCTACAAACGATTAGTCTGGATTGGATTATTGAAAACCGGAGGTAATATGAACAAATATCTATACCTGTGTTTGCTGAGTCTTGTCATGTTCAGTAGCGGCTGCGGTCAAACATCTGCAACATCCATCAGCAATACCGAATTGGCTAAACGGGTACAAACCCCCGATACCATGTTAGTCGTGCTGGATGTGCGTACGCCAAAGGAATATGCTTCAGGTCATGTGCCTGGTGCCATTAATATACCCGTCGATCAGTTAGAAGGCCGCTTAAACGAATTGCGTGGGCGTGATAATGCAGAATTCGTTGTCTATTGTGAGTCGGGTCGTCGAGCCGGTCGAGCAGCGTCGTTGCTGCAAAAAGATGGTTTTCTCAATGTCAGGCATTTGCAAGGTGATATGGCACAGTGGCGCAATGATGGCCTGCCGCAAGCGCACTAAATGCCGTAATTAATCTATCTAAGTGCTTGTTTTAAAATAATGTGTCGTCGTTATTTTATAATGAGGCTGAGTCTGGCTAAATAAAAAACCCCGCACTAGGCGGGGTTTCAAAGGCTTCTAAATCGTGTGGCGAATTAAGCTGCTGTCACTTTAGTGGCCTGTGGTCCCTTCGGTCCAGATTCTGTTTCAAAATTTACTTGCTGACCTTCAGCCAGTGTTTTGAAACCTGAACCCTCAATTGCAGAGAAATGAACGAAGACGTCTGCGCCGCCATCAGCTGGGGCGATAAAGCCAAAACCCTTCGATTCGTTGAACCACTTTACAGTACCTGTTGCCATGAAAAAATTCCTCAAAAAAATAAAAAAATGATCTTGCCGTTCAATGAGGTTATGCAGGAGAAGAACTCGAAACAAAGTGAAAGAACGTACAATTACTTACATTGTATACGATAAATAGCATAAAAAGCATATTAATTTTGATAAATATAACGATTAGTTTAATAAACTAGCAGAAAAACCGGTTATTCTTGGACCTCTTGGGGCCTTATCCCTATCGCAGACAGTAAAATCACAGTAATTAAACAGTGATTATTACCCTTGCCGCATCGAGGCGGGGCTGGGTATGTTCAAGGGAAAGATTGAGATTGTCTAATTGTTGATTAAAATACTCAATCTCGTCACGACGAATATTGGGATTGACTCGCTGTAATGCCGTTAGACGATTGACTTCGTTTAACAATCGCCCGCCAATCTGTTGGTGAATATCGTTCAGTTTTGATACTGCTGCTGTTGCTGCCAGTTGATCGCATCGATTGAACATATCGCGCAGTATTTCACCGCGGGCACGTATCACTTTTTGTCGGGTGTCGGCATTTAATGGCTGACCGGCTGCCTGGATAGCCTCATGCGCCAGGTCCTTTTCATGATCTCGACCATCTTGATCAATCACTATCCGCATAATTGTCGATGGTAAATGTCGATTTGACAGGTCGCTTTGTTGGCCAACCGGTTCAATCACGTAAAGACATTCAAGCAGTAACATACCGGGCCTGGCCTGATTATATTTGCAGGTCGTCATCGATGTATTGCCCAGCTCATTGCTGAGTATGTTATCCATGGCGGCGAGTGTAAGTGGATGTTCCCAGCTGATAAACTGTATATCTTCCTTGGTAAGTGCCGTATCTCGGTCATAGGTAATAACCATGCCATCGGCAGTTAAGCCGGGCAGGCTGCTTATTTGCATATGGTCACCAGCGCGTATGATCTGGCAAAAATCACTGTGGTCTTCGCTGACAATACCGAAGCTATCAAATAAGTTGCCAAGATAATCAGATAGCTGATCATTTTCATTGACATCATATTGAAGCGCATCTTGCTTGAGCTTGGTAGCGATCTTCGGGCGACAGGAATTATATTCAAGCAGGCGGTCTCGCCCTTGTTGCAGGGCGAGATTGGCGCTCTCATGCAAGGTGCTCGTTTGTTTTATCAGGTTCTCAAGGGCAATATTGTCCGCGATTCCATTTGTCAGTGTTTTAATGAGCGTTGGTTCGACTTGATTAAAGACGTTTTGTCCGGCCGGGCATGTCTGTTCAAATGATGACAAGCCCAGGTGATACCAGTTAAACAACGTAGCCTGAGCCGTACCTTCTAGATAGGGTACGTGTATTTGTATCGTTTGCTGTTGACCGATACGATCCAAACGGCCAATACGCTGCTCGAGTAAATCAGGGTTTAAGGGTAGGTCAAATAACACCAGATGGTGGGCAAATTGGAAGTTACGTCCTTCACTACCTATCTCTGAGCAGACAAGTACTTGTGAGCCAAATTCACTGTCGGCAAAAAAGGCGGCGGCGCGATCACGTTCTATGATAGTCAGGTGTTCGTGAAAGACGGCGGCATGAATGCCAGCTTGGGTCCTCAGGGCCGTGGTAATATCAAGTGCCGTATTGGCATGTGCACAGATGACCAGTATCTTATCGTTTCGATAACGTTTTAGTAATTCCAGAAGCCAGCCAATGCGTGGATCGATGCGGGTCCAGTCAATATTGCCAGTGTGGTGAATATAGGCCAGTTCGGGTGATAGATAATGCTGTAAGGGTTGATCTGTAGCCAGTACTAGCTCGCGATAGGCGACTGGGAGCTCAAGTGGATAGCTGTGAAGCCGGCGGCCAGGAAAACCCTTTATCGCGCCACGTGTATTTCTGAACAATACCCGTCCTGTACCATGACGATCGAGTAGATGTGAAACCAGTTCATCGCGCGCCTGACTAAGATGTTCTTCAGCACCGTCTTGTTGCAATACGGCCAGTAAGCGCTGATTGTCGCCCTCGTTGAATGTGTCTTCGAGGATGGTAAGGCTTGGCTGGCTCAGTCGCTGTCCAGGCTTCAGACCAAGCAACTCTTCGATAGTCGCAGCGATGGGTGCAAACCGCGATTCCTCATCTATGAAACGTTGATAGTCAGGAAATCGGTCGGGATCCAGCAGGCGTAACCGGGCGAAGTGACTGTCCTTGCCTAATTGTTCTGGCGTTGCCGTCAACAGCAAAACACCTTTAGTATTGGCCGCTAATTCAGCAATACAATCATATTCTATACTGGATTGGATGGCTGACCATTGCAGGTGATGGGCTTCGTCGACAACTAACAAATCCCAGTCGCCATCGAGCATTTGTTCAAATCGTTGTGGGTCCTGGGTGACAAAATCCAGGCTACATAAGATCAATTGCTCGCTATGAAATGGATTGATGGTCTCGTTTGATTCTGAGGCCTCATCCACGCTATCTGTATCGGTCGTTTCGTCGAGCATGGACTGCCAGCGTTCATCATCAAATATACTGAATGCCAGATTGAAACGACGGAGCATCTCAACCAACCATTGGTGAACCAGTGTTTCTGGTACAACAATCAATACCCGTTGAGCCCGCTCGGTTAACAACTGTTGATGTAATATCATGCCGGCTTCAATGGTTTTACCCAGGCCGACTTCATCAGCCAGCAGGACTCGCGGAGCATAGCGATTGGCGACTTCGTGGGCGATATACAATTGATGTGCAATCAGGCTGGTTCGGCAGCCACACAAGCCATAGAGATGCGAATGTTTTAGCCGGTTACTGTGTTGTAATGTCTGGTATCTTAGTTCAAACCATTTATCGGGGTCGATTTGATTGGTAAATAATCGATCTGCAGGGCCGTTTAGCTGGATGAAATTGTCCAGCTCACCTTCAGTGACCGCGTGAACATCATCATTATCAGATTCACGGTGGCCATGGTAGGTGAGCAGGCCTTCGTGTTCGCTGACGCTATCGACATGCAGTGTCCAGCCGGCATGGGTACGGATGCGATCACCAGGAGCAAATCTTACCCGAGATAATGGGGCGCTGGCCTTGGCGTAGATGCGTGTCTCCCCGGTAGATAAAAACAGAATTGTAATCGTCCGGTGTTCGACGCTGAGAATTGTACCCAGCCCCAGTTGTAGCTCACTGGTACTTATCCAGCGTTGACCCGGTATAAAATCGTCTATTGGCATGGTTTTCTACATCGTTAAATTAATAAAGCTATGGTAGTCAATTTTGACTAAAAAATCCTGTTGTACTTGCAAGTCGGGTGTATGGCTATGCTTATCAATATGATCAGTGTAACAATAGCCGGAAGTGAATCAGTCGAGCAGTATTGGAACAATGGATATACTCTATCGTGATGAGTTTGTGATTGCCGTCAATAAACCAGCAGGTTTATTGGTGCACCGCAGTCCAATCGATCGTCATGAGACACGATTTGCCATGCAAATGCTGCGCGATCAGATTGGTCAGCGCGTCTATCCCTTGCATCGTCTCGATAAGCCGACATCGGGCGTGTTACTTTTTGCGCTTGACCCTGATACCGCGCGACAAATGATGCCGGTATTCAGTAGTGGCGCCGTGGAGAAAACATACCTGGCGGTTGTCCGTGGTTATACCCCTGACGCCGATGAAATTGATTATCCGTTAAAGGAAGAACGCGATAAGATGACCGATGCACGGGTTGATCCGGAAAAGGCAGCGCAAGCGGCAATAACAGCCTACCAACGTCTGGGAACCGTTGAGTTACCTCACGCTGTCGGGCGATACGCAACGGCACGCTATTCACTCGTTAAAATTACACCAAAGACCGGCCGCAAGCATCAAATCCGACGTCATATGAAACATATCTTTCATCCCATCATCGGTGATACCACCCACGGTGATGGCCGTCATAATGAGTTTTTTAGAGTTGAGCTGGATTGTCACCGTTTGTTATTGGCTGCTACACAGTTATCATTCATCCATCCGCGTAACAGCAAACCGATCACTATTTTCTCGCCGCTCGACCAGCATTTTTTACAGCTTGTTAAACGGTTGAGATGGGACGGATTAGTTTAAACTCTTACAGCAATTATCAACGTTTAAAACAGGAAATAAATATATGGCTGAAATACATGAACAATTACGTAATGATTGTATCGTCATTGGTCGCCTCGAATTGTGTCATGTTTTATTAATGAATGATGCCAATTATCCGTGGTGTATATTAGTGCCAGATCGCGAAGATATTCGCGAGGTGTATCAATTGGATAAAAAAGATCGGCTGCTGTTGATGGAGGAGTCGGCAGCATTGGGCCAGTCATTAATGCAGATATTTACTGGTGATAAACTCAATGTTGCGGCACTGGGGAATATGGTACCTCAATTACATATACATCATATTGTCAGATACAGGGATGACCCGGCCTGGCCGATGCCGGTATGGGGGAGGTTGGCGGCGAAACCGTATAGTTCAGCAGCAAAGAATAACATGATTGAAAAAATACGCGCGGCTCATGATATATTGTAATAACTTTATTATTCTGGGCATTATTCAATGTGACGAAATTATGTAGAATTGGCATTGGATTGTGTGAATGGATACACCAATTAAATGATCTATGTTGTCTGAAGGGGAGGAGGCTAACATGCGATATCTTCATGCTTTATTTTTACTACTATTTATATTGATGCCTGGAGTTTCTAATTCTGACGAAATGGATCGGGCTAATGAATTGTATCGATCTGGGGATTATGTGGATGCTTTTAAGTTATATCTACCCTTGGCCGAACAGGAGATCGCTGAAGCGCAAGACATGGTTGGGATGATGTATATGCTCGGGGTGGGAACGAAAAAAAACTATGCCCTTGGTGCGCTCTGGTTAAGCTTGGCGGCACAACGCGGTATTGATCACGCCGAAGAGACACGTGAAACCTTGATGTTTGAATGGCGAAGCGACATTATTGAAAATTTAAAATCAATGCGTTGAGGTGATTCTATCCCTGACCAGATACAGTTAGGATATGTTGGAAAGTCATACGAGTGAGAGATCTGATACTGATCAAAGTATTTAGGTGTGGATTTTACCCGCATTGCCTGTGCTAGCACAGGCAATGGTATTGAAATGAAGGCTTTTGTGGGCTTGTGCAACAAGACCCATGTGCGAGACACACTAATAGTAATCAGGATTCTGCCTCTTTTTTCGTTGAAGTTGTTTTTACATGGCGCTTGAATATAAGATTTTTAAATCGACATAAAAGGCCGCCAATGAAGCTGAAAAAGCGACTGATATCAAGACCAGCAGCAAAAGCGGCTGGTATGGCGATCAATGTGACAACCGTGGCAAATATCAAGCCCCACGATAAAGCCAATGCCATTGGTGAAACAAAGAAGTCTAACCCACCCCAGCCGTAGGCCGTTGGTAACAGTCCTACGATTGTTGTCATCGCGGTGAGTAATACAGCGCGAAGTCGACGTCTGCCTGCCTGAATAATAGCTTCATGAGCTTCTACCCCGGCCTTTATTGCGCGCTGAATAAACACCAGTAGTACCAGAGAGCTGTTTACTACCACACCTGTCAGGGCCACCATTCCCAACATTGAAAAGAATGATAATGGCATTGGTTTCCAATAAATATTATGCAGATAGAAACTCACGATTATGCCAATAGCGCCAAAGGGTATGGCAAGCATGACTATAAAGGGATAACTCATGTTATTAAACTGAATGGCTAGAATAAAAAATATTGCTACCAGAGCAAACAAAAAGGCAATGGCGAGATCGACGAAAGACTCCTGATTTTTTTCCTCTTCACCGCCGTAGTTAACGCTAACCTGATCGGCCAAATCACCCAGCCACTCGGCTGTGTGACTTCTGACATTCTGATTCAAAGCCATACTGGTCAGTCGTTTGCTATCAATATCCGCAACAACATTGACGATTCTAATACCATCTTTATGGCGAATGGTAGTAAAGCCATCCACTTGTTCAAAGGTGGCAATCTTTTGCAGCGGCACCAGTCCCTGATGACGATTGGGTATTAACAATTGTTGCAATTGCTGCAATTCTTTTCTATTACCGCTAGGATATCTAATCGTGACATCAACTTCCTCGGTACCGTGGTGCAGGCTGGATACAACCAAACCACCGGTGGCCGCACGGATGTGTTGTGCAGCGGTAGCCAGATCAATACCAGCGTAAGTTGCCAATTGTCGATCCAAATGTACCTGGAGCTCGTCGTCACCTTTTTTCAGACCACTATCGATAGTTGTTACACCGTCTATCTTGGTCAGATAATCCATTAGCCGTTGCGCGGCGTGCTCACTCTTTTTATCATCATTACTGGTTATCTCGGCCTCCAATGCGCGACCTACCGGTGGGCCAGGGCGAACCTCGGTAAAGGCTATCTCAAGATTTGGAAATAATGGAGGAATGGCCTCGGCCAATGCCTGCATCTCGGTCAATGCATTATGATCTGGTCTTCCAATTGCAGGTGTATATATGGCTCTAAGTTGACCATAGCGTGAACCACGCTGAGTCAAGGGATCACCTTCGTCGACAGAGATATCACCGGTCTTGATTAGCGTAGCCTCAAGATATCGGCTGTCAACACGGTCTCGTATTTGTTGATCGAGTTGACGCATTTCGTTACGCATAGCATTGAGGCTGGTGCCTGCCGGCGCGGTAACGCGAACGATAAATTCCTCGACACCTGCAGGCGGAAATAATTGAAACGGCATGGTCTTGGCAAGGGCGAGAGCACCGATTAATACAGCAATCGATGCTGCCATTGTCAGCCAACGAAAGCGTACGGCTTGTTTCAATACCCAACCATAGATGTTTTCAAGACCAGTCAACCACCGCCTTTCTGGCGGATGTTTATTGGGATTAGTGACATGGGCAACATGGCTGGGCAATATCAGGAACGATTCCAGCCATGACAGTAACAATAATGTAATGACGACAATCGGTATGGCGATGATGAATTTACCAATAAGACCACTGACATACATCATCGGTATAAAGGCTGCAATCGTTGTCATGATGGTGGTCGTTACAGGACCTATCAGTTCCAGTGAGCCTTTTACTGCCGCTGCAAAGGGATTCATTCCCTGTTCCATATGATAAGTGATGTTTTCGCCGATGATTATCGCGTCATCAACCAGCATACCGAGCACCATGATAAAGCCCATCATGGAAATCATATTCAAAGTGATACCGTTGACGTACAGAATAGCCAGGCCGGTCAAGAAAATAATAGGCAGTCCCCAGGTTGTCGTCATCGCCGTAGAAAAGCGTAGAAACAATAAGAGTGTTACGAATACAAGGCCTAAACCAAGTATGCCATTATTTGTTAACACCCCCAGTCGCATACGCGTTATTTTTGAGAAATCCTGGAAAACCGATGTGGAGATATCAGTACCGTATGTTTGTGGTATCGTTTTTACATAGTCCTTAACAGTGTCAACCGTATTGATAATATCCGAATCAGTCTTTTTCAGAATTAACATTGACAGTGCAGGGGTCCCACCAACATCATAGGTAACCTGTGGTTTAATTAACGATTCGGTAACAGTTGCTACATCGCGTAGCCTTAGAATATTATTGGCGTCATTGCTACGGAGAACCAACGAACCGGCATCTTTGGCGTTGGCGAATTCGCCAACGACTCGTACAACCTTCTGACCATTGTTAGTCTCTATGTCTCCACCCGGTACATTGAGATTCCAGCTTTGCAAGGCCTGAGCAATATCACCAACCGATATACGCTCCTCAGCCATTCGTTCAGGTATTACGGTAACGCGGAGTTCGGCCTTGCGATCACCCAGAACCACAACCTGGGCTACACCCGGTAGGCTCAAGATATCGTCTTTTATTTTGTCACCCAGGCGTTTTAATTTAAGTTCATCAACAGGTTTTGAAATGGCCAGACGCATTATCGGGAAGACCGATCCATCAACTTCTGTTACAAAAGGGTCATTGGGTAAGTCGCTAGGCAGACGGGCGCGATTGATAGCCAGGGTTACCTGATTCGATAATTTGTCACGATTGGTAGCATCGGGGTCTACTTCTAACGTGATTCGGCCCGAACCCGGAAATGACATCGATATCATTTTATCGATACCATTAAGGATGCGTAGTTCTTGTTCGATGGGCGTAATGATCAGTTGTTCGATTTCTTTCGGAGAGGCCCCCGGATATTGTGTATCGATCTGGATGATGTCCAGGTTGACATTCGGGAAGGCCTCACGATTAATGCTGACCATTGAGTAGATGCCCAATGCCAGTAGAAATACCGATATCAGATTGACGACAAGACCGCGGTTAACCAGAAATGAAATTATTGCAGTCATTTTTAATGCTCATGTGTATGGTTTTGGGCAGGAAGTTTGATCGTGTTTAATAAAACGCCACGTAATAAATCTAAACGGTCAAGTGTGCGCTGGTATTCAATTTGTTGTAGTGCCAATTCCAGTTCGCTGGTGGCGGTCTGATTTTCAAACTGAATGACCTGATCGATAGTAATGCGGCCGGTACGATATCGTTTTACGGCCTCATCAAGTTTGTCATGTTCGCTGGCAACACTTATACGATAGGCCTTGATAGCCCCCGCAATCCCTCTGAGCTCTGCAATAACTGTGGCTACTTTATATTCGAGATCACGGGTGATTTCTTTTTTATTCTGCAAGGCAATATCACGCTCGAGTCTAGCCTGATAGAGGGCTGTGTCATTCGCACTTAAATCCAATGCACGGCCATACTCTACCTGAACGCCACCGACGAGTTCATTGTTGTGAATTGATCCACTGCTATTGTCACCGTTGAGTCCCCGGTGGCCAACAGAAAATACCAGATCAAATTTATCCTGATTGATATCTTGTTGACGCTCGATTTGAATTTCGGCTAACGCTATCTCGGCTGCATTGATTTGCAAAGCAGGGCTGTGTGTATTGACGTCTTTAATGACAAATTTTAGATTGTCAGACGTTGGTATCCGATCATTTCTTACTAATGTCAACGGTGATTGCCAAGACTTTCCTAACAGGCGATTGATGTTGATGGTCTGGCGTGTTTTGATGAGTTCTAATACTTCCAGCTGCGCCTTGAGGCTATTGAGTTGTGCGTCAGTTTGCAAACGGTCTTTATCTTCAGCGATGCCGAAATTAACACGCCCGATGATAAATTCGTGCAGACGTTGGGTATGCGCGATTGTTGCTTTGATGGTTTCAATACGTTGCTGGGTAGCAAGCGTACCGGCATAGAGTTCGATCATCTGCTCAGCCAACTGATCGAAGATCAATTGCTGAGCTGCGGTCAGACGCTTGACCAATGCCTGGGCATCCTTAATATCGGCCTGATAGCCAGTGTTTTCCTTGCCCTGGCGTAGGGGTTTGCGGTATTGCAATTCGATTGAACTGTTGAGTGCAGGGTTAGGCAGGGTAGGCAGCGTTTGGTCGGCATCATCTCGACTGATCATTGCGACTACAGCCATACTATCGCCATCCGTTAGTTGCCGTGTCATCTGTCCACCAATATTCAATGATGTAACAGGGCTACCGAATAGTGACATATCCTTACTGATACCACCCTGTCCGGCGACTTGCCAGCCGAGGCGACTTTCAATCAAGGCAGAAGTCTGCCGTGCCTTTTCAACTTGCAGTGCGGCGGTCTCCAGCGATGGATAATAATCCAGCACTTGTTCCAGCAGTATTTTTAGCGTCATATTTTCCGAGTGTTGTTCTTGTGCATGAAGTGGACTGAAGCACATGAGTAGCAGCGGAAGTAGTAAAGACAACGGAATTAACACATTTTTATTTGTCATATTTTAAGACGCTATTGCTAGTGGGCGTGGCAGTAAGGCACGTAGAAACCATGGTTTATACGTACGTTGAAATCAAAGTCGCTAATTGTAATGCACTGATGCTGTATTAAACAGGATATTTTACCGGCAATGAAACCGTAATCATCAGGCCGCTATCTGTGCAATTTTCCGCCACAATATGTCCACCATGGAGTTTGATGGCGCGTTCTGCGATGGCAAGGCCTAAACCATAGCCGCCACTGTCTCTATCGCGCGCTTCAGAGAGCCGTACAAATGGCTTGAATATATCTTCCAGACGGTTCTCGTCGATACCTGTTCCATGATCGCGGATGGCTATGGTCAGTATATCTCCGCTATTTTTCAATGAGACTTCGACAGTTGTCTCTATTGCCGTATTTTTAATGGCATTACGAACAATGTTTTCTATCGCACTGTGTAATAAAGGTACATCGACATCGAGTTCAGCCGCATCTGCCGATATCATCTCGACATGACGCTGATTGGATTGAGCTTCGTAATGGGCATCATCGACGATGGTCTCAAGTAACTGTCGAATATCAGTCGGTTGTCGATTAAGTTCACGTGCGCCGGTGTCCATACGCGCCAGGGCCAGCACTTGTCCGATCAATTCATTTAAGCGTTCGGCCTCCAGTTCAATGCGATTGAGTTCATCATCGACCTGGCCATTACCACGTTGACGCGCCAATTCCAGTGCCACTTGCAAGCGTGCTAATGGTGAGCGTAATTCATGAGAGACATCTCGGATCAGTCGTTGTTGTGACAGTATCAATGCTTGTAATTGTTCTGCCATTCGATCAAAGTCGACCGCCAATGCGGCAAGTTCATCATGCCGTCTACCCATTTTTTTAGAGACACGGACATCCAGTCTGCCAGCCGACAATTTTTGTGTTGCCAGACGTAGTCGGGTAATCGGTAGCGTGATGTGGCGTGCCAGCCAGAAGCATACAAGTCCACTGATTAATAACGCGGTCAATATACGGGTGGGCGTAAATAAAAGTGTTAAAGGATGTGGTCGTCTAAACGTCGAAATTATTTGATAAGGCATGTCATTCACGGGTTGAACCAGACGGGTAATAATCCAGTGTGGTGTATAACCCTCGGGTGGTACCATACCAGGACCGAGAAAACGTTTGATACGCGGTGGTATCGCCTGACCGAGATGTTGATGGCCATCAAACCCGACGACAAACAGCTGCATTGTTTTACGATGTCTTGCGTCGCTATGCCATTGCCGCAATCCATCAAGGCCGCGCTGCTGTAAAACGACTGCGGCCTCATTGCTCAGTTCGCGGAATTCGCGATAGGCCTGGCCCATCACATTTTCGCCTTCGATATCACGCATCTCGTATGTGGTCCAGGCAACACCTGCTGTCAGTATCAGCATTGCAGTCCAGAACCAAAAAAATATTTTCCAGAATAAACGATGCATTACCTGGATTCTCCCGGCTGATGATGTTGTGATGAAGTCTGCACAGAAACGCCGCTCGGTAACACCAGTTGATATCCCTGTCCGCGCACAGTCTGAATTGGTGTTTGATGATCATTCAGCACGCCGATTTTTTTACGCAGACTGCTGATATGCATGTCGATGCTACGATCATAGCGCGACATAGGCCGTCCTAATGCAAGCTCAGATAATGTGTCTTTGGTGACCAGGTGGCCCGCGTTGCGTACCAGAATTTCCAGTAGGCTGTATTCGGTGCTGGTTAAAGTCAGTTGTTCATTCCGTAACGAGGCGCTACGTGAACCGGGTTCAAGTAGCAACTCACCCAGTGATAGCGATTCATTGTTCTCAGTAGAATCTGACTGCGGAGTTGGACGTCGACGTAATATGGCGCGCAGTCGTGCAACGAGGACGCGGGGATTACAGGGTTTAGGGAGATAATCATCGGCACCGAGTTCGAGTCCGACGATACTGTCGACGTCATCGCCACGTGCAGTCAACATTAACACAGGTGTCTGTTGTTGTTGGCGGAGTTCTCGCAAAACATCAAAACCATTCATGCCAGGCAGCATGACATCCAGTATGATGGCGTCGTGCGGGCGTTGTCTCGCGATCTGGAGTCCACTAACCCCATCATGGGCCATATCAACACTGAAATCTTCGGCGGCCAGATATTCGGCCAGCATCTTGCAAAGTTCACTGTCGTCATCGATCAGTAGTAAATGATTCATACGCTATCCAATAATAGAGTGACTGTTATTGTGCCATGCGAGTACTGTACAAGTGTAGGTATAAGCCGCTGATTGACATCAAATTTGCGAAGCTTTACCAAAATTTACACGGTGCTGACCCAAACTTGCATGCGGCAAGACTACACTGGCTCCGTGTTTGAATATTGGCGTTAACAGGAGAATGACAATGAAGCAAAGTAAATGGCTCGCAATCAGCTGCGCGACCGCACTCACCGTTGCGATGATACAACCTGTCCTTGCGCATGATTGGCGCAGTAATGACGGTTATGGCAATGAGAACAGTTATGGCGGTCCCATGATGGGTATGCCAGGAAATTATGGTGCGTACGGTTATGATCAACGTGGACCACATGGTTATGGTGCCTATAGACCAGGTCATCATGGCATGGACAAGAATAACATATTCCATCGTCTCGACTTATCTGACGAGCAACAAAAATCGATTCGTAAAATAATGCATGAGAGCCGTTCAGGCTTTCGCAAGTTGGAAGAGAAGATCCGCGACAAGCGTTACGATCTGTATGACCAGATTGATGAGGCGAGTGATAGCAAAAAGATCGATAAACTTGCCGATGAAATCGGTGTGTTGATGGCCGATCGCATCAAGCTGCGCGTTCAGATGCGGATTAAAATCATGAAAGAACTGACGCCCGATC
>Ga0316190_10001600_pt1 | contig 16473 bp, 20 predicted proteins | sample Eddworburrow2_MG_FD_204929 | JGI IMG/M metagenome (GOLD analysis project Ga0316190, IMG submission 204929) | Coastal sediment microbial communities from Maine, United States - Eddy worm burrow 2 | ecosystem: Environmental > Aquatic > Marine > Coastal > Sediment | place: USA: Maine | collected... | reverse complement strand
CAAGGCTTCAGAATCGACCCCAGCTCACCACCCCAGAGACGCAGACTCCTCAGACCTCCCATCCACGCGCCACCCCCGCCTATGCCTCCCTCTCAGGGGAATAGGCCGAGCGCGGCGAGACGGAGGGGGTCAATCAGCTCCCTGACCCACGAGAGCCCGCCGGTCCAGGCTGGACGCTGGTAGCCGGAAGCCGAGTCGCGGCGGCAGCGCTACCTCCGCGCGTTCGCTCGTCTTCGCTCTCGTCTCTCTGGTCAAGTCCTCGAATCTCGGTCGGATCTCCTCGCGTCCTATGGTTCCTGCATGAGCACTCAAAGCCGAACCTCCATCATCGGGATCGCAGCCGCTCTGTTGATTGGAGCATTCGTTGCCGCTGCCGGCAGCGACGGAAGCAGCAAGGTGGGGTGGGTGCCCGTCTTCGCGTTGTGCGCCCTGCTCGCCTACGTCATCAACTGGGTGGTGTACATACCGTCCAGCCGGGCGAAGACGGAGAAGTACTTCGATCTCACCGGAAGCGTGACCTACCTCACGGTGATTGTCGTCGCGCTCCTGCTCAGCGACGACCTCGACACTCGAGCCGTGATCGTGGCGGCGATGGTCGCCGTATGGGCTTTGCGGCTCGGCTCGTTTCTGTTCCGTCGAGTGCACCGCGACGGCCGCGACGGCCGCTTCGATGAGATCAAGGTCGATCCGCTGCGGTTCTTCATGACCTGGACCCTTCAGGGCCTGTGGGTGCTCCTGACCGTTGCATGCGCCCTTGCGATCATCACGAGCATCGAACGACGCTCGATCGGCTGGCTCGCAATCCTGGGAATCGCTCTTTGGCTCGCCGGATTCACGGTTGAAGTCGTGGCCGACCAGCAGAAGTCGACGTTCAAGCGCGACCCGACGAACAAGGGCAGATTCATCTCATCCGGCTTGTGGGCGTGGTCGCGCCACCCGAACTACTTCGGCGAAATCGTGCTTTGGACCGGCATCGCGATCATGGCGATCCCGTTGTTGTCCGGCTGGCGCTGGGTCGTGCTGATCTCGCCGGTGTTCGTCACCCTGTTACTCACCCGCGTCAGCGGCATCCCGATGCTCGAAGCCAGAGCACAAGATCGCTGGGGCGAGGACGAGGACTTCCAGGTGTACACCCGCACCACATCCGTGCTGATCCCCCGGCCCCCGCGACGCTAGGCACTATCACTGGAACCGCCCGCCGCCGCCCATCCGCCCGGCGGCGTAACTAGCGAAGGTCGCCGATTGCCACGAACGGTTCGAGGCCTCGCCGGGCGAACTTCGCCGCTGTTGGCCCGATCGCTCGACCGGTTGCCTCTGCGCTCTCGCGGCACAAGTCACGTGAACGCTGGCTCCTCAAACCGCTTCTCCCCACCACAGAGAACGATTCGGTCGACCAAATACCCTATCTGACCTGGGACTTCGCGTGAACAGCGCACAGGCAGTGGCGGCCGGCGAGAAGGAACCTCTGGCGAGGTTGCCCTGCGACCTAGCCAGATCGCCCGTGTTGTGCTCAACTTGGATGAGCACCGAGAGGGGCATTGATGTTGCTGGATCTCAGCGTCGCGATCGATCGACCCGTCGAGCAAGCGTTCGCCCTCATCCGTGACATCGACAAGCAGGAGCACGGAGATCGGGTCGTGGCAATTGAGAAAGCCACGCCCGGATCGGCTCGAATTGGCACCCAATATCGCGAAATGGTCCGAATGCCGTTCGGCCGCCAAGGGGAACTATTGATCGAGATCACTGAACTCGACCCACCACACCGTCTGTCAAACAGATTCGAAGGACCGGTCATGCACGGTGAAATCGCCTACACACTGACGCCGCGCGACCAAGGCACGCTCCTCCATCAACAAGAGGAGATCGCCTACACGGGATGGGCATGGCCGGCCAACCTCCTCGGGCGTCGCGCGCTCCGCGCCAAGGTCCAGAGAAGGTTGGATGGGTACAAGTCGCAACTGGAGGGATGACAGCCCAGTGAGGACGTGGATCGTTGTGTCAGACGCCTCTGGCCGGATGGCCACCTGGTGAGTGGCCTCGATTCAGAGGAAGGCTGCATGATGACTGGCCGTGTCAGGACGGCGGGCGTGGCTGCCCTAGCCGTTGCCGCTCTCGCGATCGGGTTTGCAGTGGGCCTTCGGCTGATCCTGCGGCACCAACCGAAGCCGCTCGTGGACGCCACGCGAAAGCTCTTCGGGCGGGTATTCAACCCGATAGTGCTGTGCATCTCAGATCGCTTCGGCGCCGACTGGGAGATCCTCCACCACGTGGGCCGGAGAACGGGTCGGGAGTACCGGACCCCGCTGTGTGCCGCGCCCACCTCAGAGGGCTACATAATCCCCGCCGCATTCGGGCCCAAGGCGGACTGGCTAGCCAACCTCCGAGCGATACCGCAGACCAAGCTCACCTACGGACGGACCACGTTCCCGGTTGTCGCGGAGGTGATCGACCGCCAAGAGGCCATGCGCCTTGCCGGGGGGTCACCCGGTTGTCCCTGCTGGGACGAGTTCAGAGTCCAGGAGTTCGCAATCCTCCGTCCGAACACCACGTAGCCTGAAGAGGGCCCGGGGGGAGCCGAGGGTCGAAGGACCGATACCTCCGCCAACCGGGGAATCGCTTGACCTCTTCGGTGATCCCCCTGAGCCACTTCTCGAACTGGTCGACCCGGTCTCCCCTGACATGGTGAGTGACAACCCAGGTGATAGAGGTGTCGTTGTTTCCGTCAACGGCTGCGACGGGCGGTTCAATGGAAACATCCACCCAGAGGGGGGACAAAGACCTCCTCGTTCACAGAAGAGACTTGCCGAAGCGTTGCGATGACCCCTTGAGACGATGGGCAATATGGGTGGTCGGGGTGTCGGATCACTCCGGCTCCAATCCTCCGTAGCTGTCGGCTTCCAAGTTGATGCTCTGCGCTCACTCGATTTCGAAGGTCATCAGCTCGGTGCTCGTTGAATCAGTCCCGCACATGAGCTCGTAGGGACCATCGGTGGCGACGAAGTAGCCCACCTGTGTCCTGCCCGGGCTGGCCGCGATCAAGCTGGCAACCGTACCGGACTCCGTCGCAAACGCCGATGCCCAGGACATGACCGCGCTGTCGTTGACCACGACGATGCGGATCGACTGTCCCGGGTCGACGACGTTTGGACCGTCGTAGCGGTGGCTGCACTGAGATCCGTCGTACCTGACTTCGACTGTTCCGACGGGCTCGGGCGCCTCCAGAGGCGGTAGGACGTCACCCACTGGGTAGAGCGGAATCGCAACCGTCCCATCGATGAGGTTGGCCTCGGCCTGAGCGATACGGGAGACGGCCAGTTCGGAGAGGTGATTCCCCCGTGTTGAGTAGCCCAGGCCGCCGTCGGCGAAGGTATAGCGCACCGCTCCGGTTTCGAGGTCGCCGTTCAATAGGTCGTGGACCGCATTGCTGGCAACCACGTCGAACTTACGAAGCACGGAGAAGAGCACGTAGTCTTGCTCGGCTGTGCCGACCTCCAAGATCTGGTCCGAGTCAGAGCCGATCCCCCAATGCTTGACCAACGTAGCTTCCGTGTGTTCGCGAACTGCCTGAAATATCCCGAGTCCTGAGCGGCCAGCCGCGTGATAGATCACATCGGCGTCGCGATCGAGGAGATCAGCAGTCGCGGCTTTGCCGAGGTCGGTACGCTGGAACGCCGCGTCCAGATCCCCATTTGCAGCGATATGGCGGGCCAGCACCGTCACGCTGGGATCAACGTAAGCGACGCCGGCCTCGAACCCGGCCCGTCGCGTCTCGACATCTGGCACGGCCGCGCCGCCGATGAACCCGACGACTCCGGTCTTGGTTTCTGCAGCTGCAGCAACGCCCGCGAGGAAGCCGGCCTGCTCCTCGGCGAACCCAACGGCAACGACGTTGGGTGCCTCTGGTCCCGGCAAGGCCATCACATTCACGAACGTCACATCCGGCATTTCGGCGGCGATGTCATAGAGCGCACCGAAGTCGAGCGCGGCCGGAACGATGATCAACTTCACTCCGGCGGCCGCGAGACGGCGATACTCACCTCTGAGGTCCGTGATCGGCGGGATGACATCCATGATTTCGATGGGGAGGTCAGCAGCCGCCTGCTCTACGCCACGCATGAGCAGTTTGCCGAGTGCATCTTCCTGACTGGTGGTGACAAGCGCAACTCGCGTCGTATCGTTGAGGACCGTAGCCACGACGAGGCCCCCGGCGAGGACGACAAGGATGATCACAGCTGCCACTGCCGCCCAGAGCCGCCGGCGGGCGCGTCGATCGAGTTGCACCTCCCGCTCGGTACGTTCCTGGTCCGCCCGCACCTCGAGTTCTCGGGCTTGGAGAGAGGCGCCGAGGAATTGCAGCTCTCGAGCGTTGAGATCGAGACGGCTCGCTCCGGCCCACTTCTCGTATTCGGCGAGCCGAGCCCCGGTCACCAAATAGCCGGGGTCTCGGTCGGATCGCTCCCAGTCGTCGACGGCGGAGACGAAGGATGCATGACGGACAAGATCGGTGCGCGCCTCACGAATCCAGTCACCGAGTCTCTCCCACTCGGTCAGCAGCGCCTCGTGACCCACTTCCACCGTGGGAGCACCAGTGGCCCGGTCCCGATCGAAGAACAGCAGACGGCGGCTCCCGAAACGATCGATGACCGCCTGGAGGGCGACAACGTCGACGTCCAGCGAGACGATCTCCTCCGCCCGGACCCGGCGACGCGACCACGTGTCCTCACCAGACATCGACACGAGCCTCAAGAACATCTGACGTGCCGCTTCCTGTTCTTCCGGCCCCAACTCGCCGAATAGGTCCTCGGCGCGATGGGTGATGGCGCCGCGCACACCACCGATCTCGTCGTAGCTTGCCTCGCTCAAGACATCTCCGACTCGCCGCTCGAAAAGCTCGGTGAGCGTGTACTGAAACATCGGCAACGCGCCCGGATGATCGACCACGTCACCGATGAGCCTGCCCAGCAATGACGGCTCGAGGCTGACGCCGGCCATGGCGGCGGGCACAGATGCTGCTTCCTCCAGCTCGTGGGCGCTCAGCGGGGTGACATTCACCAGCGCTTCGCCGAGCCGGGCACCGAAGGCCGGGTGCAGCAGCGGCCGGTCATAGAAGTCGGCGCGCAGGGTGACCACCACGGTCACGCGTTCATGGGGATCGTCTACTACGACGAGCAGTCCGTCAAGGAATCGTCGCTGGATCTCTCGATCATCGACGAGGGTAAACAGCTCCTCGAGTTGATCGACGACGAGAAGTAATCGAGTGTCGTCACCGGGTAACACGCGGAGTGCAGCACGCAGGATGGCTTGGTCCCCATCACCGAGCTGCGCCGCGAGGCTGTCCGGCACGTCGATTCGGGTGCGCAACAGCGCGGCCTCGAGCTCGGCGAACGGATGGGCTCCTGGGACCATCTGCGCGATCAGCCATTCCGCGTTTGCAGCCACGGCGTTGTTCCGTACAGCCGGAATCAACCCGGCGCGAACCACGCTCGATTTGCCGGACCCACTTGGCCCGACGAGTGCGACCAGCCGATCGCCCCGGTCGAGCCGGCGAAGCATCTCGACAAGCAGCCTCTCCCGTCCGCAGAAGCGGGTGGCGTCGGCTTCCTGGAAGGCGTGGAGGCCTTTGTAGGGGTTGCTCGCTTCAGAAGCATGTCTCGTCCTGCGGCTGGTGCGAACCAGGCGATCATCGTGGAGAAGGATCTGCTCCTCCAACCGGCGAAGTTCCGGTGACGGGTCGATGCCAAGCTCCTCGGACAGAGCGCGGCGGTGGCGCTCGAAGGTTCGCAGCGCTTCCGTCTGGCGACCGGCCCGATAGAGCGCCGTCATCAACTGCCTCACAGGGCGTTCCCGATACGGGTTCTGGCGAGAGAGGATCTCCAGCCCGCTGATCAGCTCGGCGGCGTGTCCTAGCTGCAGCCTTGCATCGAATCGCAGCTCCAGGGCTTCCAGCCGCAATTCGTCAAGCCGATCGATCTCTGCCCGAGCGAAGGTCTCGTAGGCGAAATCCGCCAAGGCGTCACCCTGCCAAAGCTGGATTGCCTCGTCGAGGGCCGCAAGCGCACTTCCGGCGTCGGCCTCGATCAATGCTCGCGACTCGTCAAGCCCCTGCTCAAACCGGAGGATGTCGACGTGCTGCGGACTAGCCGTGAGCATGTACCCCGGCTCTTTGGTGATGAGCAGCGTGCTCTCTCCCCGCCCGCTTCGTTCCGGTTCGAGCACCGTGCGAAGCCGTGAAACGTAGACCCAAAGGGCGTTCTCCTTGTCAGAGGCGTCCTGTCCCCACAGCGCTTCGGTGATGCGGTCTCTGGAGACCACACGATTGGCGTTGATCAATAGCAGCGCGAGCAGCATGCGTTGTTTGTGAGGCCCCAACTCGATGGGGTCATTGCCTCGGAGTACCTCGAAGGGTCCGAGTGCCCTGAATTCGAGCATTTCGCTCATACGCCGTCCTGGAAGCGGTATCGCATGGAACCACCTACAACTTTCAACCTACCTAAACGCGTGAAAGTCGGGGCAAGACTCTTGTCGGCTCCCATCAAGGCGCGCGGCGCAGCTTCCGGGCATGAAAGCTGTCATGCTCATCGTATCCGCAGCCAGCGTCTTGCTCGCGACCGTGACACCGCCCATTGGCACAGTCGACGATCTGTTCTCTGACACGCCAACGCCACCTCATGTTGTTCACGGGTCTGACGAGAGGTCGCGCGAACAGATCGCAGACGCCGATGCAGCATTCCGAGTCGCAGGGCTCAAGTTGCCGGGTCTCGAGATCCATGTTCACGAGAACTACGAAGGCTGCGACGGACTCGCCGGGCAGTTCAGCCGCGACGGCTCGGGACTGCGGGTCGACTTCTGCTCGGGCAATTCGTATACGGTCCTGCACGAGTTCGCCCACGCTTGGGAATACCACAACGTCGATGACACGACTCGCGACGCGCTCGTGGAGATGCACGGGCTTGAGACCTGGCGAAGCCGCGACGTCAGATGGGCGGAGCGCGGAGTGGAAGTAGCGGCAGAGACCATCGCCAAGGGTCTCCTGGAGAGCGCGTTTCCCGAGTGGCAATGTGAGGAGGTAGCGCTACTCGATCAGGGATACCGGCTACTCACCGGCCAATCATCGCCACGGTTCGTCGCGGGAAGGCTCAGCTGCGACGGCCCACCAACCAGCGATGTCGGGATGGACCCAACCTGGATCTCCAAAGAACCGGGAGCCTTCGACGGTACCGCCACAACCACCTACTCGAAGCGCTTCACCAGCCATGATGGCTTGACCCGGCGGAACACGTTGCGGGAGTCGACTCACGTGGTAGAACACCGGTGAACCGCGCGTAATTGGGCGCGAGCACCTTCACTGCTTTGCGGGGATTGTCGAGAAGAACGTGAAGTACGGCCAGCTCGGTTGCGGCCTGGACTTGGAGAAGGCGCGCTCCGATCACCTCTGCTGCGTCGAAGGCACCATGGAGCGGAGCGGTTGCAGCGGCGTTATCGCCGCGTGCAGCGAGAACCGTCCCTCATTTCACCCTGAGGTTCACCTCGGTGAGGCGCTCGCCAGAATCCCGAACCTCGCGGAGAGCGCCTGTGTGCAATACCTCGGCACATCCGACCAACTCCGATGCGGCATGAATCCGAACCGGCGTTGGACCGTTGACATCCGCCGGCGCGCATTCGTTGATCAGCGTGCCGGTTCCGGTCGGCAAGGAAGTTGACGAGGCGCCCCTCGTCGTCGAATTGGAACTCAGCACGCACCGATACATCTCCGACACGTACCGATCCGACAGCAGACGATTGATCGATCGATTCCCAGGAGATCACATCGGTCGCCCACACAGCGGGGAACCACATCGTTTCGTTCAACCACCGCATCAGTGCGCCCTGGCTCATCTCGGGTCCAGTCGCGTCAACAACGGTGAACAGGCCCAACAAACGCACATGCATTCGACCCTGCCCGTCCCTCAGCGAATCGGTTGCCCGGCCGAGTGTCAGGCCGGCGATCTTGAGTGCAGCGCTCCAACCAAACCCGGGCGGATCGAGTTGAAACCCCTCAACCGCCGTGAACCGAAACCACCGGGAATCAGCACCCGTCCGTATCCGCCCATCCTGTCGCACGAACACGGCCGCGGGCACTTCGCCGCCAACAACCCCCGAACGATGCAAGCTTCGCTGCACCGCACTCGGCAACTCAGCGACCATCCCGGTGTCCACCAACGCCACTCCCAGCTCCTCAGTCGAACATGACAACCCCGCGCGTCGATAGTAGAGAGAGTCCCAGCACCAACAACACGTCCATGGACACCCACACCATTCGCCCACATGTGCCGATGTGGGCGGGTCAGTGGTCGCTTCGAACGGTTTCACATCCGATGTCGACTTGGACGATCTCTTTCATCTCCGAGGGAATCCACGGTACGTCAGACAGTGCGATGCGCTCTACCGTCGCGTCGTACATCGCCTGGAAGACCAGGCAGAACGAGTAGATCTCCTCTTCGACGACGCCCACCGCCTCCCCCTCCGCCGTGTCCCACCACTGCTCGGGTGTTGTCACCGTCTCGAACGAAACCACGCGTGTCGCCAAGGCCGACTCTGCCGCAACAAGCTTGGTGAACAGCTCCATCCCTGTCCGATGGAGTTCGGCCGCTTCTCCGGCTGGTTCGAGAGCTTCGAAGCTCCCGAGGGCGGTTTCATACGCTTCGATCCGCTGGTCCCAGTAGGTCCGGACATCTTCCGCGGTCGCCGTCTGGGAGTCCCACTCGGCGTCCAGTGCGTAGATGCGTTCCTCCATCGCCGTGGCCAGAGCCATCCCCTCGGAGTTGTATTCAGCAAGGCTGAGGTCTCCACCACCACAGGAGGCCAGGAGTAAGCCTCCGACGACCGCGACCATGGTTCGTATCACAGCCTCATCGTACAGAGGCGCGTCGTGACTGGCGGCGACCCTGAACACTTGTTTGCCTCGTCAAAGCCGCAATCGGTACCGCAAGCACGAGCGCGCCGGACGCGGCCCACGTCCGCGGCTCCGCGGCCGCTCACATGTGCCGCTATCGGCGGGATGGGACTCTGTCCTCTGTTTGCGCTGACGAAGTCCGTTGAGAGTACGGCGGCACGGGGTGTGTGGTAGATCGAACGGAAGGTGCTGATGCTTTCATACAAGGCGACCGCGAGAGTTGTGGGGGTGCTGTTCATCGTGGCCACGGCGGCGGCAATCGTTGGCGAGATGCTGCTCCTGCCTTCGATCGAATCGACCTATCTCGCCGAGGCTGCGTCCGCTGAGATTCGTGTGATCACGGGAGCGCTCCTCGAGGTGGTGCTGGCCATTTCGGTCGTCGGGATTGCCGTGATGCTATTCCCGGTGCTCAAGAAGCAGGGTGACGGGATGGCTCTCGGATATGTTGGAGCGCGGACCCTTGAGGGCGTGTTGGTTCTCGGTGGGGCGATCAGTGCGTTGTTGCTGTTGACGTTGAGCCGCGACTACGGGGCTACGGGAGCGGCTGGTGTCGAACCGTTGGGCGATGTGTTGCTCGCAGCCCGCGAATGGACCTACTGGCTTGGGCCGATGCTCATGTTCTCGGTGAGCGCGCTCATCCTCTATGCACTGTTGTTCCGCGCACACCTTGTCCCGAACTGGCTTTCGATATGGGGCTTCATCGGAGGCGTTCTCCTGCTCGTGAGGGCCGTGTTGGAGATGTACGGCGTCGAGTTCTCGACGGTGGTTCAGGGAATCATTGCCGCTCCGATAGGCGTCAACGAGATGGTTCTCGCAGTCTGGCTGATCTTCAAGGGATTCAACCTGTCAACCCTCGGCGCCGTGCCCGAGGAGGAACCGAACCTCGCCTAGGAGCATCCGCCCACATGTGCTGTGGTCTCTGGGGGTGAACGCAACACTTTCGGTGAGAGCCGTGGTATCTCACCGAGGAGGTTGTTGTGGCGGTGTTCACTGAGTCGGAGCGGTCGTGGTCGTAGGGTTGGCGTGATGTGTGGCCGCGTGGAGTGTGTTGCGTGAAGGGCGTGTACCTGCCGGAGTGGGATGTGTTCATTCTCTACGCGACGGTCGGACGGAGGGGTGACCCGATCATCTACATCCCGGGGCTCAGCTTCCCGTCGATCCTCAGCATTCTATCGGTGGCGACTCATCCCGATATGGTCGATCGTCGAGCCGTGTTGGTCGACAACCTTGGTGCTGGCCAGAGCGACCACCCTGCTGGCTTCAGCTACTCAATTGCGGACCATGCGCGTCCTGGGGTCTCCGTGGACATAAGTTCATGCCTTGATGTGGCAACCGCCTTGACAGGAAGGTCCAGGCAATCTCAGCCATTTCGCCCTAACCGGGCCATTCGGCTCGAAACGCCCTGTGAACGGGGCGTTCGCGCTGATTCGATCTCCTCGTGCATCCAAGCAGTTCGCGTTGATTCGCGCCGGTTCTGGTCCTGATGTGTCCCAGGCGTGTCCCAGGCATGCCCGTGGTGGATCCGAATGGCCTGGTGTCAGGCTCGCGCGAAGGTGAGGAGTTCTGCGATCTCACCGTCGTCGGCACGGCGGAGTGCACGGAGGTAGGTGGTTCGCAGTTCGTCGGTATCCGCGTCGAGGCAGGCACCCCACGAGAATGGTTCGCCCTTGAGTGATGTGATCAGGTAGTCGGCGGCGATTCGGCCGTGGCGGCCGTTGCCGTTCGGGAACGCGTGGATGGCGACCAGTCGGTGATGGAATCTCACTGCGATCTCGTCAGGTTCGTAGGTGCCGTACTCGACCCATGCCTTGGTGTCCTCGACCAGATTGCGGATCTCGGACGGGATCTGTTCCGGCGCTCTTCCGATGTTGGTTTCCCGGGTGCGGTACTGGCCGGCCCACTCCCAGACCTGGTCGAACATCGCTTGGTGAAGGCGCCGCAGGTACGTGTCATCGAGGAGAGTGACGGTTGAAGGCGGTCGACGCAACAACGCCTCAGCAATGCTCCGCTGCTCAGCGTCGAAGAGCTCGCCGCGGGTTGCAATGTACGCCGGAATGAGTCCGAGACGGTCCTGCTCGGACAGATGGGTGTGACCGTCGCCCAGAGGTGCCAGCGAGTCGGTCACGGCAGGGTGTTGGTCTCGGTCCACAGTCCCTTGCGGTCAACGAAGCGCGAGGCGAACTCGTCGAGCTGCGCCGCTTCGTCGTTGACGTCCAGTGCTTGGTCCTCGAGTCGACCGTGATGGGCGACGGGGGCGAGATGTTGGGCAGCCTTCCTCCGAGCTTGCTCCTTGACGGCTTCGTCCAGGCTCCTGCGCGGCTGGAGCACATAGACAAGGTCGCAGTCAAGCGCATCCGCAACGCGGCGCAGGGTCTCTAGTGTGATGGTGTCTTGCAGCTCGCTGCGTTCCATCTGAGGGACCCTCTGCTGGCTCACGCCGATTCGGGCTGCCAGCTCAGTGCTGGACATGCCGAGTGCGTCTCTGATTGCTCGTATCCAGCCTTTGTGCGGGCGCGGCTCGTCAGCAAGCGGCCTGAGCCGCCGAAGACGGGCGTCGAGTCGCCGCCGGGCATGCATGTTGTCCTTTGCCATAGACGCATCATACAAGATATAGCTTGTAGATGCAACCTATTGCTACAAGTTATTACTTGTAGAACGCGATCCCATCTACAAGCTATGACTTGTGCCTCGATCGGTGACTTGCCCCAACAACGATGGAACGCTACACCGCTCCTCCGTCGCTGGACGTGGCGCCTTCGTCTCGAGCGTCGAGCTCGGTAGCTGCAGGCGGTACCGATCGCGTGCCCTCTTCCCCACCGGTGTTGGTGAATAGCGCGAACCTCGGCTTCCGTCCTCGAGCCACGGTGTCGGCTCTCCACCCAACGGCGTTTTCGACGTTGCTCACCCCGAGGACTCTGCCGACGAGCCTCTCCAACCGGACCGCCTCTCGCCGTTGGGCGACGACACCATTCAGGGTGACGACGCCTTTGCTCACCGAGACGTCAATATCGTCTGGGTCAAGACCGAGGACTTGGTCGATCACGCAGGTGCGGATCTCCGCTTCGATCTCGGCGTCGGATCGGGCGAGGGCGGCGACGACGTCGCTACGCGAGATGATGCCCTCGAGAGCGAATCCATCCCCGACCACGACCAGGCGTCGTACTCGTGCCTTCTCCATCAGTCGGGCCGCCTTGGCCAAAGGATCGTCCCGGCGCAGCCCCAACACATCCCGGCTCATCAGGTCGGCCACGGTCGCCGATGGCCAGTCACGGGGACGGTGTTTGGTGTCGATCTCGGCTGGGTCTGCGACGACGGCACGGTGCAGCAGGTCGGCCTCGGTGAGGATCCCGACGACGCAACCCTCCCCGTCGACGACCGGCAGCCCGCTGACCCCGATATCACGCATGATTCTCGCCGCGACCGTCGCCGATGCTTCAGGCCACACAGTGACGACGTGTTCGGTCATTGCCTCTTCAACGGTGTGCATCGTGACCTCCTTGCACCGTCTCGTCAAATGACCGCTCGCTCGCCACGGGATCGGTGTTCCCTTCGCTGCCGCTCATCCTGCGCACTCCCGGCATACGGTGGTGGTGGGCACGGCGTCAAGACGCTCCTCGGCGATTGCTGCGCCGCAGGCCAGGCACCGCCCATAGTTGCCCGACTCGATTCGTTCCAAGGTGTCGCGGATCGCCGCAAGACGAACTTCGATTGCGTCGGCCTGGATCGCTGCCTCGTCGTCGGTGACATCGTGCGGCTCGTAGTCGGAACGACTGGTTGCTGCGGCCCGCAGCTCCTCGAGCAAACCCCCATTTCGGTCACTCTCAGCGATGAGTCGACTCTGGAGTTGGAACTCAGAGCTCGAGTACACCCTCATCGTCCCGCCCCCTCAGCCAGTATGCCCGATACCGCGGACGATCGACTCTGTTCCCCGCTGGCTGGCATGCGGTCCCTGTCGACACGCCAGGTGCGTCGAGATAGTCGGTCGCTGCAGGCAACACACGTCGCCGTGGCCGGCAACACCCGGAGCCGTTCTATGGGGATCCGGCTGCCACAGACCGTGCAACAGCCGATGGTTCCGTCGGCGACCCGAGCCAAGGCCTGGTCGACCTCCCACAGTCGCTGCTCGGCCCGCTGCACCAGCATCAGGGCAGCCGCTGCATCGAAATCCACAAATGGGTCATCGTGGTCGAACAGGTCACTGCGATCTCGCTCGGTCAACGCATCGACGACCTCTCTTCGGAGGGCCTCGGCGCGCCGCGAGATCGATGCTTGGTGGGCCAGCAGAAGATCGACAAGGCTGGCGATGGTCTTCGGTGCGAATCGGGTAGGCGGAACGAGCATTGCGGACTCCTGACCTTCGTGGGACGTTCATCGTCTATCGCGAAGGTCTCTCCCGCCCCGAAAAGGGGCCAGCATGCCGGGCCTTGCGGCCGTATTGACGGCTCTGCTTGTTGCGGGATACTCCCCTTGTACCCCAGATATACCACGATGGAGACGCCCTGGCTAGGGCTCACTGGCCAGAAGCTGAGGTCTCTGTGTGACGGGATCGCAGTGGTGGCTCCTGAGCTTCGAGTTCCCAGGTGCTGTCCTCGAAGAACCGGTCGACACTATCGGGGCGAGTCGTGATTGCCAGGAGGAACTGGCTATTCGCCTTCACTCACCCTTCCATGCTTCGTCTCGTGCAGGCACCGATGCGGCTCACGTACCACTCACGGGTGAGGACGTGAGCGCTGTCGCGGATTGTCCCAAGGAACAAGCGGAGAGATCGGGGCGCAGGCCGGCCTTCGATTCCCCGGTCGAGTTCACGGCAAACCGCCATGGCGATCCAGGCAACATGGCTCTGCCTGACTCACTCGTGGAATACCCCGGCCTCGCGGACGTTCTCGGTTGTCATCGAGAGCATCCCGTTCCACGACCAGAAGACATCGAGGTTGACATGCATCCCCAGGATCGATTGGAGAAGGTCCCCTCGACCCACTCGGCCAGGTACTCGGTCAGTTCTTCCGCAGTGGCAGTCTTGGCGGTCTCGGACATGTCAGGCATCCCTTCCAGTCCAGACCTGGTCCACGCGTGGTCCACATAGCGGCGGGACTTGGCGTGATCTGGAGTGTACAGATAGGGTGTGGCGGGAAGGTCGCCGTAGAGGCGGAAACCCTTGGGGCGTCTGCGTTTCCACAGTTTTCCCAAGAGCTTCTGAGTGGTGGGCGCTACTGGGATCGAACCAGTGACCTCTGCCGTGTGAAGGTTTCTGGAGGCCATTTCGCGCGCTTGTAGAACCGGCGCCATACGGCGACAGGCCTTGTGTTTCATGGGTTTCGGACGCTCATCATTTTGCGTTGGTTCTCGGTGGTTCTCAGCGTCATGTGGACGCGATGTGGTCGCAGGCCGGTTGAAGTGTCCGTGCCTTGAGTTCCAGCCGCGCTTGCAGCGTTCAGTTCAGGAGTCGGCAGCCCTGAACGGCCGGTTGAGGCATCCATAGGAGCCGACATGGGCGGGTGTCAGTCGTCGTCTGCGGTCAGGTCGCTGATGTGCTTCTTGTACGCCTGTGCGTCCCGCCAGTTCTCGCCCATGCCTTGCAGCATCGCCGGTGGCATCGATTCGAGCGGGACGACGAGATCGTCATCGACCGGCCACTCGGTGAGGAGTTCGGGGTGATAGTCCTCGGGGTAGTACTCCTCAGGCGGGATCTCCATGTCGCGAACGAACGGCTCCTGGATCTCCGCACGAGACGTCGGCGGATGGGGCACGACAAGCTGCCCGTCGTCGAAGTCGAACTGAGGGGCCCTGCTGTTCGGGTAGTCGGGCAGAATGCCTTCTCTGACCCAGATGTCGTCCTTGGTCACGTTGACCACGATCCCGTCGGGAGCGCCGAAGTGGAAGGGTCCCTTCCAATGTTCCCGGATCTCCGCAACGGTCTCCTCATTGATGTAGGGGTCGAACGGCATGTGTGTCGTCATGAAGAGGCGGGGATTGACCTTGCTGGCCAGATAGCCCGCCGCATATCCCGGCGTGTGGTGGGTGTCGATGGTGTAGCGGCCGAGGAACGGAGGCACGCCCTGAACGCCCGAGCTGATGGCAACAAGCTCCGTCTGTGTCTCGGTGATGTACACGTCTGCGCCTGCCGCATACTCCTCATCGAGCCGGCTTGGCCTGCCATCGCCGGTCCACACAACGCTCAATCCGTTCCAGTTGAGCCGATAGCCCGAAGCGCCGTCCTTCGCATGCGAACGCTGCCAATGAATCACCTCGACGCCGCCCTCGTCATAGATGACGCCACCGTTGTCACGGAAGTCGAATTCGTTGACCTCGATGTCGTGTCCCTGCCCCACGGGGAACACGCTGAATGCATCCCTGTGCCAGCCCAGCATCTTCTGCATGCCGTCGACCATCGCAGCAGTGCCGTACTCGGGGTTCCTGCCGGACGGACCGAAGACCCGAAGCGGCTTGTGCCAACGGCCGGCCCAGCCCCCGAACATGTAGAGATACGGCAACGATCCGAAATGGTCGATGTGGAGGTGCGTGATGAAGACCTTGTCGAGTTCGTTGAGAGAGAAGCCACCCGCGATGTAGTTGGCGATCGATCCCTCACCGATATCGAAGATGAAGTTCTCACCATTCCCAAGTTGAACGAACACCGATGTGTTCATCTGACCCGGCCGGATGAACGGCGCCGTGCCCATGAAGATGATGCGCATCTCGTCGGGGGCAAGCTTCTCCGTCCTCGGGAACCAGTTCGCAGCGGACTTCAGCCCCGGAGTCGGATTGATGCCCTTGAACATCAAGCCTTCCTTCCACCGACCCAACGGGACGCCGCCCGACAAGGCGCTCTGGATGTCTTCAGGACTCGATGGTTCTCTGGGCTCAGACATCGCTGCCTCCTCAATGATCGCTACCGGCACTTCCGACGATAGCCATGCCCGAAATCCTCAACTGTCACCGATTGCATCCGGCTGGGAGGGCGATCCGATTCGGTCTCTCACCCCGCCCATATCCGGCATCACTATGTTCGGTGGTCACTATGTTCGGTGGTCGGCAACGCCGTGGCAGTGTTTGTACTTCATTCCTGATCCGCACGGGCACCGCTCGTTGCGACCCACCCTCGTCCTAGTCAGCGGGCGATCTGGCGCCCCGGACATTCGCTGGGTACGGATCTGCTGCTCCCATGCGGCGAGGTGCACCTCCTTGTCCCGTAGTTGTTCGGCGCGGGTATCGAGTTCCCGCTCCCGGGCATCAAGCCGGGATGCCCGCTCCCCCGCCTGGCGTGCGATCTGCTCGGCGAAGACGTCACTTACGTCGCCGTCGTCGCCAACGACGGTCTCGAGTTCGTGGGCGATGAGTCCCGCCACGCCCTCACCCATCGAAACGCCAATCGCCTCGCAGTACCGCCTCCACGTAGACCACACCGCAGCAGAGACCGGGACCTTCACCGCCTGGACACCACCAGTGTGAGCCAACACGGCGAACACCCTCCGATCGATCCTCGACAGGGTTCCTCGGTCCAGTGCCATCAGCATCACCTCAATCGGTTAACCAGTTGACCG
>Ga0316190_10001599_pt1 | contig 16476 bp, 17 predicted proteins | sample Eddworburrow2_MG_FD_204929 | JGI IMG/M metagenome (GOLD analysis project Ga0316190, IMG submission 204929) | Coastal sediment microbial communities from Maine, United States - Eddy worm burrow 2 | ecosystem: Environmental > Aquatic > Marine > Coastal > Sediment | place: USA: Maine | collected... | reverse complement strand
ATCGGCATCGGCATCGGCATCGGCATCGGCATCGGCATCGGCATCAGCCGTGGTCTCAGCGGTGTCAGCAGCAGCGGCATCGTCGTCGTCAGCAGCGGCGGCATCGTCGTCAGCCGAAACAGTCTCGGCCTCAGCTGTGGTATCGGCAACCGGACCGGCCACGATCTCGTCGGCCTCGAAGGTCACACCATCAGAGGATGCGACGTCGTCACCGTCAACCGTCGACAGCGCCCAGGCTGCGAACACCACCATGAGGACCCCGCCAGCGGCCCACCAATGCCACCCGGCCGGTCGTCGACTGCCGTCGTCACCACCACCAGAACTGGTGTAGAGCAGGGTGACCTTCGGTGGCGTGGGATCGCCGCTGGTCGGCTCGGCCCCGACCGTTGCCAACTCGGTGATGTCGCCCTCAGCGCCCGTCGTGCCGATGGCCCCGGTCTCGGTCTCGGTCCCAACGGCCGCCGCGGTCACGACACCCGCCACCTCGCCGGGCCCCGGATCCAGATCGGCACCGGCGAACGCGCTCAGAGCGGAGTCGACACTGATGGGGCCAGGCTCGGCCGAAAGACCGGCTTCCGGAGCGGCGCCCCCGGTTTCAACTTCGATATCAGTGGCAACGACACCACCGGTGACGCCAACGCCAGCGACGTCATCGGCAACGACACCGCCGGCAACAGCGACGTCATCGGCAGCGACATCACCCATAACGACACCGGCATCGCCGGCAACAGCGACGTCATCGGCGGCGACATCACCCATAACGACACCGGCATCGCCGGCAACTCCGACGTCATGGGCAGCGACGTCATCGGCATCATCGGCTACGCCGTCGAGCAGATCGTCGATCTTGTCGCTGACGACTCCGACGGCGCCGCTCACCAGTTCGGCGACACTCACAGCCCCGTCGGTGGCGGTGTCGACAACGTCGCCGGTGACTCCGCCGGCGGCCTCGCTCACGGTTTCAATGACACCCCCGACCGCAGCACCGCCATCGTCGGCTACATCATCGGCCCGGGCGTTGGCCGTGGCCACCAGCGCACCAACGGCGGTCAGGGCACCACCGGCGGCAATGGCGTCGGTCAACCATGGCGTGTCGGCTTCAGCCTCCCGCGATGACTCGGTCGACAGCAACTGGGCGACGCCCGCAGGGTCGAGGCCATCCTCGACCCGACGCTCGGCCACCACCGAAACCACCAGTGGCGCCACGAGAGGCAACAGGGTGGCGAAGTTGTCGGTCTCCAGGGGGCTGACAGCCGACAGGCCCTTCAACAGTTCCTCACGCTCGGAACCGAACAGGAAGTCAACCAGGCCCGATCCCAGTTCGGTGTCGTCGACATCGAGGAACGCAGCAACGTTCCGGTGCCGCGACGGCCCAATGGACTGCACAAGCTCGGCCACAGGTTCGGCCCCACCTTCGCTCGCCGCATGACGATCAAGGGCAGCCAAAACGGCGGGCCCAGCGGCCTTGACCGCGTCCTTCGTTTGGTCGGTATCACCCCCGATCATGGATCCGAGCTTGGCGAGGTTATTGCCCTGACCCAGCGCGCCGGTCAGAGACTCAAGTATCGACGGCATCTCACTGCCACCTTTCGTTCTTACCCGAGAGATCCGGGCCACCCACGCCATCAATCACCGAAACGGAACTCCGCATAGCCCCACCTGACCAACACAACTAGTTCCGTCAGCGTGATTGAGGCGCCGATACTACCAATGCCGAAACCTGATCGTGGCCTACCGGGACGATGCACTCCCCGGACAAAGCAGCAATCGACTCATCGACGATGGAGTCGGTCCAGTTGGCGCCGGTCCCGCTTCGTCGGCCGCCCCTCACCCCTGTCCCTGATCCCATCAGCAGCGACAATGGGCGCGACCAAGGGTGCAGGTGGCGACAGGTCGTTTACCGCTTCGGCCGCCTTGGGGGCCGAGACCCTCTTTTCCAGTATGACCACCACTTCATAGCTCACCGTGCGGTCACGGCGGCGGGCCGTTACCAGATCCCCAACGGCGACCTTGGTCGATGGCTTTGCCACTTCACCGTTAACCGTCACCCGCCCTGTTTTGCAGGCATCGTTGGCCACACTTCGAGTCTTGTAGACGCGAACAGCCCACAGCCATTTATCCACCCGTACCGAGACTCCGGACCCACTCACCACAAACCTCGAACAACTCCGACGCTCATTCTGTCGCTCCTGGTGTGTCCCCGTCACGAAGTCGCACGGCAAGGTCGTAGATCCGACGCTTCGGCTCACCGGTGGTCGCCACCACCTCGATCACCGCATCTCGGCGACTAATCCCTCGATCAAGCGCCGTTTCCAGAGCCTGTTCCAACGTCTCGTCGTCCCATGACCGACTTTGACGTTGTGCCCCTTCCACCACCAGTACCAGCTCACCCTTGACCCCCAGGCGCGCAACATGTTGGCTGAGCTCGTCCAGGGTGCCACCGATGATCTCCTCGTGGAGTTTGGTCAGCTCCCGGGCCAGCACGGCGCGACGTTCCGGCTCGCAGCACGCAGCCAGCTCGCACAACGTCCTGGCCAAACGGTGGGGTGACTCATAGAGCACAACCGTGCGCTCCTCAGCGGCGACCGAGGCCAACCGCTCGGCGCGCGCCGTGCCCTTGCGAGGCAGGAAACCCTCAAAGACGAACCGATCGGCCCGCATACCGCTCACGCTGAGCGCAGTGGCGGCGGCGACGGGGCCAGGAACAGCCTCCACCCGATACCCGGCGGCGGTCACGGCGGCAACGACGCGTCGTCCGGGGTCGGAAACGGTCGGCATGCCGGCGTCGCTGACCAGGACCACACGCTCACCCCGGGCCAAGTGATCGAGCAACTGATCGATCCGATCGACCTCGGTGTATTCGTTCACCACCATGAGCCGGGGGGCATTGATGCCGGACAATGACAGCAGCCGGCCGGTTCGCCGCGAGTCCTCGCAGGCGATGAGGTCGGCCTGGGCCAGTTCCTGAGCGGCCCGCGGCGAAAGATCGCCGAGATTTCCGATCGGCGTGCCGACAACGATGAGAGCCCCGGCCATTAGACCACTACTTCCTGAGCTCGATCTTGTCACCGATCTTGAGCTCCCAATGCCCGAACGACCCAGCCTCGGCCTCGATGACAAGATAGGAACGCCACACCGGCAACGTCATGCGGTTGCGTTTGAGCTGCAGGGTTCGGATCACGATGTCGTCGGCGTCGATGAAGGCAATGTCGAGGTCGAAGCGCATACCGAAGCTATGCACCGATCGGGTTCGCTCGAGCACCAAGGCCCCGTCGAGGCCGGTTCGACCCAACAATCCGATCAGCTTGCCCTTGCTGGTCGACTGGACCTCGGCCGAGGCCAGCACCTCCCCCTCGCGAACCAACCATCCCTGCTCACAGCCGGTGTCGGCGTCAGACACTGAACCGAATCTCCAACACATCACCGTCCTCGACGAGATAGTCCTTACCCTCGGAACGGATCCGGCCAACGTCGCGGGCCTTGGCCCAGGAGCCAATCTCAAGCAGCTCATCCCAGTGGATGGTCTCGGCCCGAATGAACCCACGCTGCAGATCGGAGTGGATGCGGCCCGCGCATTCAGGGGCGCGGGCGCCATCGCGGAAGGTCCAGGCCCGGCTCTCGTCCTCGCCGGTGGTCAGGAAGGTACGCAGACCGAGGGCGTGGTAGGCGGCACGAACGAAACGGGGTAGGGCACCTTCGCCCAGACCGAAACCGTCGAGCATCTCGGCCCGGTCCTCGGGGTCGAGCTGGGCCGCCTCGGCCTCCAATTGGATACAGGCGCCGAACACCGGGGCCAGATGTCCCAGCTCAGCTTCCACGGGCTTCACCACCGAATCGACATCGCTGAGCTGATCCTCGTCGAGGTTCACCACGGCCAACACCGGCTTGTTGGTCAACAGCGACCAGGGCCGGAGTAGCTCCTGCTCATCGGGAGTCAGGCCTGCCCGGTACAGCGGCAGCCCGGCTGAGAGGTGCCCGTGGGCCTTGTCGGCTGCGGCCACCTCGGCCAGCAACGATTTGTCGCCCTTGGCCGCCTTGCGCCGCTTGTCGAGCTGCTTCTCGACCGCTTCCAGATCGGCGTAGGTCAACTCCAGTTCGAGGATACGGAGGTGCTCAAGGGGGTCGTCGTAGCCCGGCACGTCATCGTCGTGAAAGGCCCGCAGCACAAAGACGATGGCATCGACCTCGCGGATTCCGCCCAGGAACTTGTTGCCGAGCCCCTCGCCCTTACTCGCTCCTTCGACCAGCCCGCCGATGTCGTTGACCTGCACGCTGGCGGCAACGACCCGCTTCGAGCTGCTCATCTCGGCCAGGGCGTCGAGCCGCTCGTCGAAGACTTTGGCCACGCCCACGTTGGGATCGGTGGTGGCAAAGGCATAGGGAGCGGCCAGAGCGCCCCCGCCGGTCAGCGCGTTGTACAGCGACGACTTCCCTGCATTGGGTAGGCCGACGAATCCGAATTTTTCCATCGTCTCCAGGCTACGTGCAGTGAAGCCAACCCGTAGGGTCAACCGTGCCGTGATGGTCAAGTCTTGACCCCCGAAACATCAGCCCCTCGCGCCGTACCGCAGGATTCGACCCTAGGCTGGTGCCCATGTCGAAGCGGAGAAAAAAGAAGCGCCTTCTGGCTCGCCGTAAGAAGGCGAACCATGGCCGGAAGCCAACCGTCGGCCGGAACTAGCCGGCAACACCCCCCCCGACGGACAACCAGGGCCACAAGCGGCTCAATGATGACGGCAACGTTGATCTACGACGGTGACTGCGGTTTCTGTACTTCACGCGCCAACTGGATCCAGCAACGTGGTCGTGGTCAGGTCGTGGCTCGGGCGTGGCAAACCTTGGATCTTGATGACTTCGGGCTCACTGAGCACGAAGTCTCAACCGCGTTGTACTGGATCGACCACGAGGTTGACCCGGACTCCATCGCCGACGGCCCTGATCGGGCGTTCCGGGGTCATGCAGCCGTAGCCCGGTCGCTGGAAACCATCGGCGGTTTCTACCACCCCGTCGGTTGGATACTGCGACGCCCACCGGTGTCGCTGATCGCGCGCCCCGCCTACCGACTGGCCGCCCGTTACCGCCACCGACTGCCCGGTGCCACCGACGCCTGCGCCATCGACACCAGTGCCATCGACTGAGTTCAACCCCGTCCCGCCTGGGATCGCCTTGGGGCAGCTGGTGAGAACCACCTGTCGTCGAACCGTTGGCCGGGCCACGCTGGTAGCGATCGATCAGGATCGGCTCGTCACCTACGCCGCCACCCTCGCCGATCCTCAACCCCCGCCGGAATCAACGGCAGTGGAGCCGGTATCGCCGGTCTCGATGGAGCAAACCGCGGCCACGGTGCTGTCGCTGAATGCCATCAACTTCGGGTCGGGCTACCACGATCTCCTCAACAAGGACCCCGGCCGGTCGGGGGCAAGAACCATCGCCGCCCGCTGGCAGCAACATCTGCATCGGACCGGACCCCTGAACAGCGACGCCCTGCGAACCCTGACCCCCGACCGGTGCGCCATCATCTTCGGCCAGGATCAAACCAACGAGGCCCGGGCCGAACTCGTCAAACAGTTTGCAGCCGCCTTGGCCGATCTCGGCCGTTTCGTTGACGATGGGTTCGGCGGCTCGTTCCTGGCGGTGGTCGAGGAGGCGGAGGGGTCGGCCCAACGACTCGCCGAATCGCTGCTGGCCATGCCCTACTACCGCGACCATCAAAACATCGACGGCGACGACGTGCACTTCTACAAGCGAGCCCAGATCAGTGCCGCCGACCTGGCCCGGGCGTTTGGTTCCTGCCCCCCGGCCAACTTCGGCGACCTGGACCAGCTGACGGCCTTCGCCGACAACCTGGTACCCCATGTCCTGCGGATTGATGAAGTGCTGCGCTATGACCCGGACCTGGCAGCCACCATCGACGCCCGCCAACCACTGGCGGCCGGATCGCGGGCCGAGATCGAGATTCGGGCCGCCGGGGTCGAGGCGGTGGAACGCCTCGTTGCCGAACTGAACAACGCCGCCGGCAGCAACAGGGCGATGGACCTCGACCTGTTGTTGTGGTCCCGGGGCTCCGCGGCCCGATACAAAGCGGTGCCCCGACACCGGGCCAGAAGCGTCTTCTACTGATCGTTCCGGCAACGGTCGGCCCAACCCAGCCGGTGGCGGACTCCGACCGTCAGGTCCGGGCCAAAGCGCCCGTCCCCTACTCCAGTTCGGCCCCGAGGGCACCCACGCGTTGCTCGCCTTCGACGGTTTGACCGCCCTTGGCCATGAACGACCGCATCCGGCGTTGGGCCGCATCGGTGCGCAGCGTCTCCTGAAACAGGAAAGCCTCCTCGATCAGGCCGGGAACCGGGTCGGGACCAGCGGCCAGGACCGAGGCCTTGGCCCGCGACACCGCCTCGGGGGGAAACGATGCAATCCGAGCCGCCAGGTTGTCGACGTGGGCCCGGAGTTCCTCCGCTGGCAGCGCCCGGTTCAGCCATCCCCAGGCCGCCAGCGTCGCGGCGTCGACGTCGTCGCCTCCAAGCACGATCTCCATGGCACGGCCTCGACCAAGCAACCGGGGCAGACGTTGCGTTCCCGAGCCGCCGGGCAGGATCCCCAGGGGTACCTCCATCTGACACAGCGTCGCCCGGTCAATGGCTCCGAATCTCATGTCGCACGAGGCCGCCAGTTCACCGCCCCCACCCCCTACTCGGCCTGAGATCTCACAGATCGAAGGGATGGCCATGGTGGCAAAGCGCTGACACATGGTGTGGAAACCGTTCAGGTCCTGCGACCGCTCCGGAGCCTCGTCGGTGGGGGCGGCGATGATCAACTCAACGTCGAAGTGGGCAATGAAGAAGTCGGGGTTGGCGCTGCGCACCACCACCACCCGGGCGTCCGGTTCGGCTTCGACCACATCAGGGATGCGGACCAGGTCCCGGTACAGGTCGCGGGTGATCACGTTGACCGGGGGATTGTCTATCAGAACCTCCACCACCCCCTGCTCAAGCCGTGCGGACAATGCGGTGAAATCACCCAGTTCGGTCATTTTGGCTCCCTTCCCGGCCCAGTCTGGCCCCCCGCCACCAGCCCGGCCACTCCATAACCGAGATCCTCGAGCAGGTCAGTGGCGCCACCGAACACAGGCCCCCGGCCTGCTCCTGACGGTGCCTTCGGCTCCCGCTGGTCTACGCTCAACCCCTGGCCCAAGTCATGGCTGAACATCCCGCGCAACTCGGGCCGCTCACCGAGAAGGATCCTGCCTGTGCCTGTCCTGTCGCACCACCTGTGCCGAGAATGACCCGCTGCGAAGTGGTTTCCTGATGCTCGACCACGTTTTCACCGACGCCATCGGTGCCCTTCGGGACACCCTCGAATCGGCCATGCTCGAACGGCAGGCCTTCGAGGAACGTTTCCAGGCCGACGTGCTCCTGGGCGACGTGACCTGGGAGACAAGCTACGGCCTGCCCGGCGAAGGTTCCCCACCCCGCGTCCAGGCCGACCTCACCCTGCTGTGGCCGACCTGGGCCCAAACGGCATATCGAACCTGGTATCTCGATGAGGAGTTCACCGAGGGACCCCGGATCGAGATCGAGGTGGTGTTCCGGGTGCAGCGCCTCGGCCAGGCCCCCGACCCCGCCACCATCATGAATGGACTGCCCCAGACGACACCATCCATTGGTGACGAGGAACTGAGTGGCCTGGGGCCAACGCTGGAAACGGTCTACGACACCGATCTCGGCATCGTCTCCCACGCCGTCGAGATCACCTACACCGGTTCCTACGAACTCGACGAAAAGACGCTGGAAGACGGCTCCGCCCTCGATGAACACTTCGGGGCCATGGGTGGGTGGATCGCCTCGGCCCTGGTTCGCTTGGGTGATCTTCCCTTCTCGTTCCAAGCCCCGGATGAGCCCTGAGGACACCCCACAGCCGGATCCCACCCAACCCGCCAACCAGCGCTGGGGGCACTCAAATGAACATGAACAAGCCCGACCAGCTGATCAGAGGTACTGTTGCCAGTGTGACTTTGACCACTCAGACGTTCAGCCTGCCGCGCGCTGAGCCGACGTTGATCTTGCTCGCGTCGAATCAGCCGGAGATTCTTGCCCGTCTGGACCGGGCCTTGGCGTCGGTAGCCGACGCCATAGATCTCCGGGCTGATGTTCTCTGGGTGGAGGTGGCCAACGGACAAGCCGTGCTGGTGCAGATGCTCAAGGACCTGAGCGATGAGCGGCATCGTCGCTCAATTCGAGTGGCATTCGCCGAACCCGACAGTTCACCTCAGGATCTCATTCACCGTGCCTTGATGGCACCAACCCTCGACGTCGTCGGCGAACGTCTCCAGCAGGAGGAGCTGGCCAGCGAACCGCTCGACTACGAGACGAGGTACCAGCCGATCGTGCGCCTCACGAACCGCTCCATCGTGGGTTTTGAGGCCGTACTCGGGGCCAGGATGGGCGACACCGTGATCGATTCCGATGAGCTTGTCGCCCGAGCCACCAAGGGGGGTTGGCTCCCCGAACTCGACCAGGTCGGCCGAGAACTCGCCATACGTGGCATCGGTCCGTGGTTGGGCGCGGGGCTGTTGTTCCTGAACATCATGGCCCCTGGAGGCACCTTCGACCTCTCCGCGGCGCGGCGAACGATCCGCCACGCCGAGGACATCGGGCTCGAACCCGATCAACTGGTGTTCGAGACCGCGGAGTGCAACCACTACGTCGATCTCGATCTGGCCGCCGCCCAACTCACCAAGTTGCGAAGCTCAGGTGTCAGGCTGGCCATCGACAAGGTTGGTGATAGCCAGTCCAGCCTTCAAGTCGCAACCAGTTTCAAACCCGACGTGTTGAAGCTGGCCGCGAATCTGGTTGCCTCCCTCCCCGATTCCGAGGCCACGGCCGTCGTCCGCTCGGTGGTCGACCTGGCCCATCGGACCGGCGCCTGGGTCGTGGCCGACCAGGTCGAGACCGAGGAACAGGCCCGGGTGCTTCGTTCGTTGGAGGTCGACTGGGGCCAGGGGAACCTGTTCGGAACGCCGGAGCCCCGCGTCGCGGGGTGAAGGTGGGGTGAGAGTGCGAGTGGGGTGAGCGGGGGGCTCAGTCCACCAACTCCAGCAGCTCGATCAGGGGCTGCTGGGGGCGGGGCCCGACGTGGGAGATCACTTCGGCCGCGGCCAGGGAGCCGAGACGCCCGGCGTCGGCCAGGGCCATGCCCCGCGCCAGGCCGAAAAGCACGCCAGCGGCGTACTGGTCGCCAGCCCCGGTGGTGTCGACGACCGGGGCCAGGAGTTCGGCCTTGACCTGGAAGACCTCATCGGCGGTGACGAGCAACGATCCATCCGAGCCCATGGTCAGACAACCCAGGTCGACCTTGGCCCGAACCTCGTCGACGGCGGCGTCGAAATCGCACTGGTAGAGACTGGTCAACTCGGCCTGGTTGGCAAACAGGATATCGATGGGCCCCGCCACCAGATCGAGGAATTCCTGGTGGTGGCGTTCGACGCAGAAGGAATCCGAGGCGGTGAAGGCCACCTTGCGCCCGGCTTGGGCCGCGATGTCCATGCTGTGGCGGATGGCGGCCTTGGCACTGTCGACGTCCCACAGGTAGCCCTCGCAGAACAGGATCTGCCCTCGCCGCACCGTTTCGGGATTGATGTCGGACGGCTCAAGCAGTGAGGAGATCCCCAGATAGGTGCTCATGGTCCGCTGGGCGTCATCGGTCACCAGGATCAAACAACGGGCGGTGTCCGGGCCGTCGGCGGCCGGAAGTACGCTGAACTCGACCCCGCTGGCCCTCATGTCGTGGGCAAAGACCTCGCCGAGGAGGTCGTCGCGTATCTTGCCGATGTAGGAGGCCGAACCTCCAAACGAGGCGACACCGGCCACGGTGTTGGCGGCCGAACCACCCGAAGCCTCGATACCGGGGCCCATCGTGGCGTAGAGATCGCGGGCCCGGTCGTCGTCGATCAACGTCATCGAGCCTTTGGCCAGGCCCTGTTGGTTGACGAATTCGTCGGTTGCGTGGGTGATCACATCGACAATGGCGTTTCCGACACCGACGACATCGACCAGTTCGTGTTCCATGGGTTCTTCCTCCGACGAAATGACCGTTGCACGGTACCGGACATCACCGCCCCCGCCCCAGTTCAGCGCGCAAACGCCAGGGCGACCAGCGCCCCGGCGTCTACCCAGGTCTCCGTGGCCCGGTGTCCGGGCCCGGGCTCAGGAACAGCCGCTGGTGTTCCCGCAGCTGGGGCAGGCGTGACAGCTACCTGCCCGCTGCATGGAAATTCCACACTGCATGCAGATCGGAGCGTGGGGATCCGAGGTCGGGGCCGATGTCAGTTCGATCGTGGGCACCAGATCGGCCGCTGACTCCACCGATGGTGGGTCGGCAATCAGATCGCTACCGGTAACCGACGTTGCCTCGTCGACGCCGGGGAGGGTCGGCTGCGAACGCTCGTTGGTGGTGAAGATACCAAGGCTGGCCCGCTCATCGTAGCTGAGGTAAGCCACGGCCAGCTTGCGGAACAGGTAGTCGATGATCGAACTGGCGATGCGGATGTCGGGATCATCGGTCATGCCTGCAGGCTCGAAGCGCATACCGGTGAAGGTCTCGACGAAGTTGCGAAGCGGCACCCCGTACTGCAGGCCGTGGCTCAAGGAGATGGCGAGGGCATCCATGATGCCCGCCAACGTCGAGCCCTGCTTTGACACCCGGAGGAACACCTCGCCCGGACGACCGTCGTCGTACTCACCAACGGTGACAAAACCCTTGCAGTCAGCCACCCGGAACTCGAAGGTGCGCGAGCTGCGGTCGCGGGGCAGTCGCTCCCGGATCGGCTTGTAGACGACCTTGGTTTCGACAACCGGCTCGGGGGCGGGTGCCGCGGCATCGGCCCGGTGATCGTCCTTGGTTGCCATCGACAACGGTTGGGCCACCTTGCAGTTGTCGCGGTAGATGGCAATGGCCTTGACCCCCATCCGCCAGGCGTCGATGTGCAGTTGCTCAATATCTTCGACGGTCACGTCCTCGGGCATGTTGACCGTCTTGGAGATGGCGCCAGAGATGAAGGGTTGCACCGCCGCCATCATCTTCACGTGGCCGGTGTAGTGGATGGCGTTGTCGCCCATGGAGCAGGCGAACACCGGACGGTGGGCGGGATCCAGGCCGGGAGCGTCGAGGATCGACTTGTTGACATCGACGTAGTTGGTGATGGCCTCGACCTGAACGTCGGAGTAGCCGAGACGACGCAGGGCCCGGGGCACGGACTGGTTGACGATCGTCATCGTCCCCCCGCCGACCAGCTTCTTCATCTTGCACAGACCGAGGTCGGGTTCGATGCCGGTGGTGTCACAGTCCATTAGCAGTCCAATGGTGCCGGTGGGGGCCAGCACTGTTGCCTGGGCATTGCGGGTGCCGGTCTGGGCGGCCAGGCCGGTGGCGTCGATCCACGACATCCTGGCGGCCGAGGTCAGCTCGGCGGGCACCAGGGAATCGTCGATCTGTTCGGTAGCGGTGCGGTGCTGATTGAGAACCCTGAGCATCGGCTCACGGTTCTCCTCATAGCCCTCGTGGGGACCCAGTCGTCCGGCCGTGCGGGCCGAGACGTAGTAGGCATGGCCCGTCATCAGCGAGGTGATGGTGGCAGCCAGCGCCCGACCCTCTTCGGAGTCATAGGGCAGGCCGAGGTTCATCAGTAGAGCACCGATGTTGGCGTAGCCCAGCCCGAGCTGGCGGAACTTGCGGGAGTTGATCCCGATGCGTTCGGTCGGGTAGTCGGCCCGGCCGACCAGGATCTCCTGGGCGATGAAGAAGAACTCGACGGCCGACTTGAACCCGTCGACGTCGAAGGTGTCGTCGTCGTTGAGGAACGACAGCAGGTTCAAACTGGCCAGGTTGCAGGCCGAGTTGTCGAGGTGCATGTACTCGCTGCACGGATTCGAGCCGTTGATTTTGCCGCTGTTTGGCGAAGTGTGCCAGCGGTTGATGGTGGAGTCGTACTGCATGCCGGGATCGGCACAATCCCAGGTCGCCTCGGAGAACTGGCGCATGAGATTGCGGGCCCGCACGGTCTTGATGGTCGAGCCGTCGGTCCGGGCCCGCAGGTCCCAGTCACCGTCGCTGACAACGGCCTCCATGAACTCATCGGTGACCCGGATCGAGTTGTTGGCGTTCTGGTACTGGATCGAGTGACTGTCGGAGCCGTCGAGATCCATGTCGAAGCCAGCTTCGCGCAGCACGCGGGCCTTACGTTCCTCGGTGGCCTTGCACCAGATGAACTCCTCGACATCGGGATGGTCGACGTCGAGCATCACCATCTTGGCCGCCCGGCGGGTCTTGCCCCCCGACTTGATCGTTCCGGCCGAGGCGTCGGCGCCCCGCATGAAGCTGACCGGGCCCGAGGCCGTTCCCCCACCGCGCAGGAGCTCCGAGCTGGAACGGATGCTCGAGAGGTTGATTCCGGCCCCCGAACCACCCTTGAAGATGACTCCTTCCTCGACGTACCAGTTGAGGATGGCCTCCATCTTGTCCTCGACGGCGAGGATGAAACAGGCCGATGCCTGCTGGGGAACACCCTCGACGCCGATGTTGAACCACACCGGGGAGTTGAACGCCCCCATCTGGTGGACGATGAGGTACTTCAGCTCGTCGCCGAAGACCTCGGCTTCACCGGTATCGAAGTAGCCGCCCTCGATACCCCACCGGGTGATGGTGCTGACGACCCGGTTGGCCACGTCCTTGAGCGACGATTCCCGCTCCGGGGTGCCAAGCGTGCCCCGAAAGTACTTCTGGGCCAGGATGTTGGTTGCGTTGATCGACCAGGTCGACGGTACTTCGACGTCGATCTGTTCGAAGGCGACCTCGCCCGTCTTCCAGTTCGAGATCCGGGCTTCCCGCTTCACCCACTCGACGGTCTCGTACGGGTCAACTCCGGCGGCGGTGTAGTAACGACGGAGGCCGATACCAGTCTGATCGGGTGCCAAGGACATTCGTTCTCCCGTGTTGCTTCGTTCGTGGTCAGTGGTAGGTCGCCGACGCAAATCCGCCAACCGCGTTGGTTCCACAATGACTGCTCATCGACGTGCCGACCGTGGTGCACTCCGTCAGCTTCAGATCGCAGCCGTTGAGGTACATCATGACCCTGCTCTGTGACAGTCAGGCCCGGAACAGATCCGAGCGCTTCGGCCCTGACGACCCCTCCCCCGGCTCCCCGTCGAATCAGGGGCCCCGGCTCGACGTCATCGCGCCTTGTTTTTGCTTCTCAGTAACTACTAGATCTTGTGCCAAACGCCCGCTCAGTCTGAGTGACGCACAAGATGTGGATGGTCATTACAACATTGTAATTACACAGATGTCAACGACGTCTCTGAGAAACATCGAGATTTCTGTGACGAAGACCAACTCAGTTTTCATCAGGTCGAGGTTCGAATCCGGCGGGTGACGGCACATACAAGCCGCCGCGAGATCGCTTCTCCCCCAAGGACAGCCTCTCGGTCTGCCCTGTCATACTGATGATCTGTGTCAGCCTCCGTCACGTCGTTGCCCCACAAGGGCTCAGGCGGCCCACTGTAGGGACAGGAGATTGTGGATCAAAAGGGGATGAACCTGTGAATTGCTGTGTATTGGCTGGGGATTCTCGCCCCCCTACCCCGGATTCCCACCGAGCGTGGAAAGAAGGCCACGGGCGGTATTGGGATTACGGGTGGAGCGCGATCAACGGCGATCCATGGCCGAAGGCCAACCATGAATCGACTGCGATACCATCGGCGCGCCGATGATCGCCCTCTTCCCCCCCTCCGCCGACGACCAGTTCGAGCTGGCCGAGGCCGTCGCCGCCGAGCAACGCCCAGCAGCCCCAGGTCGCCCCTGGATCATGACCAACATGATCGCCTCAGCCGACGGCGCAACCGCCATCAGCGGCCTCTCAGGTCCGCTGGGAGGCCCGGCCGACAAGGCCATGTTCAGCGCCCTGCGGGGCGTGGCCGACGCCATCATCGTCGGGGCCTCCACCGTCCGCCAGGAGCGCTATCGACCACCTCTGGCCCGCCACGAACGCGGCACGCCGAGCGGCGCCACCCCCGAACACACCGAGCGGCCCCTTATCGCCGTCGTCACCGCAGGGTTGTCACTCGACCCCTCCCTGCCCCTGTTCTCCGACCCGTCCTACCGGCCGCTGGTGATCACGGTGGCCTCCGCCCCCTCCGAACGCAAAGCGGCGCTGGCCGAGGTGGCCGATATCGAGATCGCCGGGGACGAACTGGTCGACCTGTCAACGGCGATCAGGGTGCTCGCCGACCGGGGAGCCAACATCGTGCTGTCCGAAGGCGGGCCGTCGCTCAACGGCCAGTTCATCGCCGATGGCCTCATCGACGAGTGGAACCTAACCCTGGCCCCCCTGGTGGCGGGAGGAACGTCCAAGCGCCCCGCGGTCGGCGCCGACGTCATCCCAGCCGGAACCGACATGGAACTGAAGCGGGTCTGGCACCAGGACGATCTGCTGTTCTGCCGCTGGATCAGGTCGCGTCCCGTTTGATGAGACGGACCTCCCGCTCAAAGTCACCGATGTCATCGAAGCCCTTGTAGACGCTGGCGAAACGAAGACAGGCAACCTGGTCGATGGCGGCCAGTCGTTCGAGTACCGCCAGACCAACCCATTCCGAACTCACGTTGGGTCCCTCGAGGCGGGCCCGATTCTCGACCTCCTCAACCAGGGTGTCGAAGGCGGCCATGTCGACCGGGCGCCCCTTGGCCGCCATGGCCAGACCCTTGAGGATCTTCTGGCCGTCGAACGCCTCGCGCCCGCCGGAGCGCTTGGCCACGCGCACCGGCACGATCTCTACCCGCTCGAAGGTGGTGAAGCGATGGCGACACCGCTCACACGAACGGCGCCTGCGGGTGACGGCACCACCGTCGACAGCCCGCGAGTCGACGACCTTCGTATCGTCGACACCACAAGCTGGACAGCGCACCAAACAAAAGCTAGCGGGAGCGCCACCCATCGAGTGGTTACGGTCGTGTGCCACCCACCAATTCGGCCGGAATCACCAGACGTTGTCCGACCTCAATGACCTCACCACCGTTGACCGAGACCAGCAGATCGACGATCGGGCGGGGATCACGCTCGGGGGCCAACTCGATGGCGATGGCCCAGAAGGTATCACCCTGGCGGGCGATCCGAGTGAGATCCCCGGGGCCGGCCAACGCCGGAGCCGACACCCGGGAATCGATTGTGAGCTCGGCCCAGTTGCCGGCCGGAGGGCCGCCCTGGGTCAAGCGGAGTACGGCCAGGAGGATGAACACCACCGCCACAGCCACCGCAATTCCCGCCACAGGAACACCAACTGCCGAGGACCCGTGGGGCGGAGATTCCACGAGCCGCAGCGGTGTGCGGCCGGCATGATGCCTGGCTGTGGCGGTAGCTCTTGGACCGGTCTCGAACGTAGACCGGTTGAGGATCATTCGACTGACAACGGCGCGGGGACGGATCCCCACCGACGGAGAACGCTGGATATGAGCAACCATGATCTGATTCTCCTCCGGGGGTGTGACAGTGAAGCCGTTAGAGTTGACCGACACGAACATTTGTTCTGAATCTATATCGAACACATGTTCGAGTCAATGATCAATTGCCACCAGGTTTCCCCCTGAACCCCTTTCCGCCGACCCACCACGGACCCCCGGACAACCATGGCGTTGGCATCGAACACCTGTACGTTGATACGTGCCATAGTGGACATCAGCAAACAGGTGTTCGACACCGGTCCGCTCAAGGACATCACCAAGGGAGACATTCATGGGGGAACACAAGCTGACTGATCGGCAGCGTTCGATCCTCGAGTTCATCGAGACCCAGATGCGGGAGCGGGGTTTTCCGCCCTCGGTACGCGAGATCGGGGCCGAAGTGGGGCTCACCTCACCATCAAGTGTTCACGCCCACCTGGCCACGCTGCAGCGATTTGGTTATCTGCAGCGCGATCCAAGCAAGCCGCGGGCCATCAAGGTGTCCTGGGATGCCATGAGTGGCGCCGTCGACGTCGAGCGGCGCCCGGTTCGCCATGTACCCCTGGTTGGTCAGGTGGCGGCGGGAACCGATGTCTTGGCTGAGGAACACATCGAGGAGACCTTCCCGGTGCCAGCCGACCTGACGGGTGAGGGCGATCTGTTCATGTTGCGGGTCAGGGGCGAGTCCATGATCGATCTCGGCATCCTCGATGGCGACTTCGTGGTGGCCCGGGTCCAGCCAACGGCCCAACAAGGCGATGTCGTCGTTGCCGGCCTTCCGGGCGAGGAGGCCACGGTCAAGAGCTACTTCGTGGAGGACGACAAGACGGTACTCAAGCCGGCCAATACCTCAATGGAGCCGATTGTGCTCGACCCCGACGACGTGCGCATCTACGGCCGAGTGGTCACCATCATGCGCAGCCTCTGAGCGCGGCGCCCGATCACTGAACCCGACAACTGCACCTGGGCTGGCACCTGGGTACGCGGCTG
>Ga0316190_10001597_pt1 | contig 16493 bp, 16 predicted proteins | sample Eddworburrow2_MG_FD_204929 | JGI IMG/M metagenome (GOLD analysis project Ga0316190, IMG submission 204929) | Coastal sediment microbial communities from Maine, United States - Eddy worm burrow 2 | ecosystem: Environmental > Aquatic > Marine > Coastal > Sediment | place: USA: Maine | collected... | reverse complement strand
CCCCCAACGGATTTCGAATCCGCGCCGTTATGGCCACTTCGGTACCTCTCCTAAACTGATATGATCTGGTCAAGAGTTCTTTAGGCTTTTACCTAACAGATCTCATTTGGGCCACACCACTGTATCTATAATGTAGATATTACATCATTCATATTCCACAAACATCAGGGTAAACTCATTTGATGCGCTATCTTCTCCTTATCCTTGCCGCCTTTACGCTACTGAGCTGTAGCAGGCCCACTCCTATTCTGGAGCAGATCAAGCAGGAAGGGGAGCTGGTGGTTATTACCCGGAACAGCCCTACCACCTACTATGAGGGTGCTGAGGGGCTAACGGGGTTTGAGTATGACCTGGTTCAACACTTCGCCGAAGAGCTTGGTGTGACTGCCCGTTTTGTTATCCCTGATAGTTTTAGTGAAATCCTGCCTGCAATTAGCCGTAAAGAGGCACACTTTGCTGCTGCTGGGCTGACAGTGACTAAAGCCCGTGAATCTTTGGTGCGCTTTGGACCGGCCTATCAGGAGATCACCCAGCAGCTCATGTACCGGACTGGCACCTATCGTCCCCGGAAAATCACAGACACCATCGGTAGCACACTGGAGATCATGGCGGGCAGCAGTCACGAAGAGGAGCTAATCCGCTTAAAACAGGAACACCCTGACCTGGAGTGGGAGGCGCGGGATGATATAGAAAGCGATGAGCTTCTCTATCTTCTAAAAGAGCAGGTGATTGATTACACCATTGCCGACTCTAATGAAGCAGCACTCAATCAACGCTATTACCAGGAATTAAAACCTGCTATAGACCTGACTGAGCCTCAATTTCTGGCGTGGGCATTCCCTCACTCTGAAGATTCTAGCCTCTACGATGCCGCATTGAAGTTTTTTAAAAAAGCCAAGAAAGACGGCACACTTGAACATTTGATTGAACGCCATTATGGCCATACTGAAAGGCTCAATTTTGTAGATAAACGCACCTTCAAACGGCACACTAACTCACGGTTACCCAAATATAAGGCGCTGTTTAAAAAGGCTGCACTGGAACGCAATTTTGATTGGAAGTTGCTTGCAGCCATTGGCTATCAGGAGTCACATTGGAACCCAAGGGCAAAATCCCCTACTGGCGTTCGCGGCATTATGATGTTGACCTTGGTAACGGCCAAGCAACTTAAGATCAAAAGCCGACTTGACCCTGCTGAGAGTATCCAGGGCGGCGCACGTTATATACAGATGATGGAAAAAAAGATTTCAGAAAAGGTTAAAGAACCCGACCGTCTCTGGATGACACTGGCAAGCTACAATATCGGTTTTGGCCATCTGGAAGATGCCCGTAAGCTCACTCAGAAAAACGGCGGCAACCCTAATAAATGGGCCGATGTGAAACAGACCCTGCCACTGTTGAGTAAAAAGAAATGGTACAAAAAAACCAAGCATGGGTATGCTCGCGGACGCGAGGCCGTGACCTACGTCGATAGCATTCGCAGCTATTATGATATTTTGATTTGGTTAGAAAACCAGCAGAATGAGCAGGTCGAAATGGAAGAGCCAGCACCACTGAATATTTCACCAGCCGTGCTGTAGACTGTTATCGCCGTGCTTTAAAAAAGGCTTTCAGCTGCTCGGCGCACATCTGTTCCAGCACACCACCTTCAGACGCTACCCGGTGATTAAAGCGCCCATCCGAAGGCAGCAAATCAAAGACACTTCCTGCCGCCCCACCTTTGGGGTCATAAGCACCAAAAACCAGACGCTTGATTCGCGCATGGATGATAGCGCCAGCGCACATCACACAAGGTTCCAGCGTGACATAGAGTGTTGCATCGGGAAGACGGTAATTGTCCACGCGTTGCCCCGCATCTCGCAGGGCCTGTATCTCAGCATGGGCACTGGGATCATGTCTGCTGATGGGTGCGTTCCAACCCTCACCAATTATCTCGCCATCCCGCACCACGACGGCGCCAACAGGAACCTCACCCTGCTCTTCAGCACGGCTGGCCAGTGCAATGGCGTGTTCCATCCAGTGTTGATCTGTATCTACGTCCACAATCTAAGAACGTGCCACAAAGAGACAAGGTTCAGAAATATTTAGGGACGCGCCTATTCCCACTCAATAGTCGCTGGCGGCTTACCTGAAATATCATAAGCCACGCGAGAGATGCCCTTCACTTCATTGATGATGCGACCTGACACCAGCTCCAAAAACTCATACGGCAGCTTGGCGATATGTGCAGTCATGAAGTCCACCGTCTCTACTGCACGCAGACTAATGACATACTCATAGCGGCGGGCATCACCCACCACGCCAACAGATTTCACCGGTAGAAATACTGCAAAAGCCTGACTAACCTTGTTGTAGAGATCATGGTTATACAGCTCTTCGATAAAGATATTGTCAGCCTGGCGCAATATATCAGCATACGACTTCTTCACCTCACCCAGAATACGAACCCCCAGGCCTGGGCCAGGAAAAGGGTGGCGATAGATCATGTCATAAGGCAGCCCAAGCTCTACACCAATCTTGCGCACCTCATCTTTAAACAGCTCACGTAGCGGCTCTACCAGCTTCAGTTTCATGTCCTCCGGCAACCCACCCACATTATGGTGGGACTTGATGACATGGGCCTTGCCGGATTTTGCACCCGCAGACTCAATCACATCAGGGTAGATGGTACCCTGTGCCAGCCATTCAACATTGTCCAGATGGCTTGCTTCATCCTCAAAGATATCAACAAAAAGGTTGCCAATAATCTTGCGCTTCTGCTCAGGTTCAGGAATCCCTTTCAGGGCGTTCAGAAACCGTTTCTCAGCATTGACTCGAATCACCTTGACGCCCATATGCTGGGCAAAGGTAGCCATCACCTGATCACCTTCATTCAGACGCAGCAGTCCATTATCAACAAAGACACAGGTCAGCTGGTCGCCAATGGCCCGGTGCAGCAGTGCCGCAACCACGGATGAATCAACACCACCGGAGAGACCCAAAACCACTTGGCCATCGCCAACCGTCTCGCGTACCTGACGGATGCTCTCTTCAATAATATGCTCTGAGGTCCAAAGTGCCTCGCAATTACAGATCTTGAACAAAAAGCGATCGATAATACGCTTGCCCTGTTTGGTGTGTGTCACCTCAGGATGAAACTGTAGACCGTAGAATTGCCGTTCTTCATCAGCCATTCCAGCCAATGGGGCATTCTCCGTAGAAGCAATCATTCGGAAGCCTTCTGGCAGCTCTTCTACCCGGTCACCGTGACTCATCCAGACATCCAGCAGACCGTGGCCTTCAGGGCTGGTGTGATCCTCAATATCCTGTAACAGAGCAGAGTGACCACGTGCCCGTACTTGGGCATAACCATATTCATGGGCAGATGATGAGGCCACCTGACCACCCAATTGAGCAGCCATGGTCTGCATGCCGTAGCAGATACCCAACACTGGAACACCCAATTCAAACACCTGCTGAGGTGCTCGTGGTGCGTCATCCAGTGTCACCGTTTCAGGGCCACCAGAGAGGATAACGCCTGACAACCCAGGCTCAGCAATCGCTTCTTCCGCGTTATCGTAGGGATAGATCTCACAATAGACCCCGGCCTCACGCACCCGACGGGCAATGAGTTGGGTGTACTGGGAGCCGAAATCCAAAATCAGGATACGGTGGGCGTGAATATCTTGGGTAGAATCAGTCATATCAAATCAATCTCAGAACAACAGAAAGCGCATTCGCCTTTAGTCGCGGCGGTAGTTTGGCGCTTCTTTGGTAATCGTCACATCATGTACGTGGGACTCTGCCATACCGGCATGGGTCACCCGTACAAATTCCGGTTTGGTACGCATTTCCTCAATGGTGGCACAACCTGTATACCCCATACTGGCCCTGACGCCGCCAATCAGCTGGTAGATAATATTCAGCACGGTACCTTTATAAGGCACACGCCCTTCAATACCCTCTGGCACCAGCTTTTGCGCATCGTTAGTGGCCTCCTGGAAATAACGGTCACTGGAACCCTCTTTACCCGCCATAGCTCCGAGTGAACCCATGCCACGGTAGGATTTATAGGAGCGCCCCTGGAAGATCTCGACCTCGCCGGGTGCCTCATCCGTTCCGGCAAACATGCCGCCAATCATTACTGAGTAAGCGCCTGCTGCTATGACCTTGGCAACATCCCCTGAATACCGTAGACCACCATCAGCGATGAGAGGAATGCCACTGCCTTTCAGCTCGGCGGCCACGTTGGCAACGGCTGAAACCTGCGGCACACCCACACCTGCTACAATCCGGGTGGTACAGATAGAACCTGGGCCAATACCAACTTTTACGCCATCTGCACCCGCATCCACTAGTGCTCGTGCTGCTGCTGCCGTTGCAATATTGCCGCCAATTACCTGCAGATCCGGGTAGTGTTTCTTTACCCAGCTGACCCGATCCAGCACGCCTTGCGAATGCCCATGGGCTGTATCCACAATAATGACGTCAACCCCGGCTTTCACCAAGGCATCAACCCTTTCTTCAGTACCCGCACCTGTGCCAACCGCTGCACCAACTCGCAGACTCTCCTGGTCATCACGGCAGGCATTGGGGTTCTCTTTCGCCTTTTGAATGTCTTTTACTGTGATCAAGCCACGCAGGGCAAATTCATCATTCACTACCAATACTTTCTCAATGCGGTGCTTGTGCAGCAGCGCAATCACTTCATCACGGGGCGCTCCATCGAGCACCGTCACCAGCTTCTCTTTGGTGGTCATAATGGAGGAGACGGGATCACTCATGCGGGTCTCAAAGCGCAGATCACGACTGGTGACAATTCCAACCAGTGCCTGACCATCTACCACGGGTACACCTGAGATATTGTTTGCCCGTGTCAGCTCCATCACTTCCAAAATACTGGTTTTAGGAGAGACGGTGATGGGGTTACGAATCACGCCACTTTCATACTTTTTGACGTTGCGTACCTCTCGGGCCTGCTGTGCGGGCGTCATGTTCTTATGCACAATGCCAATTCCCCCTTCCAGTGCGAGGGCGATAGCAAAACGTGACTCTGTCACCGTATCCATGGCAGCGGACAGCAGTGGGATATTCAGTTGAATATCGCGTGTTAACTGTGTCCTGAGATCAACATCCTTTGGCATAATGGCCGAATGGGCCGGTACAAGAAGGACATCGTCGAAGGTCAAGGCATCCTGAGCAAGGCGCATAATTCAGTTTCCCCATCCTTAATATGGTAGGTAAACCGGCGATTATAGAATTTGCAGTCGGCAGGGTAAACCCAAGATAAGAGATTAATTGAAGTACATGGTGCGATTGATCGCATATCTTAGGTTAAACTACTTAGTCTAAGAAACGCCAACACGGAGAGGAAATCATGCGCTGTGTATCACTAAAATCAATTCTGGCACTGGCCACTTTACTATCCGCAAGCCCTCTTATAGCGGCTGAAAGGCCGCCCGCCCCCATTAGCGTAACGGACATCCCTCCCTCCAATGCTGCGGAGCTACATGCCGAAAAGAGTGCTGAAATGACTTTTAAGCAGGCAGCCCAAAAGGCAGATATCGCCTTAAAAAAAACCCGCACTGAAGGCGGTGATTGGCGTGAAGCAGCTAATCTCTTAATGCAATCATCTGTTACCTCCCGATCAGGTGATTTCCAAACAGCAACCAAGATGGCCAATCAAGCCCAGGTTATGGCAGAAGAGAGCTACACGGCCGTAATTGCTGCCAAAAAGGCTGAAGCAGCAAGAAAAGCCGCTGCCGCAAAGAAAGCGGCTGAAGAGAGGGCCGCCGCCGCAAAGAGAGCCGCTGCCAACAAAAACAACCCTGGCCAGGCCAAACCTGCAAAATAACAGCTGCGCAGCTCAAAGACCTCAGCATGCCATTATTTAGCAGCGAACCCCGCCGTGATATCTACAGCATATCCCGCCTTAACAGCGAGGTAAAAGCCGTACTGGATGGCAGCTTCCCTCTGCTTTGGGTAGAGGGTGAAATCTCCAATCTGGCCCGCCCTGCCTCAGGCCACATCTACTTTACCCTCAAAGATGCTCACGCCCAGGTACGCTGCGCCATGTTCCGCATGCGTCGCGCCAAACTGCGCTTTCAACCTGAAAATGGCATGCAGGTATTGGTACGTGCTCGGGCTGGTCTGTATGAAAACCGGGGGGAGTTCCAACTGGGGATCGAGCATATGGAGCCTGCCGGTGAAGGGGCGCTGCGCCTGGCTTATGAAGAGCTAAAACAACGTCTGGGGGCAGAAGGGTTATTTGATCCTGCACATAAGAAACCCCTACCCTCATTTCCTCAACGCATTGGAGTCATCACCTCTCCCTCAGGTGCAGCTATCCATGATCTGTTAACCGTACTGCAACGACGTTTTCCCGCAGCCTCTGTCATTGTCTATCCTATTCCGGTACAGGGTGTGGATGCGGCTGCAAAGATCACTGAGATGATTCAGCTTGCAGATCAACGTGCCGAGTGCGACCTGTTGGTACTCACTCGTGGTGGTGGCTCGCTGGAGGATCTGGCCGCCTTCAATGATGAGGGTATGGCCCGAGCTATCCACACTGCACACTTACCCATTGTGTCAGCTGTGGGGCATGAGATTGATTTTACCATTGCAGACTTTGTGGCTGACCAGCGCGCTCCCACACCATCTGCCGCTGCTGAGCTCATCAGTCCAGATCAGGCAGGCTTGCAACAACAGCTCAGCCAGCTCAGCAGCAGATTAGCAACAACCCTGTATCGACAGTCATCCCGTTATCAAACAACGCTACAACACCTTAAACAGCGACTAAAGCAACAACACCCGGCAGCACGATTGGAACAGCAGCAGCAAAGGGTGGACGAGCTGGCACGGCGGCTGGCTCAAAAACAGCAGAACCAACAGATTCAAATCAGAGAGAGGCTTAACAACCTGACAACGAGACTGAGGGTTTTAACTCCCACTCATCGGCTCACACAGTTCACACTGCAACATGCCAATCTGAACAGACGCCTGCACCACCAAATGCATTACCAACTAAACCAATTTAAGCAACAACTTGGGCATATCAGCCAGCATTTAAACGCTATCAGCCCGCTGGCCACTCTTGGACGAGGCTATGCCATTGTTCAACAGCATCCATCGGGGGAGATCGTTCGTCATGCTGACGTAATAAAACCCGGCACACAGATCAAGGCCAGGTTGGCGGAAGGCTCTCTTTTATGTCAGGTCGAAGAGATCGAGCCTGAATAGACTCTCTTATTTAATAATTCTTATCAGTTCAACATCAAACACCAATGCTGCATCTGGTGGAATTTTTTGACCAACTCCACGAGCACCATATGCTAGATCAGGGGGAATAAACAAAACCCGTCTCTCTCCAACACGCATACCAAGAAAGGCAATATCCCATCCTTTGATCACTTTACCTACTCCAATAGCCTCTACAAATGGTCGATCCCGGTCATAACTGGAATCAAACTTTCTACCATTTTCAAGCAGATACCCAGTGTAATTGGCTACGATGCCTTCTCCTTTTTTGGGCTTATCACCCTTTCCCTCTTTACGAACAATCCACTCCAAGCCACTGCTATCAATTACAAGCTTATTGATATCTACGCTCAGTTTTCGAGCAGCATTCTCTTTTAGCGCAAAATTTGATAATCCACTGGATTTCGTCCCTGTCCCAAGACATCCTGCTAACAAAAAAATAGCACAGAGCACAACAATAACCAGGGAACTCTGCTTATTTTGTGAAACATGCATCGCTTATACTCTCTTATCAACTGTAAAGAATTCCATCATGCTATTCAGCTCACCAGCTTGTCCACTCATTGACTGAGCCGCAGACATTGCCTCTTCAACCAGTGCTGCATTTTGCTGGGTCATCTGATCCATTTGTGTCACTGCAATATTAACCTGCTCAATACCTGAAGTCTGCTCTCGAGTAGCACTGGATATATTACCCACATTATCGGTAACCATTTTGACAGCCGTTACAATCTCTTCCAAGGTGGTACCTGATTTATCGACCAGGCGTGAACCCTCTTCAACCTTTGACATACTGTCTTCAATCAATACTTTGATCTCTTTAGCAGCTGATGCACTTCGCCCGGCAAGATTTCGCACCTCACTGGCCACTACCGCAAACCCACGACCTTGCTCTCCGGCACGCGCCGCCTCTACTGAAGCATTGAGTGCCAGCAGGTTCGTCTGGAAGGCAATCTCATCAATAACACCGATAATATCAACCACCTTCTTACTTGAGGTACTGAGTTCTTCCATGGCAGCAATAGCCTGGGTTATCACCTCACTGCCATTTTCAGCCTGCTCTCCTGCATCTATTGACAGTTGATTTGCCTTCTCAGCATTCCCTGCATTCTCTTTAACGACAGAAGTCATCTCTTCCATACTCGCGGCAGTCTCTTCCAAACTTGCTGCTTGCTCTTCCGTACGTTTTGCAAGATCAGCATTTCCTGAAGAAATTTCAGCTGCAGCATCACTCACAGAGCTTGAGCTGGATTGAATCTGTCCAACGACCTCTGTTAGTTTATTCACTGTTGCATTAAGGTTTGTTTTTAACTGGTCAAATGCACCTTGATAATCCGCGTGTATAGTCTCGGTCAAATCACCTTCGGCCATGGCACTCATTACTCGCAGCATGTCATTAATAACTTGCTCATTTACATCGACCATTTCATTGATGCCAGTACTCAGTTCTGCGAAGAAACCTTGTTTACCACTCATGGGAACACGCTCAGTCAGGTCACCTTTGCGCGCCGCATCGATAATGGGCTGAATATCCTCTCTAATAACCTCAGTCAGCTTAGCCACTGTTGCATTAGCATCCTGTTTTAGAGTATCAAATGCACCACGATAGTCTCTTGTGATGGTTTCATTCAGGTCACCACGGGCCAAAGCAGAAAAGACACGCACCGTATCATCAGTAACTTGCTCACTAACATCGACCACATCATTAACGCCGCTACTTAGTTTGGCAAAGAACCCTTGCTTGCCTTCAAGATCAATACGTTGCTTTAGATCACCTTCACGTGCCGCATCCACAATGGATTGGATATCCTTTTCAATCACAGTGGAAAGTTGACTCTGCATGTTTTTCATTGCTTGCAATAACTGGCCAACCTCATCTTTTGAATTAACATCAATCTTACGTGATAGGTCGCCCCCAGCAATCGTTTCAGTAACGGCTACTGCTGTACTAATGGGGCCTGTAATAGCCCTTGTCACTGTGAATGCCAGTAAAAGCGAAATAATGATACCAACAACAATACCGATAATGGCCTGTAGAGTAGCTGAAGCAGCTGTGCTATCCGACTCTTTTGCGGCATTCTGCATTATCTTATTAGCAATCTCTTCAATGCCTCCTATCAGGTTCAACATTGATTCACCAATCTCATCAGCTGCCTGATCACTCTTACTACGTTCAGCTATAGCTTCCAGCAAGGCATTGTGTGATGCCATAAAACCCTTAACCGCAGCCTGGAACTCCTCATCATGCAAGCGATCCAACTCCAGAGTCAGCTGTCTAATCTCCCGGTCTGAGATCTTTGCAACCACTCCCTCATCAGTCTTGGCACCGCTGAGCAATGCATTGATCCACACATCAAATGCTTTAAGCTGCGCATCATATTCCTGCGTAAGGATTGCCTGTTTCTCTATCTCCATCTCCTGTGCAAATTCTTCAATCACAATACGCGTCATTGCAATCGTTGTTTTGATCTCCATGGCAACATCAGCCCAGGTGTTTTCTTTGCGCAGAATTTCATCTGCGCTTGCACCACGCTGCATCTGTTTTTCAATGCGAATTTTAACTAAATCTTCAAATTGACTGGCAACGGCTATCACTTGTTCATAGGCAGCCTCCATCTTCTCCATATCCTTACTATTCTCTACCTGTAGCAGAAAAATCTTTTGTGAGAGTTCATAGATAGAGCGAATTGCTGGCTGAAATTTATCGTTATGATGATTATCAGACTCAGTAACTATATCCCTTAGCGCTTGGTCTTTGGCGCGATAGATGGTGCCCGCCTCTGTTTCTGCCCCTTCCAGTATGGCATCAGCATAGGTATCGAACATTCTGGCAAACCCTTCATGTTCAGCCCAGACTTCATCCAGTTCACTCTGATTACCGACTGCCAGCAGCTCCATGATCATCTGCATATCTCTGGCCACTGCAATTTTCATCTCCATGGCCGAGTCCATCAACGGGGAGCTATGGAGGATTTCAGTTGTCTTTGCGCTCATGTTCCCAACACTACGGTAACCGAGGCCTCCAACAATCATGAGCACCAATGTGACCATAAAGAAACCCGCATAGAGCTTGCTTCCAATTTTCCAATTCTGAATATTCAGGTTCATAGCATTCATCTCAGTTGGCAGTTATTTTCACAGCGGGAATTTCATAAGATTAATCCACAGTATTCTGATATTGCGCGTATGCTATTAATCGAACACAACTTCTTTATCAAAAAGCCACAAGCTGCTAGTAACAAATTCCAACAAATACCATCGCCTACCCTTTTAGGCGGCAAGCAATCATATATCTAAAGTATAATATTCAATTCCTAACCAACACCCAGTAAAGCACTCTAGTTTTCACCTACCGACTTTGATGATTAAGGGCCAGACATGCTGTTAATAATTTCACCTGCAAAGAAGCTCGATTTCGATGATGGTTATCCTGATATTGGCATGACTTCACCATTGCTTATGAAATCAGCAGAGGAAATTGCTGCAATCATGCGCAGTAAATCTGCCAAAAACATCAAGCAGCTCATGCGGTTAAGCGACAACCTGGCAGAGCTAAACTACCAACGCTATCAAAACTGGTCTCCAGGCACTGGATCTGAGCATGCAAAACAGGCCATCCTGGCTTTTCGTGGCGATGTCTACCGGGGTATGGGAGTCTCTGCGTTTGAACAAAAGGATTTTGATTTTGCCCAGAAACATCTGCGAATTTTATCCGGGCTTTATGGCGTTTTACGCCCTCTGGATATGATTCAGGCCCACAGGCTTGAGATGGGGACAAAGCTTGGGAATCCAGCAGGTAAAGACCTCTATGCTTTCTGGCAAAACCAGGTTACCTCAATGCTCGAGAAAGACACTAAGGCCGCAGGCAATATACTGATCAATCTCGCATCTAATGAATATTTCAAGGCTGTAAACAGAGAAAAACTGGATACACCTATTATTACTCCCATCTTTAAAGATTATAAAAATGGCGTTTATAAAATAATCAGCCTGTATGCCAAGCAAGCCAGAGGGATGATGTGTTCATTTAGCATTCGTAACCAATTGCATACACCAGAGCAAATTAAGGATTTTTCTGACGCAGGATACTGTTTTTGCAAAGCAGAATCTGATGCCAGTCACTATACTTTTCTACGGAAAAAGGATCTCAGTAACCCATAATTAAGTGCATATCATTACACTCATATTGCCATCTAAGGAAAAAGGATGATCAAACTAAACTGCAAAGTAAAAGACTTTGAACTACCCGCTACCGGAGATAAAGCCATTCATCTTTCAGATTACCTGGGCAGAAATGTCGTAATCTATCTTTACCCCAAAGACAGCACCCCTGGATGTACTACCGAAGGGCAAGATTTTCGCGACAACTATAAATATTTTCAGCAGTGCAACACAGAAATTCTGGGAATGTCACGGGATAGCATTCGTGCTCATGAAAACTTCAAAACCAAGCAATCTTTTCCTTTCGATCTGCTATCAGACAAAGATGAAACCGTATGCAAACAGTTTGATGTGATAAAGCTTAAGAAGAATTATGGCCGTGAATATATGGGCATCGAGCGCAGCACTTTTCTAATTGACACTAGCGGGAAACTGCATAAAGAGTGGCGTAAGGTGAAAGTAAAAGGCCATGTTGAAGAGGTATTGGAGTCAGTAAAAATGTTATATAGCGCGCAAATCAAAGGTGCGTAAACTCTTTTTTAGCTGAGGTCACCTTCACAATATATTGACGCGTTTCTTTAAACGGATGTTTGGTGCGTAGCAATTCATGAACCTGTTCAGGTGTGCTGCTATTAATGATACGCAAGGCTTTTTGTTTATTTTTGGCAAAGAGCCTCAACACAGTCCCAATACCCCCGTTATAAGCGGAAATAATGCAGTATTCTCTTGTGGTCTTATTTTTTATCTTACCAAGATAGCCTTCTGTATTTAGCAAGCTAAGATAGGCTGTACCAAGCTCTATATTATTATCAGGTTGAAATAGGTAATCCTTGCTTGGAATAACATCTTCACCCTTTGCATAGCGGTAGGCATCACGGCCACCTGAGCCAGGTACTAGCTGCATTAATCCATAGGCAGGTGCGGAACTTACGGCAAACATATTAAAATTGCTTTCAGTTTTCATTACAGCATAGATTAGGCTCATGCTAACGCCATACTCACGCGCATAGCGTTTAACATATGCAGCATAGCGATTAGCCTGCACATCTATGTGTCGATTAACCATTTTGATGGTTATAGAGTGTAGCGTTCTCTTCCCATTTGCTGTGGCAACCTTGCGTGTCTGACGATGCTTGTTAACCAAGTACTTAGCATATTGCGACACCAGAGATTTGCTCTCTATTGGCTCCCCTTGCTGATCAACCACAAGCCCCTGGAGAAAGGGCACACCATCCAGAGAGGTCTCTTTTGTTGAATAGAGATCGACAGCACGCGGATCATCAGGTGTCAGCAGAGTGGTAATCGCTGCTTTCCGCAAGCTCACCAACGGATTGCGATGATCCAGCGTTTCAACAGTGATAACTCCTGTATCAAAATCGACAATGGCGCGACTTAAATAATTTTGGGTGTACTTAACAAAGCTATGCTTCGTTGGCAGCCGCACATCATCACCCCACTCCCGCTCTAAATTATTGCGGAACCGATGCATAAAAGCCCGATACATAGCCACGGGAATCTCTTTTTGTGGCTGAACTGATTTGCTTTGCAGTATATTCCGTTCTACTCGCTCATCCTTCAGCGCAAGCTCTAATACCCGCTCCGAAGAGCAGGCTACTAACAGATTGCAAATGATCAGCAGTAGAGAAAAACGCAGCATCTAACTTTTACCCATCAAAACACCGGCATAACTTGGAACCAGGGTAAAGAGTCTTGCTTTTTGGTGCAAGCTTCTAAGGCATATCTACTACTCTTATTCCACCACCTCATTGATCACGTTAAGATAAGCCATACTAAACAAATCTAAGTTTTAGACACTATGCGCATACCTCATATCTATACCTGTCAGTCTCTCACTAGCGGAAAAACAGTTACGCTTGAGGAAGGGCCTTCCCGGCATATCAGCCAGGTTTTGCGCCTTCAGCCCAACAATGAACTAAGCCTTTTCAACGGTGATGGCCAACAATACAATGCCCGATTGCAGTGCAGTAGTAAGCACAAAGCAGAAGCTGAAATAATTTCAGTCACTGAGAATAGTACCGAACCCCCTATTCACTTCACCCTGGCACTCGGCATTTCAAAAGGTGAACGCGTTGATTACGCTTTACAAAAAGCCGTAGAGCTTGGAATAAGTTGTTTTACGCCACTTTTCACGGAACGCACAGTTGTAAAGCTAAAGGGAGAAAGGCTTGAGCGACGGTTAAACCATTGGAAAAAAATAGCTATAGCGGCATGCGAACAATCTGGCAGGAATACCATTCCCACTATTGAAGCTGCACAACAGTTTGATGATTGGATAGTTCAAGCACAGCAGGACACACGCCTAATACTCCACCCCAATGGAGCGCAGTCACTGAACATGTTACCTGTCCCCAATGATTCAGTACTGCTGTTAATTGGCCCCGAGGGTGGGTTGAGCGGAAAGGAGATAGCAGCTGCCGAAGCAAATGGGTTTACAGCAGTAAAGCTTGGCCCAAGAATACTACGCACAGAAACAGCACCCATTGCCACCCTGGCAGCCATGCAGATGTTATGGGGTGATTTTCGTTAGGAGCCTGCCATACAAATGGTGTAATAAGAAACTTTACTTATGTGATATCAGATACCTTCACCATTATCATGCCCGGTACCCAATATATCCCGCTTGGTAATGGCATGGCAACGCCTGCAATTTGCATAGCCACTGGCAGGAAAAGCCACTTTACCATGGCACTTCCCGCACCACTTCCCTTCAAAAACCTCCTGCATGGTGAAGATATTTCCACCAATTTTCTTTTTGAAGGGTTTCGGGTGGCAGCTGTCACAGCTCAGCCAATAGGTATGCATTCCATGGGGAAAGGCAACATCCGCCATCATGAAAACTTTGGCCTGAAAAAAGATGATATTGTCAAGGAAGCCTTCATAAGGCACCTCCTCTTCGTCATCAGTCAAGGTTCCTCGTGGACTAATAGTGCCGTCTGTTACTGCCTTGTTCCAATTAATCATTCCAAGATGATCTTTTGGTAATAACTCAAAAGCAGGTATTGGCTGATCGTCTGATCCACCTATCTTATCAAAGGTGCCAAAGAACTCCATATCCTGAAGTAGTTCTTCCAGCATCTCTTCCTGTGAAAGATTACAGGTTGAATCTAAAATCGCCGCACATTTACGCAAGGCCTCTTCCTCAGCCCAAGCACTAGACATGTAACTACATATTAACAATGCCAGCCACACCAGCATCTTCAGTGAAATGCGCGTCAATTTCATACAGCCAGCCTTCAATTCAATAGTCTCACCTCTCTTTATAGTTCAACTATTTTTTTGCTGCAACTTCTGCAGGTTGCTTTGGCGTCTGATGGCAGCGGTTACAATCCGTCAGTGGGAAGGCTACTTTTCCATGACAGCGTCCACACCATTTACCTTCCACAATTCCTTGCATGGTCATATTATTTTTCCCCTTCGCCATAATAAATATACCAGTATGACAATTTTCACACTTTAACCAATAAGTATGCGCCTTATGGGGAAACAACACGTCATTTACAAAGTCACCTTTTGATGTGATAAGCACATTCATGTCGAACGGTGGCATTTCAACTGCACCTTTTTTTAGTGCGCCAATCGGTTTGATAATGCCCTCATTAACAATCGCCATCCAGTCTATCAAACCAAACTTATCTTTTGGAAGACCCACTCCAGCCAGGGCTTTAGGATGTTCTCCTTGACCATATTTATATGCATCTGAAGCTGTTTGTGACGGATCACCCATACCCGCCATTTTCCCAGTAATACTCAAATATATTCCGCTCCTTGGATCATTTGGCCCAAATGTCGGAACCGCAGGCTTTGGTTTTGGTTTTGGTAATACTGGTTTTTTAGCTATTTTCTCTACTGGTTTTGCTGCAATTGGTTTTTCCTCAGCGGGCTTGGCTCCTGCTGCAGTTGCTGGCAACTTGTTGGGATTCAATACTGCCTCTGCTATTTTTTGTTTCTTCTTTATTGCTGTTTCAGCCTGGGTATTTTCAGCCAGATCAGTATTTGCTATTGCTATAGTGGGTGTGCTTTTTTCCTTTTCAATCACATCTGTAGCAGATTTAGTTGCAGAGGCATCTGTTTTGACGGGTGCTTGCACCTGCTCATGGGTATCAGTCTGCTTACAGCTAATCATGAACATCACTAGCAAAAGCAAGATACTCAATGCCACTTTATTACGCACAGTAACTAGAATTCTCATACGATGCCTCCTCTACTGCTTTGCTGCATCAGCAGTATTTTTAGGCTGAAACTCACCAGCATGACAACGTTCGCAATAAAGCGCTTCCCATGCAATCTGTCCGTTATGACAGACGCCACAGGCCTCACCTTCCATGATACGACGCATAGAAATATTGTTATGCCCACGTTTCATAATAAAAATATTCTCATGGCACACCTTACATTTGAACCTAATACGGTGAAACCAGTGGGGGAAGATAACGGCCTTTACACCCGCTTTTTCCATGCTACTGCGAGTTGAGTCCATATAGATATCAGCATATTCCCTAGCAACAGCTGTTGAAGCCCCTCCCAGAATAAATGCTGCAACCAGCAATATAGCCAACAAGATTTTACGGGTCATAATTATTTGCCTCATTATTGTCTAGCCCACTGGTACTTTGTCTCAATTGAGAATAGCAAAATCGGGCACATCCACGGGTAACGAGCATCCATCTCCATCACATCAACAGCTAACACAGGAGCCACACTATCCATTCCAGCGCCTCAAAATACTACCTTGTCGACCGTATGTCATTACATCTCTTGATTCAAGTCAATTTTAACCACCCCTTGGTTACTCAGTCAACTATTTTGACAGCGAGACAACCAAGCATGCACATTTTTTCAAATAAATGCTCTATACTAAGCAGACAGTTATATAGTCTCACAGCAAAATTGCAGCCCCACCAAACTCAAGAATAGGCTATGAATTCATATACATACCAGATCAACAACAAGCTCACTTACCTCTTTATACTGCTATTCTGTTTCGCAAGCAGTCCCTATGCCATGGATAGCGCAACATTTCTTGAGCAATTCAAACATAACCATGAAACACAAAAATTTAATGAGCAACTGGATCT
>Ga0316190_10001595_pt1 | contig 16500 bp, 18 predicted proteins | sample Eddworburrow2_MG_FD_204929 | JGI IMG/M metagenome (GOLD analysis project Ga0316190, IMG submission 204929) | Coastal sediment microbial communities from Maine, United States - Eddy worm burrow 2 | ecosystem: Environmental > Aquatic > Marine > Coastal > Sediment | place: USA: Maine | collected... | reverse complement strand
CTATTTTTATTACAGACAACAATAAATCCACCAAAAGTCCCTCCCTTTTTTAAAGGGAGCTTAGGAGGGATTTTTGCGGGAATTATTTATAGTTGATTTAATGCTGTTTAACTGAGAACTTATTTTATTCTTTGTGTTGTTAAAACTATGCCAATAGATATTTCAAAAATTCCAACGCCATGCTACGTTTGCGAAGAGGAATTACTACAGAAAAACCTTGATCTTCTTGACTATGTTCAGAAAGAATCAGGTGCTAGTATCCTGCTTGCCCTCAAGGGTTATGCCATGTGGAGTACTTTCCCCCAGATAGGTAAGGTACTTCAGGGGACGGCGGCCAGTGGCCTTTGGGAGGCCAGACTTGGCAGCGAGGAGATGGGTAAGGAAGTCCATACCTTTTCTCCGGCCTATACTGATAATGAGATTGATGAGATTCTTTCTCTTTCAGACCATATGATTTTTAATTCCTTCGGTCAGTGGAAGCGTTTTCGTGACAGGGTGGGGGATGTGAGCTGCGGTATTCGTATTAATCCCGAATATTCGGAGATAGAAACGGAGATTTATAATCCCTGTGCCGTGGGGAGTCGCCTTGGAGTGAGGCTTGCAGATTTTGAGGAGGATGAACTGGAAGGAATCGATGGTCTCCATTTTCATACGCATTGTGAACAGAACTCGGATGTACTGGAAAGAACACTCAAGGTAGCGGAAGAAAAATTTGGAAAATATTTCCACAGCATGAAATGGGTCAATTTTGGTGGTGGACACCATATTACCCGTGCCGATTATGATGTGGAAAAACTGATAGAGCTGATCAAAGCGTTTGCTAAAAAATACGATGTTCAGGTTTACCTGGAACCCGGAGAGGCTGTCGGCTGGAAGGTGGGCCCCCTTGTGTCGAGTGTTGTCGATATTGTTAATAACGGGCTGGACATTGCCATTCTCGATGTTTCTATTGCCAACCACATGCCCGATTGCCTGGAAATGCCTTACCGTCCCGCAGTGAGAGGTGCCGGGGAGGCAGGTCACTTTGCTTATACTTACCGTTTTGGTGGTCCTACCTGTCTCGCTGGTGATTTTATTGGAGATTTTTCCTTTCCTTCACCCCTCAAAATTGGAGACAAGGTGATTTTTGAAGATATGATTCACTATACTTTTGTTAAGAATACGACTTTTAACGGAATAAGACTTCCGTCCCTCGGTATTTGGATGAAATCAGGGGAGTTTAGGCTTGTAAAAGAGTTTACTTACCGGGATTATAAGGAAAGGCTATCCTGATTTTTTAAAAAATGAAGCCTTTTCTTCCTTGTTATTATTAAGGAATAATTTTTGCAGCTATTAGTTTATGTTTTTATCTAAAGTGGGAATTAATCGCTTGTATGAGCCATTTAAAACGGTTAGAATAAGGATCCTTTTTAAGCAGAAAATCTTCGACGAGGTGACGGGCATTGGAATCAAGGGAGTATGAAATGGAAGTAAAATCTTTGCAAATTGAGCCTTCATATGTGAGGCCTCAAAGAGATGTAAAAACCATTACCGGTATTGTCCTTATTGTTGCAAGTTACCTCTTTTGCTGGCCCCTTATAGCTCTTCTTGGGCTTGTCTCAGCTTATCTGGAAAGACCCATAGTTATTACCGTCGGTGGTCCTGCAGTATATGCCTTTTCCTATGTTCTGCTCTTTGCCGGTATTTATCTTGCCGGTAAGAAATATGCCAAACGTGTTTTTGACTGGTTAACAAACCTTGCTTTAAGGTTTGTTATGGTTGGTTAATTCTCTGTTTCACACCCTGTACTTTTTTCATACCTCCTTTACAATTTTATCAGGTCCTCTGCCTCTTTTTTGGTTATATGTCGCCATGGCAGAGGGAATATCCCCGGTACGGCAGAAATATATCTTTCATATTTTTCTCCGTAATAGTGAATAAGCTTTCTTTCTTCCAGTTTTGATCCAATTATGAAATAACTTGTTACCATCGTCGCTGTGACAAAAAAAACAAGATTCATATCCCGTGTCCATATGATACTAATGGCCAGAAAATACCAGGGATGCCTTACGTATCTGTGGAGAGGCGAAAGAGTAAAAAGGTCTTCCCCTTTACTTTCCTTATCTTTTGCTCCTATTTGTTTTGTACCTATAAATTCGGATGAATCGTAGTATCGAAGTGTAAAAAGAAAAGCTCCTGCCGCTAATAATAAAACAATGGTTGAAAAAACTTTCATTGTCCCCTGCCATTGCCAGAGGGTGGGACTATTTATAGAATGGCTGAAGAGGAAGATGGGGATTAACAGAATAAGAGAGCTGATGTTATAGATAAGCCTGTAATAGGGGGAAAAATGAGGAAAGCGCTTGTGAATGGCCTCCTTTGCAGATATTGATGCCAGAATGGAATGGATGGAAAAGAAGCCCGTCCATGCCAGTATAAGAATACTTATATTTATCAAATTGGCAGGCATGAAAGCTCGGGCAGATTCATATTAATCAGCCTTTACATCTTCCAGAATTCTTCCATATGGATGGTTCCCGGTTCCTTTTTGCTATGTGGCGTAAAATCCCTATCAAGGAGTATTTCTTTCACCGTTTCAACCATTTTTGGATTACCACAAAGGAAAACATCAAATTTATCGGGTGTAATTTTTTCACCTATCTTTCTTTCCACAACACCGGTGGTGATTAAATCCTGAATAAAGCCTGCATCTCCCTTCCAGGTAGGATCGTCTTCAGGCTGGGTAATGGTTGGGATGTAGCTAAAGGTATCGGAATACCTGTCCAGGATAGAAAGCTCATCCCTGTATCCGAGGTCCCAGGAGCACGCAGCTCCATGGATAATGACAAAGCGTCTGTCTTTGTGAATATGAAGCTCGGAGCGGATCATGCTCATATAAGGCGCAAGCCCTGTGCCTGTTGCGATGAAAACAAGGTCTTTTTCCTGAGGGACAGAATCAAGGGTAAACATACCCACTATTTTGCCGCCCATAAATAACCGAGAGCCCTGCTCGAGATTGAAAAGCCTGGGAGTAAGTTCACCACTTCTTACAAGGGCGATATAAAATTCGAGGTACTCTCTTTCTATGCTTGCCGAAGAGATGGAGTAAGCTCTTCTTATAAGTGTTTCTTTCTCGTAGGTTTTGTCATCGGGAGCTGATTCCTGGAGTCGGGTTTCAGTGTTGGAAAGCCCAAGAACTGTGTACTGTCCTGGCTTAAAATCAGGGACTCCCTCATCAGGTCTTACCCTGAGAGTCATGAGGTTTGGCGTCATCTGTATCTTCTGGATCACCGTAGCGTTGTATCCATCTGCACTCATTTTAAAATCCTCCTGAAAATATTATAATCGGGAGAGAGTTATCCCTCTTAATTAAACACCACTAAGATATCAGGCCTGCATGAAAAGTCAAGCAAGATCGGGCAATTTAAGGCCCTTCTTATAGTAATAGATATAACCGCTTTAGTTAGGTTTCACAAAACTGACTGAGTTGTTTATGTAAGAATATGGAACTACCATTTAACTCTGCTTTAAGATAAAATATAAAAAACCATGAAAGAAAGATCATTTTTTCTATGAAAAAATATTTATTCGTTGCAGTCTATATGGCTATTGTCCTTTTTCTCCCTTTTAATCTCTTTGCAGAAAAAAATGAAAAAAAGGAGATAGTTCTCCTTGCTGTGGGTGACATTATGCCCACGGCCAGGGTACTTCCATTCATTGAAAAGCATGGATATGACTATCCCTACAGGAGCACAATGGAGCTACTGAAAAGTGGTGATCTGACTATAGGTAATATGGAAGCCCCCCTCACGACCAGTGACGGCAGATATGAAAATAAAAAATACACCTTCAAGGCGCCTGTTGAGACAGCAATAGCGCTAAAGTCAGCAGGCTTTACTCATCTTTCTCTTGCCAACAATCATATGATGGATTATGGAATTGACGGCCTTACAGCAACATTGAAAGCACTTGATGACGCTAAGTTAAATTATGCAGGGGCCGGCAGAGATTTATCTGAAGCGAGAAGGATTTCATATTTTGAAGTGAAAGGGAAAAAAATAGCTTTTCTTTCCTATTCAAAAACCTATCCCTTCGAATTTTATGCGACAAAGGAGAAGGGTGGAACGGCGCCGGGTTATGTGGCGTATGTAAAGAGAGATATAAGGAAGGCCCGTAAAGAATCAGATATTATTATTGTGGCTTTTCACTGGGGGGCTGAAAAGATGGAAACCCCCAAAGACTATCAGCGGGAGCTTGCTCACCTTTCAATAGATAACGGCGCAGATATTGTTCTCGGTCACCATCCTCATGTGTTGCAGGGGATTGAGTATTACGGGGAGGGCGTTATTTTTTACAGCCTCGGTAATTTTGCTTTTGGGTCCTATAGTAAAAGCGCAACGGAAAGTATTGTCGCCCGAATTACCATGGATGAAGGTGGAATAAGCAAGGTTGAGGCCCTTCCCATTAATGTGAATAATTACGAAGTTCATTTCCAGCCAAAGCTTCTTAGCGATCGAAAGGGAGAGCAAATAATCCAACGGCTCTCCCAATTATCAGAACCTTTGGGAAGCAGGCTCATTTTTGCAGCGCCTTCAGGCAGGGTAAGTAAAATTGAAAAGCTGAGTATGAAAGAGGCCATCGATTCTAAACGTTCAAGCGGTAATTAGAGCAGGTCAAGTCGGTACGGTCTCATCTTTGCGTCTATTTTTTTAGCCTCACCAAGGATCTTGTCCAGTTCGGCCCAAAAAGCAAGGCCGTGATTTTTTACCTTTGTGTGAACCAGTTCATGGAGAATGACATAATCGAGCAGTTCCTCAGGGAGTCTGGCCAATTTAATGTTAAGGTTAATATTGTTTTTAGCCGAACAACTTCCCCACCTTGTTTTCTGACTCCGGATAAAAACCCTGTTGTAGGTAAAACCATACTTTTGGGCAAGCTCATCAAGCCTTTCTGTGATCTTGATTCTGGCTTCTTTTTTCTCTATGACAGGCAGGTCTTTGATGAAAGTTTCATCCTTTAGCCTTTCCCGTTCTATTTTGAGGGTATGCTTTCTTATCCACCCGCTTCTTGCTGAGACAATCTTATGGGCTTCTTCAAATGTCATCCAATGAGGGACAGCAACACGAACACCTCTTGAAGGCCTAACTGTTATATTTAAACGTTTTGCACGGTGGCTTCGCTCGAAGAGAACATTACCGGCCCCACTAATTTCAACAAGTGCAGTGCTTTTCAATTTTTATCCTCAAATGATTTTGATGACAGGGTATCATATCCTGCCAGCGTCTTAATAGAATAAAAAAGGAAGAAGGGAGGACTGTCAAGGCTTGTTAGAAAAGTGTTTCATTTGTTGTTTGCTGTTAAAGTATCGATATGACGCGATCTTTAATGTCCTTTATGTTGACGGGCTTTATAAGGTAGTTGAGGTCGTTATCCCTGAAAAAGGAAAGACTCTTTCCCGAATCATCACTGGTAATAAACAAAAACCTTTTTCCAATATCCGGATATTTAGCGGCGATGAGGTTATACAACTGGATGCCACTCATGTCCTGTAGATGTATTTCTGAAAGGATGATTCTGTAGTAATTGTTGCAAACCTTCTCCAGTGCTTCCTGACCCTTTCTTGATGTAGAAATAGCCCCTTCAGCACCCAGTATATTGGCCAACAACTTGCAATAAGCCTCTGACTTGTCGAGAATAAGAATTTTTTCCTGCCAGACGAGAGGTAAAGGGGATTTGTTAAAAAGTTCATGTTTATTACCCAGGCGTGTTCCAGTAAATTTTTTGATCTTATTAATGTGGCTCTGCATATCCACAATGTTTGCCGTAAAATTGTGGTCAGTTTCTTTAACCGCTTCGATAAGGTAAATGAGCAGGTGATTATACTCACAACACTCGAGATGGACTATTATATGAAGAAGCTCTTCTGATGTCAGGTCTCTTGCACGTAGTTTTGTGCGACATTTGTTGAGACAAAGAGACATCTCATTTTTTAGTTCCTCATCGAGAGAAAGGTCAGTCTTGATTTCAGGTCTGCCTTCAATATGCCCGGCCAGGTTCCTGACAAGCGCCTCGTGACTCTTCTCCTCCTTCGCAAGTACTTTTAGCAACCCTGACAACTCACTATCATGATCGAAATACTCTGAAGCCTCAGAGTATAATTCAGCAACTGTTTTTTCAAATTCGATGAGCCACAGTATGAGTTCTTTCATTTTTTGTCCATTCTCTGGTGTACTTGTACTATTGTGATGAAATAGGATAGCAAAGGGATCATTTTATTTTGCTTGATCAGTAAAAAAATGGAAATACAATTTGGTAGAGGAAGACTTTTTGTAATTCTCTTATGTCATGAGTGGCCAGATAGAGAAGTAAATTTTAGAATAAATCAGGAATTCAACCGAAAGAAACTCTGTTTCTTCCTTCCTTCTTGCTTTTGTACATGAGCTTATCAGCCCTTTCCAGAAACGAATCAAGAGAGTCGTCTTTGCGAATAATTGTAGCACCTACCGACACGGTAACCTTCAGGTCATCAGAAGCGATCTGAAGATCTGAGTTTTCTACAAGCATGCGATTTCTTTCTGCGATCATCTGAAAATATTCTTCTGTCACATTGGGAATAATTTCGATCATTTCTTCTCCGCCCCAACGTCCGACTACATCGAGAGAGCGTGAACTTTTCAGTAAGGTATTAGCGACCATTTTGATTACCTTGTCGCCAATATGATGACCATAGTTATCATTTATCTTTTTAAAGTGATCTATATCGTAAAAGATGATCCCTACCTTCATGTCAGATGTTTGTGCTTCTTCCATTCTTTTCGCAAGGGAATGGTCTATATAGCGCCTGTTTGCCAGTTCTGTAAGAGGGTCTATCATGGCGAGCTTTTTAAGCTCAGTCAGCTTTTTTTCAACGGTGATTTTTGAAGAGATATCGGCGAATATTTCACAGGCACCGATGATATTCTCTGTATTGTCGAGAACCGGTGCCGTTCTGATATGGACAGGCAAGCGATGTCCCTTCTTGTGATGAAGGTAGGCCTCAACTTCGACCGTTTTCCCTCCCCTAATAGACGCTGTCAAGGGACAGTCATGATCGCAGAGTTTTCTTCCTTCATTGTCGATATGAGCAAGAATATTACACTGGCAGCTGCTTCCCAGAACATCATTACTCCTGTAGCCTGTAATGGCCTCAGCGCCTTTACTCCAGAAGGAGATTATCTTTTCCCTGTCTGTAATATAAACGCCTTCACGCATATTATCAACGATGGCTTTAAAAACATCTTCCTTGTCAGATGAGTTACTTTTTATATTTTCCATTGGACAGACCTTGTCTTACTTATAAAATAAATGATTTATGTAATAAACATAATCACCTCTTATAATCATAGCAATATTTGCCGGGTTTTCCTAGATGGTTACCTTAGGCTTTCTGCCATGTCACTTAAAGCCTCGCCAGGCGGGAGATAATGTGAATAATGTAAAGGGAAAGTATGGCGGCCCCAAAACACCAGACAGATATAAAGGCATAATAATAGACGAGATAGGCAGGGGCGATGGAAAGAAATATGATAGTGCCGAAAATCCTTACATTTCGATTCGATGAGAGCACCATGGGAAGAGTAATAATTGCAGCGTATAGAAGCGCAACAATGTTTATTGAAATGAAGCTGTCGTAAAGGAGCCTTGTTTCATAATAAATGGAGTAATTTACAATGTGAACGGATAGCCAGTCCTTATTCATAAGAAGCGGCAGGTATAGTGAGATTCCAAAGATTAAACCAGAGAGTATAAAGTATTTAAAAATAGCTTTTTTCTTTCCATTGTCTTCGAGAGAATAAGCAGCTACCGGGGCAAGAACAAGCCAGAGAAGGTGTGAAAAAAAGAGAAAAAAGCGAGAAAATATAGTAATAGCGGTGTTGTGTTCTGCGGCCAGAGCAAGCCATAGGCTGCCTTCGATGAATTGTTGCAGAGAAAAAATAAAAATAAAGGAAGAGATGAGTAAATATTTTCTTTCAAGATGAAGTGCTTTCCTGACGCAATAAATGCCGGCAGGTAGAAGCAAGACACCCGAGGTAAAGCTTGCTGATGCGGAAAAGCACATAGTTTACATTCTATAAAAGTTAAAGACGTCTTCCAGGTTCTCCTCTACTTTTTTACTTATTATTTTTATCTTCCTCTCAGAGTAAGGGATTGCCTTGCTATGCCCCCAAACGGGACCGGGCCAGGCGGGATCATTTTTAAATCTCACAATATGGTGAATATGAAGCTGGGAAACCACATTACCAAGAGAGGCAACGTTAATTTTGTCACCTTCAAAGGCTGTTGAAATTGCACGGGCCAGGCAAGATGATTCTTTGGCAAGGTGTTGTTGATCCTCCTGTGAGAGCTCGAAAATTTCTTTAATGTCCGGTCTTTTGGGAACCATGATAAACCATGGATACCTTGAGTCGTTCATCAAAAGGAGAAGAGACAGTTCCGATTCCCCCAGCAGGTAGCAATCTTCCTTTAAGCGTGAATTAAGTTTAAACATAATTTATCCTATTATGAGAACCTTGGCCCCCTTTATTTTTCCTTCCTTAAGTTCTGCCAACGCGCTGTTTGCTTCTTCCAGTTTAAATGTTTCTACATGAGGTTTAATCGGAATCTGAGCTGCAATATGAAGAAACTCAGCCACATCCTTTCTTGTAATATTTGCCACACTTTTAATTTCCTTTTCGAGCCAGAGATGAGTTGGGTAATCGATATTAAGCAGGTTGTCCTTGTCATCTTCTTCCTTGCGAATGGCATTGATAATCAGCCTGCCGCCTTCCCTGAGATTGGAAAGGGCATGGACGACAGGTTTCCATGCAGGGGTTGTATCAATGATGGCATGGAGTCTTTCCGGTGTTTTTTCATCACTCTCTCCGGACCAGCATGCCCCCAGTTCTATGGCAAAGTCTCTCTCCTTTTTGTTTCTGGCAAAGACATAGATATTTGATGCCGGATAAAGGTGGCGGACCAGCTTTAACAGGATATGTCCTGAGGCTCCAAAGCCGGTGAGCCCCAGACGATTACCATCACTAATACGGCTTAACTGGAGGGCCCGGTAGCCGATGGCTCCGGCGCAAAGAAGAGGTGCAGCTTCACTATCTGAAAAGGCAGGGGGAATGGCATGGGCAAATTTTTCACTGACTGTCATATATTGGGCATAGCCGCCATTAACGTCCCTTCCCGTTGCTATAAAATCATGACAGAGATTTTCCTTGCCACTTCTACAAAAATCACATTTACCGCAGGCAGAAAATATCCAGGCAACGCCGACCCTGTCTCCAATAGCAAAGGAATTTGCTCCGCTACCTTTTTGGGCCACATTCCCCACAACCTGGTGACCGGGAATAATGGGGAACCGGGGGGGAGGTGCTCTCCCTTCTATTTCATCAAGCTCCGTATGACAGATACCACAAACAGTGACTTTTATGAGAATTTCTCCTGACCGGGGCTCAGGGACTGGAAGTGTCATAACCTTGAGGGGTTCCCTTTCTTCCATAAGTTTGCAAACTTTTTTCAGTACGAGGGCCTTCATCACTGGATAGCTTTTTCCTCTTTGATCATTTCTCAGAAGGTTCCCCCAATGCCTATTCCAAACCTGACGGCCGGTCCCTGGCGGCGGTCCGTAAGGTGAAGTTCCAGTCCCTTGATGATAAGATAATTGTACTCTATCTCACCCATAGGCTGTTTCTTTTGCCCCATTACTTCACCGGCAACGGTAAGAAGCCTCCCTTTTGCAAAGATGGCTTGGTCGAGATAAGCTTCATGGAAAACGATAAATCGACCAAGTGTTTCATCACTTTGAGCCGGCCTTCCAAGGGAATCGAGCTTTTTTTGCAATATTTCCAAATAGGTGCCGTCTTTTTTGTTGACGACCTTTATGATTTCCCCACCGAGAATAATGACTTTACCCTTGTATCTATTGGGTTCTTTCATTACTTGAGCCGCTGAAATCAATTTGTCGGCTCTTTCAAGGTTTACCCTGGAGATGACATGAGAGCATGCACTTATAGAAAGAAGAAGTATTGTTATAAAGAAGTAATTTCTCATGTGAAATTTCGTTTATTCGTCTTTTATCCCTAAATGGCGTATAATTCAGTATAACATATAGGGAACCGCCAAAAATTCGCACCCGGATTTATTAGAATACCCTTAGAGAAAAAAAGAAATTTTTTGAGAACTACTATAGTTTATGAAATGGTAAAAGAAAAAGCTAAATTTTACTTTCCTCTTCTTCTGGGGCTTCTCTTTCTTGAACCTTTTTCCGTTTTTGCTGACTCATTCAGAGTAGGAGAAAGGTTGGAGTACCAGCTAAGCTGGGGAGCTGTTCCGGCAGGGAAGTCCATTATGGAGGTAGTGGAGGTCGTTAAAATTAAAGGGATACCGGCTTACCACCTTCTTTCAAAAGTAAGTTCAAATGACGCCATTGCGTCCTTTTACAGCCTCAATGATCATATCGATACTTATGTTGCTACCGATGATTTAAGGACCCTCAAATATGTGGCGCTCACCAGGGAGAATGACAGGGTGAGAGATGAAATTGCTTTTTTTGATTATAAAAAGGGAGAGGCAACGTACAGAAAAAGAGGAAAGGAGAAAAAGATTTCTCTTCCACCGGATCTTTATGATTCTGTTTCCAGTTTTTATTATTTAAGAAGATTGCCACTTAAGCCGGGAATGAAGATTGTTATTAATAGTTTTTCAGGAGGGAGGTTGTATCAAAACTCTATAAAGGTCATTAGCCGTGAAAAGGTCAGTGTCAAATGGGGTACTTTTGAAGCGCTGAAAGTTTTTATCCGTGTTTTAGAAAGCGGCAGTGGAAAGAAAAAGGGCGAGTCTTATGCATGGTTTACAGATGATGAGGGGAAGATTCCTGTAAAGATTAAAACAAAAAGCAGTTTTGGTTATATCTCTTCAGAACTGGAAAGGGTAGTGCATGTCCGGAAGGAGTAAAAAAATACACGTTACCGGTTTGGGACAATGTTCGTGGGATTACCTTTCAGTGATCAATGACTATCCTGAGGCCGATAGTAAATGTGAAGTAAAAGAATGGCATGAAAAAGGTGGAGGTCCTGTTGCTACGGCGCTTGTTGCTTTGGCAAGACTGGGTGTTGCCTGTTCTTTCTATGGGGTTAGAGGGGATGATGAAAGGGGGATAATGATAGCCCGGTCACTTGAAAAGGAGGGTATTTATACCGGTAATCTGCTAACAAGAAAAAACAGTACCTCTCAGAAAGCTTTTATTACGGTAGAGAGTCCCGGCGGCAGGCGGACTATTTTCTGGAAAAGACCTTCCGGGCAGGCGCTCTCCCCCTTAGAACTGGGTGAAGATTTTTTAAGTAATACCTCTTTTCTTCTCCTTGACGGTCTCATGAAAGAGGCCTCTATTTATGCGGCAAAAGAAGCCCGAAGGCGAAAAATTCCGGTTATGCTCGATGCTGGCAGTTTACGGGATGGTATGGTTGAGCTTGCGAGAGAATCTGATTATGTGGTTGGCTCCGAGAAGTTTGCAATAGACCTGGGCTGGAAAGGAGACCGGGAGGCTTTTTACCTGTTGCTGAAAGAGATAGGGATTGGTCGGACTACCATTACTTTTGGGGATGGGGGCAGTATTACTTTCTCGGAAGAAGGTATTATGGAAATTCCGGCGTTTAAAGTAGATGCTATCGACACGACCGGTGCCGGTGATGTTTTTCATGGTGGCTATATATATGGCCTTTTACAGGGGTGGGATTCGAGAAAAACCATTAAATTTGCCTCTGCTTTTGCCGCGTTAAAGTGCAGAGAGCCCGGAGGGAGGGCAGGGATTGTATCTTTTGAGGAGGTAATACAGTTTATGGAAAGCAGTCGGTGAGCACGTTTTATTCCGAGGGGGTGCATTCCCTCCGTTTCAGGATAAAGTGATAACCTGATCTCTGTGCATATAGTCCGCTGCTTGTTTTAAAACTTTAACTTTTTTTTAACCAATCTCTTCCAAAGTAAGATCAATATAAAGTTCCTCACCGTCACGGATAATTCCTATGTTTGCCTTGTCACCCACTTGCCGTCTGTCAAGTTCGTTTCGCAGGTCATCGGGCGTTTCAACTTCTTTACCGTCTACAGCGAAGATAATATCACCTAAAATGATTTCTCCGCCAAGCTGTTTCGTTCCTCTAAGTCCTGCACCCTCTGCACTGCTTCCACGCTGGACGTTGATAATGAGAATTCCTTTGATACCCAGACGTTGTGATAGTGATTCATGGGCTATGCTTACGCCAAGGCCAGGCCTGATGACTTTTCCGTAGCGAATGATGTCGGGAACGGCCCTGTTGACAACTTCTGCCGGAACGGCAAAACCGATACCGGCGCTGGCTCCTGAAGGGCTATAGATAGCCGTGTTAACGCCAATAAGACGACCTGCGCTGTCAAGAAGAGGACCGCCTGAGTTTCCGGGATTAATAGCTGCATCGGTTTGAATAACACCTTGGATGGTTCTTCCCGAGATGGATTGAATTTCTCTGCCCAGAGCGCTTACAATGCCTGACGTCATGGTCTGATCAAGGCCGAAGGGATTTCCGATGGCAAAAACCTTCTGGCCCACAAGTAGGTTCTTTGAGTCTCCCAGTGGAATGGCTTTAAGCTTTTCCTCAGGTGCCGATATTTTGATAACGGCCAAGTCTTTTTCGGCGGCCACTCCCACAAGGACGGCTTTCCATGTTGTATTGTCGGCAAGGGTCACTTCAATTCTACTTGCATCCTGAATGACATGTAAGTTGGTAACAATACGACCTTCATTGTCCCAGATGAATCCTGAACCGGTTCCTCTTGGAATCTCATAGACATTAAGAGAGAAAAAATCCCGTCGTAATTCAACACTGGTAATATAAACGACAGAAGGAGAGATATTTTTAAAGACATCAATGCTGTTTTTTTCATCTTCTGCCAGGTCCCCTCTGGCTTCCACGGTGCGAGGTTCGGCATTTGGATTATGGATGGAATGATCAGTCCTGATAAAGAAGAACCAGATGATGAATAAAGAGGTAAGCCAGATCAAAAGATGGCCAAAGGTGTTTTTCCCTCTGCTGTCGCTATTATTTGTTTTCACTTTTCACTTTAGCTTTTTTATAAATTAAGAAAAATATCGCCTGAATTAAAACGAAAAAAAGCGGGACCAAGTCCCGCTTTCATTACTGAGTTGATTTTTTTCTTTATGCTGCCGGGCATCCCCCGCAGGAAGGCGCTTTAGGTGCATCGCAACTGGCCGCTTTTTTCTCTTTCGAATAGCCGTCTGAGTACCAGCCGCCACCTTTTAGATGAAAAGCACCTGCAGACATAAGTTTTGATACATTCGTTCCCTTACAGTTGGGGCAATTTGATGGGTCAGGATCACTCATCTTTTGCATAAGCTCAAAAGCCTGTCCACAATCACTGCATCCATATTCATAAAGTGGCATATTTTTTTACCTCCATCGTTTCCAGTTTCGATACATATTTTAATCATTAGGGTCGACTTTGTCAATATCCCCGAAGAAATGACTAATAACCAGCAGGTTCCAGTCCAAGGTCTCTTATCATGGTAAGTACTTTTTCCGGGGTCGACCCCTTTGTTGTAAGATAGTTACCTATCAATGTCCCATTTGCTCCCGCCATAAAAATCAGAGGCTGAAGGTCTCTGAAGGTCACTTCGCGGCCACCGGAAACAATAATATCTTTTTGGGGAAGAAGGAAGCGAAACATAGCGATTGTCTTCAGTGCTTCCATGGGTTCAACAGTAGGTGTTTCTGCCATGGCAGTTCCTTCAATAGGATTTAAAAAATTGAGAGGGATAGAATCCACATCCAGCTCTTTTAAGGTCAGTGCCAGTTCAACGCGCTGCTCTCTCGTTTCTCCAAGGCCCAGTATACCTCCGCAGCAGGTTTCAAAACCCAGTTCCTTAGCATTCTTTACGGTATTGACGTCATCTTCATAGTCATGAGTAGTACAAATATTTGGAAAAAAGCTTCTGGCTGTTTCCAGGTTATGGTGAAAGCTCTGAAGACCTGCTTCCTTGAGCTTCAGCATGGCATCTCTCGACATATTGCCGAGTGAGGCGCAACGTTCGAGACCACCTTCGTCTTTTATCTTTTCAATGGCGTCACAGAGTGTGTTGAGATCCTCCTCATTATCCACCGACATACCGCTCGTTACAATGCTGAATTCACGGGACTTCATTTCCTTTGCCTTCTTTGCCGCCTCGGCAATTTTCTCAGGCTCTATCATGTCATAAACAGGCGCCTTCGTGTCAAAGTGTGAAGATTGGGCGCAAAAGGAGCAATCTTCAGAGCATAGTCCCGATTTGGCATTAACGATAGAACAGAGGTTAACCTTGTTACCCTTGAAATGAGCTCTTATACGAGCTGCTGAATGGAGCAGTTCATAGATGTCATTACCTTCCAGATTAATTAGATGGATCGCCTCGTCTTCTGTAATTTCGCCGCCTTTAAAAATTCTTTTTTCAAGAGAATAGACGCCGGGGAAATCATCCCTCTTCTCTGTAATATCACTATTTATGACTCTTGCCGTACCTTTAATCATATTTCCTCTTATGTTTCATTCACTGAGGGACAGAATGAAAATTACTCATCCAGTTCATCAATCTCGTCTTCATATTCTCTCAGATCAAAGCCGTCTTCCAGGGCTTCCCTGCAATTTAGTATGCTTTTTTCTGCCATTGCCTTTATAAAGGGTAATTCTATGAATGGTATCTCCCCTTTTCTACCAATGTTAAAGGCCGTTGCAATGGCAATGGCTGCCAGATCCTGCCTGTTACTGAAATTTAAAAGGAAATGCGCCATGGCAAATAATCGTGGTCTTAAGCGGTCCGCCATGGGAGCAAGCACATCCTTACAATACTCTTTGATGATTAATCGTTCTTTGTAAGAGTTTAAACCTTTAGCCCCATCTATAAGTGTGGAAGCTTTTTCCGCATAGTGGAAAGTGCTCGGAGTAGAGATGATCCAGCCTGAAAACTCATCAAGCTCCAGGAGTTCTTTCCCTTTTTCAACAAGGCTCTTATCTCTTTTTGAACGCTTTAGAAATGATAACTTTAGCTCTGGTTTAAAATGTTCCGGTTTGAGGAATTCCTTGATTGGTTGTTTCCGGTAATGAAACTCGGGCGAAAGAAGAAGCCTGTGCTCTTCACTCTGAAAAAGGGAGTTATTTAAAAGCTTCATAAAGTAATCCATGTTACCTTCAACAAGCATGGCGTCATTTTTGATGTCTTCAATCATATCCGAGAGATCCTTGCCGCTCATGCTTTTTGCACCAAAGACGTCAATAATTCCCACTTCATCGTTTAGGGTGAGGAAGAGGGTTTCTACTTTATCGTTCTCTTTGTTGATTGAGAGGCAGAGGTTGATGTTTCCCATGGCGTCAATGGGGCTGACATAAACTTTGTGAATATCAAGGGAGCTGCTTTTTAGTGAAGAGCGCACACTGTTAACGTCGTACCCACAAAACATGAGCCGCCTTAATCCCTTTTCAGCTTCAGCAATAACTTCACTTCGCCAGGAGTGATGATAAATCCCTTTCAGGGCACTGACAGAGCTGTCGTCTTTTATCCTGGACAGGCACCTGATTGCGGCAAGCGCAATTTCCGTTCTTTCACAATCTGCAAGAATAGTGAGAAGTGGAACGCCTTTCTCCCCAGCCATTGATCCGATCATGTCAAGTATATTTGCGCCTTTGGCATGACCCATAAAAAAGTCTTCTATGAGAGAAATTGCCCGGTATTCTCTGTCATGGAAATCTTCCAGTACCCTTTTGATCCAGAGAAGGTAGGCCATGTCCTTATCTTTATTATGAAAGCCCGTTGATTCATGAAAGTGAGCTGCTTCATAACTTTTAAGGGTGGCCATAATTTCAACCCTTGTTTTTAAGGAAGCATTTTTAAAGGTCTTGTGTTGCAGGAGTTCTTTAAGTATATCGGCGTAAGAACAATCATTAAGAAGTTCTATGAAATGGAGGATTTTTTCCATACTCCCCCATTCGGTAAGGCTTTTAAGTCGCCTTGCCACAAAGGGTTGTGCTCTCTCACCCATTTCAGAAAGCCGCTTTGCTCCTTCTTCCATCTCTTCCGAAGAATAGGAGTCGGCAAGCACACCTGAGAGGATGCAGTCAACCTCACGTTTGAGGTTGAATATGTTTTCAGAACCGGAATCCAGCAATTTAGGACTTTACAGCCTTTTCCTCTTCTTTTCTTTCCAGGATGGAGACTTTATTGTCGTCCTTTTTCTTCATTGTACAGCTTCCATCAAAGATGACGCCTTCATCGATAACGAGGACGGGAGATGTGATGTTACCATAAAGTTTACCCGGGGCATGTATTTCAACTCTGGTTTTAGCTTCAATATTTCCTGTCAATTCACCGCTAAGAATGAGGGTGTTTACATTAATGTCAGCGCTCACATTGGCAGACTCACCAATAATCAAGATGCCCGGGCTAAAAATCTCACCGGAAAATTTACCGTCAAGCCTTAC
>Ga0316190_10001594_pt1 | contig 16500 bp, 14 predicted proteins | sample Eddworburrow2_MG_FD_204929 | JGI IMG/M metagenome (GOLD analysis project Ga0316190, IMG submission 204929) | Coastal sediment microbial communities from Maine, United States - Eddy worm burrow 2 | ecosystem: Environmental > Aquatic > Marine > Coastal > Sediment | place: USA: Maine | collected... | reverse complement strand
GAGAGTGAGCAGCTGCCAGACTATTTTATTTCAGCAGATGAGGTTACTCCCAAACAGCATGTCGATGTGCAGGCTGCTGCGCAGAAGTGGATTGACTCATCCATCTCAAAAACGGCCAACGTGCCAACCGATTACCCCTACGAAGAGTTTAAAGATATCTATCTCTACGCCTATGAGCAGGGGTTGAAAGGTTGCACCACCTTCCGCTTTAATCCAGAGGCATTCCAGGGTGTATTGGTCAAAGAGCAGGATCTGGAAAACACAACCTACTGCTTCACACTGGCCGATGGCTCAACGGTGAAGGCTAAGGGTAATGAAGAGGTTGAGTACGATGGCGAGATGCATACAGCAGCCAATCTCTTTGATGCCCTGAAAGAAGGGTACTACGGTAAATTCTAAAGCGGCACTGACTGCACGCTAACTAAGGTTATTACAATGGCTATCAAAATCGATCAGAAAATTGCAGGTTACACCGTCGTCACGGAAGAGGAAGAGCAAGCGAGTACCGCACTGGCCAATGCTCAAGAACAGGAAAGCAATATCGTACAGATGCATGAAAAGGTTGCCCGACCAGAGATGCTGTTTGGATCTACCTACAAGATCACAACACCGCTTTCCGATCATGCGCTCTATGTTACGATCAACGACATTATTCTGAACCAGGGAACACCGCATGAAGTGCGGCGGCCGTTCGAGGTCTTCATCAACTCCAAAAACATGGATCACTTCCAGTGGATTGTGGCGTTGACCCGAATCATCTCTGCCGTTTTCCGTAAGGGCGGCGATGTCACCTTTCTGGTGGAAGAGCTGCGTTCTGTGTTTGATCCCAGTGGCGGCTACTTCAAAAAAGGCGGTAAGTTCATGCCATCACTGGTGGCTGAGATTGGTGACGTCATCTACTGCCACCTGGTCATGATCGGCATGATCAAAGAAGAATCGCCCAGCGAGCATCAACAGAAAATTCTGGATGAAAAGCGCCAGCAGTTTGAATCTTCTATCCAGATGAAAGATGCAGAGCATAATAGTGAATTCCCAGATGGTGCCCAGCTCTGCAAAAAATGCAGCACCAAAGCAATGATTCAAATGGATGGTTGTTTGACCTGTTTGAATTGTGGGGATTCTAAGTGTTCGTGATGTTGTAACGTGTGTTTTTTAGGGTTGGTCTCATTTAGTAAAAACAATTGAGACTGACCCTAATTAATTCGAGTCTCCCTCCCCCTCTTTGTTCTTCATTTATTTTTCTAATGGATACTGAATATTACCCCAGATGCAGGTGCGTCGATTGATGCAGCCTATATTTAGAGCGCAAGGGAAGACATATGAATGATATTGCATTAAGTGATTTTATTAGCAATACACTAATCGAAATTGCACAAGGTGTTAAAAAAGCCAATGCAGAGCTTATGGATACTGAAAATAATGTATATCAGGTTTATGAGTTAAGGCACACGCGAGGCGACAGCGCAAAAACACTTGGTATTAAATTCGATGTGGCTCTTTCAGCTAGTGGCGCACAAAAAGATAAAGCAGGTTTTGTCGTTGCTCTAGCAAGTATTGGTGGTGGCGCAAATACTGAAAAACAAAAAGGGCATGAGCAGCAGCATAGAATTCAATTTGAAGTCGGTGTTAAACAGGAATATGACTGAGAAAAAATTGGAGTCAGGCTAGAATTAACCAATAAATACTCCTATAAAATACGAGGAATTCAATTTTGGATGGTTTTTATAAAGCACTATTGAGTTGTGTTAATGGTGTTGGAAAGATGCTTCCTGCGTCTGTTTTGCGTCGTATTGCTGATTTTCCCGGCGTTCTTAAATTGCTGCAAAGCTTGTCGAGCAACCAGTTGGTTGAGATCAAAACGCCAGAAGGGCGTGATCTGCTTGTCAATCCGTTGTTTCATTCCAACCTGTGCCGCTCAGGCAGTTTGCTTGAGTATGAACCCGAAATGAGAAAGGTGCTGATGGCGTTCACCAAGCCTGGCATGGTGGCTTATGATATCGGCGCCAATGTCGGAGTTTTCTCTTTTCTGTTTGAAAAGGCTGTGGGTGCTGATGGCATTGTTTATGCCTTTGAGCCAGAAAGGAATAACTACAACTGTCTTGAAAAATCTTTGGAAAAAGATAACGACAGAAATATTATTCTGGATAAACGGGCGGTCGGTAAATCTCAAGGCACAGAACAGTTCGATAGGCGCGGTGGAGCATTTTCTGGTCGGCTCATTGGTGATGCTCACTACAATACAACAGATAATATAGAGACTGTTGAAACAGTCAGTGTTGATTATCTTGTTGAAGAAGAGGGGTATCGCGTCCCTGACATAATGAAAATAGATGTAGAAGGGAATGAAGGTATGGTTTTGGAGGGAATGAAAAATACCTTAACTAATTTCAGCCCTATCATAATCTGTGAGTTGCACACCCATCTTGGAGAGTCGGGTGAAAAAGTAATAGCATTGCTCTCCTCTTATGGATACAAGGTGTCTGATTTAAGCAGCGCCCTTAATGGGGGTGACGCAAATTTAACGACCTCAAATGTTGCCGCGGAAATCCATGTTGTTGCTGTTAAGGGATGACCAAAGTGGATGGTTATTTGACCTTGGCTGATTTTGCGCTGATCCTATATGTTCATGCTGTAGAGCCTGTGGTGGTGGAGTAGCACGGATAAGCTTGTTGTAGCAGAAAAGCGAAAGGGGACATCAAGTGTCCCCTTTCAGATCTTACAGATAAGAATAGGTATAACTTATACCTTCTTGCGGCGCATGCCCCCAATACCAGCAAGACCAACCCCCATCAGCAATAAGGTGGCAGGCTCAGGTACTTTAGCGATGCCGGTATAAAGCACATCTGTGGGCATGGTGTGTTGAGTATTATTTGAAGGCCCTCCCATGGCACCACTATTGTGCAGCCATTCAATACCTGTATAGCCACCGTTTTCGTAGTAGATCAGATCAACGGCATACAGACCTGCCTGTTCAAAGCTCATCCAGTTACCGGAGAAACTGAAGGCGCGAGGTGCAGAGTATTCTGTAACTGTGGTTCCGCCAACACTGAGACGCATGCCATCATCAGAGCCCACCCAGGTGTAAATATCAATGGTATTGTTACCTGCTAGCGTATCAAATGAATCAAGGATATTGATGAAGCCAGTAAAGCGAAAAATCGAAGTTGTTAGGTAGGCGTTAGGGCCTGTATAGGAGGCGTAATCAGATCCCAGGTAAGTACTCAAGGGGTAACCATCATAAATATTATTGGCTTCACCCTGAGGATAATCAACGTGGGTTGAGGTAAAGGTTCCGGTTGCTGTATTTGTATCGGCATGAGAGCTGGCAGATCCTATACTAGAAAAAGGGCCAGCATTGTAGTATTCACCATTCAACCCATCACCCGCCACTGTTGGTGATGGAGCCACCATGGATGAAGCTGAAATCACAACCGCCTCTGCTTGTCCTGCTTGGAATAGAAACCCCGATAAAAGTGCCGCACTGAGTAGTCTACTCTTGCCACCAAATAACAATTGCATAATAGATCCCCCTAAAAACTTAAAGTACTACATTACAGGGTTAGAGAATTAAAAACAGCGTTGAACTTGGATTTGCTGCCATTGTTATGGGGCCAATCAGAGTTCACTCCACTATGTTTTCTTAAAAGAGCAATATTTATGCCATTAGAAAAATACCAAATTAATTAATGGGTTATGATTATAATTTCATAGTTGGCGGTAGGGATTGTAAAAATTACTGACAACTTTGTGAGCATTTTAGCTGTAGCGCTATAGCATAGAGCACTGCCATAGTAGTATTGCTTTAAATGATGCTCGGTAAGTTACTAAAAAATATGGTGTTATGCATAATAAGAGTTGGGTGCTAAATGGAGTGTAAAGTTTTCTGACAATGTGAAGTGGGTTGTAAAAAAATTAACACTCTTTTTGCGTTTGCTGTATTGCTCTTAGTTATCTAATTGTCACTATAATTGGCTGTGATTCTTGTGAGAGCCACAGGGTTGTTTTTAAAGCAGGATGTTAGTCCTTCGATATACGAGTCAACAAAAGAGAAAATACAAAGTGCCCCAGAGTGAAATTGATATCACCCCGTCAGTAACCGTCCACGCGTTACTGGAAGCCTATCCGCAGTTGGAGGATGTCCTGATTGGCATGGCTCCGCCTTTCAAGAAGCTGAAAAACCCTATTCTGAGAAAGACGGTTGCTAAGGTTGCAACTATCGAAAATATCTCTTCTGTGGGAGGCATCCCGTTGGATATTTTGATTGGCAGACTTCGAGAGGCAGTGGGGTTACCGCAGAGCAGAGAGCATTACAGTGACCAGGATTATTTTGGTGAGCCACCAGAGTGGTTCTCGGCAGATAAGATCGTGTTTGCTGTTGATGAGAAAAAAGTAAATGCCAAGGATGGGAAGTCATTGGTTGCCATTATGTTGGAAGCGAAGAGTGTGAATAGTGGTGATATCATTGAGCTGTCCACATCATTTTTGCCAGCGCCAGGGATCGATATTATGAAGGCTAAGGGCTACTTGGCTTGGTCGCAAAGAGAGGCTGATGATCTGGTTAAGTCCTATTTCCTCAAGAACCCCGACTAAGCTTGTATTTTAGATTATGCTCAGGTGGTGAAGGGTCGCATAGAATGGAGGTTTTGAAAGTATCTGGTGTCCAATACGCTGTGATTTAGTGCAACCCAGAAAAGGCATTGGAAGGATAGTTTGCCGAAGTGACGCCGCGGCAATTTCCGCAGGCCCTGGGGAATACACCATTGCTGAAGTCCCGTCTGATTTGTTGCATCCGTTCTGAATTCCATACTTCTTCAAGGGGCTGCTTGTAGAGGTTCCCCACGATATCGATTGATGTGCCACATAAAACCACGTTTCCATCTGCTCGGACGCACAGCTCGCCAAGCCAGGGTGCTGCACAAAAACCTTTCCTCTTGATAAGGGGGAGAACAGGCTTGCCAATAATCTTCTGTAGCCCCATATTCAATATGGCAGATCCATCATGGTATTGGGTAATCTCTCTTGCCGCATGCTCCATGCTTCCGCCGCGAATCTCTATGCCAAGTTGTTCGGCTAGGTTCTGAATTTTGGGTAGATCTTCTAGAAATTGATTTTTGATGTTCTGGTTTGATTGCTCTAAGTGTCGGAATATAAAACCGTCGTGTTTTCGTGGTTTTCCAAGTAAGGTTCTGAAGTTGGGCGAAAGAGTTTGAAACCTAACCTTGCTCACCTTTAGTTTTTTTGCGAGATGTAAGAAGGTGGGTATCTCATTAATGTTCTCTTTCATCACGATGAGGCTGAGGTAAAATTCATTATCTGGAAAGCCGATTTCGGTATTTCTGTTAATTAAGGCTTGGATGTTTTTCTGGGCTAGTTCAAAGCTGGCATTCATTATTCGCTGGTATGTCTTCTTTGTTGCTGCATGCATGGATATGCAAATAGAGACTTTTGCTTGCAGCAATGTATCGATGAGTTCTTCTGTAAGGCGAATTGCTGTAGTAATGGTGTGGATGACGGTGTTGTTTTGCGCGCACCGCTTAGTGAAATAGTCGAGCTTGTTGCTTAGTAATGGCTCGCCAAAGCCTACGAGGGCAATGTATTCAAAATTGTCCAGGTATGGGTCTAACCGTTCAACTAAGGAGGCTGGGAATTGTTCGATACGCTCCCTGTTAGCCTCACACATCATGCATGAATGGGGGCATCCAAATACGACCTCTATGAATATGCCGCCGGGGAGTGTGGGTACTTCAATGGCTCTGTGTCTTAGCGCTTGCGCCAATAAAGGCAAGTCATTCTTACTCATTGTAGACTCCCATTATTTTTGTGCATTGCAGGAGGTTCTTTTGCCATTGGACTTTACAGTAGGGTGCTCGTGAAGGCAAAGTCTATGGGAGTAATCTGAGGTAGTATCGAAAATGCATTTTTGTGCTACTTCATTGCCTAGAGAGAGGCAAGCCGTTTAAACAGGGAGAGGGAGTTTTGAGTGCATGTATTATCTCAATACATTTATAACAAAACTAAAAACCTATAAAGTGTCTGAAATTACTGGGCAGCGACTGGCTGCAATATCACTTCAGTTTATTGCGGAGAACATTTGTGACCAATAACGACATTCTGCGCCGTATTCGCTATACCTTTGATTTTAGTGACTCAAAGATGATTGCACTGTTTGGTCTGGCTGACTGCCTGGTTACACGTGAGCAGATCAGCGACTGGTTAAAAAAAGAGGATGATCCTGCCTATCAAAATTGCAGCGATACTCAGCTGGCTGTTTTCCTCAATGGTTTGATTAATGATCGACGAGGAAAACAGGAAGGGGAGCAGCCCAAGCCAGAAAAACGTTTGACGAATAATATTATTTTAAGAAAGTTAAAAATTGCATTAGAGCTGAAAGCAGAAGATATATTGGAGATCATGGATAGCGCTGGCCTATCCATAAGTAAGCCTGAATTAAGTGCATTTTTCCGTAAACCAGAGCATAAGCACTATCGTGACTGTAAAGATCAGGTTCTGCGTAATTTTCTAAAAGGGCTACAGATTAAGCACCGTGAGAACCATTTTTATAAGAAAAACCTGGATTAAGCGCGAAATCTAACTATAAAATCAGCCTTATTTATCCCCTTCCTGTTGTACATCTGCCGCACCGTTACTTGATAATCCATAACGTTATTGATGTATTTTTGTGAAAAATGTGCGATTCTGCCAACCAGATATTCCGGCATATGTCATTTTTTGGTACGCTGATGCTATTAAAGATGATATAGGTTGCCTTTAGAACTCCTTCAAAAAGCAGGTGGATTTTATGAAAAAAAGCTTAATGACGGTAATGGTTGTTGCAGCTCTGGCAGGTGCCGGAAGTGTGCAGGCTGCTGGTGATGTTGCTGCTGGAAAGGCGCTGTCTGGTGTCTGTATGGCCTGCCATGGCCCCGGTGGAAACAGCCTGAACCCAATGTGGCCGAAGCTGGCAGGCCAGCATCCAAATTACATAAAGAAGCAGTTGGAGTTCTTTAAGAGGGGCATGAGATTTGATCCGGTTATGGCCCCTATGGCTTTGCCTCTGAATGATAAAGCCATTGCTGACCTGGGGGCCTATTTCTCATCTGAGAAACGTACGGCAGGTGCTGTTGACCCCAAAAAAGCAGAGCAAGGCAAACAGATATATTATGCTGGTATCCCCGATAAAGGTGTGATGGCGTGTGGTACTTGCCATGGGCTTGAAGGTTACGGTAACCCCGGTGCTGATTTTCCCAATATCGCCAGCCAGCATGCCTTCTATGTCATAAAGGCGCTAAAAGATTATCGTTCAAAGAAACGTACCACTGATCCTGCCGGTTTAATGCAGGGAGTTGCCGCCAACATGACCGATGCTGAAATTGATCTGGTTGCCTACTTTATACAGAGTCTAAAACCTTGAGGCCTTAATATTCAGATTACTCCCCCCCCCCCTCTCTTTAATTACTGCAGGGGGGGTAGTGAAGTTACGTGAAGCTAGCTGCTGTATATTTTTTATACCGCTGTACTAGGCAGTAATGTTCTTCCATGTTCTCCCCGCAAAATAACCATCAAACAGTAGATTTTATTGCGCATAAATTTTGAGTCCCCCAAGTTTTATGTGTGAGTTTCCAGTCGTACATACTTATTTTCAGTAGATATATAGATTTCATAAGGCTGAAAATACATCCAGCATACAAGCTACATATTACGTTTTACGTTTTATTGTATATCTATGTGGTTTTGACTTTTGCCGGCCTTTTAAATGTTAATTGACTGGCTTTGGCTGTGTGGTATATCGATTTAATAAAATAATGCCGTTTATTCTAAAGATAGTCGGAGTATGGCCGAGGATGTTTTTAAGATTATGGGACTACTTCAGCAGGGATGACTCTATTGAATAGATAAACCAAAATAAGCGGTGATAATAATGAAGCTGGCATTCAATCCTTATTCAATCAGTTCCCGCGTCATTGGCACAATCCTTCTTCTTAATCTTCTGATGGCTATTGCAGTCGGCTATTCAATCTATGCCATGAATCAAATTGGTGGTGAGCTTGATGGCATCGTGGCAGAAGATATTCCCCTGACTCAGAAATTAATGGGCGTGACAGTACATCAGTTAGAGCAAGCGGCCCTGTTAGAGCGGGGCATTCGCTTTGGTGAAATTCTTGATCAAGGTAACCATGCTGCCGAGCAGTTCCATGAAGCTATTACAGCGTTTGATGAGAATACCAAGCATATTGAGGCAGAGCTACACGCAGCAGAGTTATTTGCCGAAGAGAATATAGCCGTGGCTCACACCCCTGAAGAGAGGGAGGAGTTTGAGCATGTTGTCAGCGCAATACAAAAGATTGAGAAAGCGCATAAAGAGTATGAGCATCATGCCCACCAGGTTTTTGCCAAATTAGAGCAGGGTGATCGGCATAATGCTGAGGTTCTCGCTGAAAAAGTTGAGGTAGAGGAGCAGCAACTGAATCATGAGATTGAGGCGTTGGAAACTGAAATTGGACAGTTTACGCTTGAAGCAGGGTTGAAGGCTGAAGAGCATGAGCATGGTGCGATAACCATAATGATGACCATGTTAGGACTAAATATTGCACTTGGTTTACTGATTGGTATTTTGGTCACCCGTTCAATTTCAGGGGCTTTGGCCAAAGCCATAGCGGGTGCTGAAACTATCTCTTCTGGTGATTTAACCCTAGAGCTGGAATCAACAGCTAAAGATGAAACAGGTCAACTGCTTAATAGCATGAACGAAATGCGCCATAAGCTCTTGTCGATGCTCATGGGAATCAATGGGGCTGTAGTGCAACTCTCTGCCGCAGCTGAAGAGCTTTCAGTAGTGACAGAGCAGACACGTGATGGAGTTGCCCAGCAGCAATCGGAGACAGATCAGGTGGTTACTGCCATTAATGAGATGGCGGCCACGGCAGATGAGGTGGCGCGCAATGCTGGTAGTGCGGCCGATGGTGCACGGCAGGCTGATGAAGCTACGCAGTCGGGGCAACGCATCGTAAATGACACTATTAGAGTCATTCAGCAGGTGGCCAGAAATGTTGAAGATAATGCGGGCGTAGTACGTAAGCTGAATGATGACAGTGAGAAGATTGGAGTGGTACTGGATGTAATTCGGGGTATTGCTGAGCAGACCAACCTGCTGGCGTTGAATGCAGCCATTGAGGCGGCCAGAGCAGGTGAGCAGGGGCGTGGATTTGCAGTGGTAGCGGATGAGGTGCGAACCCTGGCTTCTCGTACCCAAGCTTCTACCCAGGAGATTCAGGCGGTCATTGAAGAGTTGCAGAGTGCATCCAAAGTAGCCGTTCAGGCGATGGATCAGGGGGCAACCCAGGCTCATGAAGGGGTGACTCAGGCGGCAGAGGCTGGAAAAGCGTTGGAAAATATCACCACCGCAGTGGACTCCATTAGTGATATGAATACCCAGATTGCCAGTGCTGCAGAAGAGCAAAGTGCAGTCTCAAGGGAGCTGGAGCGGAATGTTGTCAATATTGCTCGTGTAGTTACCGATACATCGCACGGAACAGAACAGATTGCCACCGCTAGTACAGAGCTGGCAGCATTGGCGGTGGGGCTACAGGATATGGTGGGAGAGTTTAAAGTGTAAGAGGTATGAGTGGGCCCTAAGGGTTGTTGAATCTGGCATTGCAGTAATGCAGGTCTGTTTTGGTGTAGAATCCATCTGCATTCTGCTCTCTTTTCCATAAAGGCCACCACTCTTGTTTTCTGAATTTGATCTTGATAAACGCCTGCTCAAGGCGATTGATAAACTGGGCTTTCAAACGCCCACCCCTGTGCAGGTTGAGACCATTCCCCGGGCGATGGATCATAAAGATCTATTGGTTAGCTCTGAGACGGGCAGTGGTAAGACTGCGGCCTTCCTGTTGCCAACACTGCATCAAATGCTGGTTAAAGCTGCCCCAGAGTCAGGCAGCCGTATGCTGATACTCTTGCCCACCCGTGAATTGGCGCGGCAGGTGATGAAACATTTCAAACAGCTGGCAGAGTTCACCCATCTAAAGTTTGCTTTGATCTGTGGTGGTGAAACCTTCAAATTCCAACGTGCGATGTTCCGTAAAAATCCAGAGGTGATTATTGCCACCCCTGGGCGCCTGTTGGAGCACATTGAGCACGGCACACCAGATTTCAGTGAGCTTGAATTTTTGATTCTGGATGAAGCTGACCGCATGTTGGATATGGGGCTGAGTGAGGATGTACTGAAGATTGTCAGCTGCTGCAATGTAGATCGCCAGACGCTGCTTTTCTCGGCAACACTCAGTCATCGTGGTCTTTCCAAGATGATGGCGGGAATGCTGCGTGAGCCGGAAACCATCAAGCTCAATACCGTGCGAGAACAGCATCAAAATATTCGCCAGCAGATTGTGGCGGCGGATGATAGTTTGCATAAAGGTCGGTTGACCGCTTGGTTATTGGCCAATGAGACCTTTGATAAAGCGATGGTCTTTACTAACACCCGCCTTCAAGCCGATAAGCTGGGTAGTTACCTGCTCAGTAAAGGTCAGCGTATGGGTGTGTTGCATGGTGAGCTAGAGCAGGATGAGCGTAACCGCATTATGCAGCTGCTGCGCCAAGGCATTATCAATGTGCTGGTAGCCACAGATGTGGCTGCTCGTGGGATTGATGTCAAAGGTGTTGATCTGGTGATCAACTTTGATATGGCCAGAAGTGGTAAAGAGCATGTGCACCGTATTGGGCGTACGGGAAGAGCAGGTGAAGAGGGGGTGGCAATCTGTCTGATTAGCCCGCCGGAATGGAATTTAATGGCCAGTATTGGGCGCTACCTGCGGATTGATTTCGAGCAGCGCACGATTGAATCTCAGCTGGGAAAATACAAAGGGCCACTGAAGACCAAGGCCTCAGGTAAGGCAGCAGGTTCAAAAAAAGCAAAGCAGAAAAAGAAGGATAAAGAGGTAAAGGTTAAGCAGCGCCATAGAGATAAGAAAAATATCGGAAAGCGGCGCAAACCAGCAGTTAAAATTGAAGATAAGCCCACCCCGAGCGGCTTCAAGCCATTGATGAAGAAAAAATAATGGACGACGTGGTATTGCTGGAAAAAGAAGATTTGGTCAGGTTGGCTAAAACGGCGATGCCATTCGGCAAATATAAGGGCTCTTTATTGATCGATCTGCCGGAACCCTATCTGCTCTGGTTTGCAGATAAAGGATTTCCCGAAGGCAGGCTGGGCATGCTGATGAAATTATCTCTCGAGATTAAAATTAATGGCCTGACTCATCTGATTGAGCCGCTAAAACAGAGACCAACAGTCCACTAATGGCAATCAAATCAACAATCTTCAAAGCCGATCTGCAGATTGCAGATATGGATCGCAACTACTACCAGCCACATATGTTGACGATTGCACGTCATCCCTCTGAAACGGATGAGCGCATGATGATCAGACTGTTGGCTTTTGCCCTGAATGCTGATGAGTTGCTCTCTTTTGGTAAAGGCTTGAGTGTTGATGATGAGCCTGATATCTGGCTTAAAGATTACAGTGATGAAATTGAGCTATGGATAGATGTTGGTCAGCCAGATGAGAAGCGTATTCGCAAGGCTTGTGGGCGTGCTAAGCAGGTAGCTGTTTATTGTTACAGCGGGCGTAGTGCCGATATATGGTGGGAACAAAATCGCAGTAAATTACAGCGTATTGATAACCTGAGGGTCATCAATATTCAGAGTGATACCAGTAAGCAATTGGCTAATTTGGCACAGCGTAATATGCAATTACAATGCACTATACAGGATGGCCAGATTTGGCTGGGGGATGATGCAGAAACGGTGCAGGTTGATTTGGCAGTTTGGAAGTAAGAGGTAGATGCTTTTTCGCATCTACCTCTAAATGACAGATTGTTATGATGCCTTGCTGCTGCTATTACTGTCGACCTCTACCCCCTGGCTGTGCAGGTAGTCATCGTAGCTGCCACTGAAGTTGACGATGCCATCTGGTGTCAATTCAATAATGCGGGTTGCTAGTGATGAGACAAACTCACGGTCGTGACTTACGAAGAGGAGGGTGCCGGGGAAGTTCTCAAGTGCCAGGTTGAGTGACTCAATGGTCTCCATATCCATGTGGTTGGTCGGCTCATCCATCACCAATATATTGGGGAGTTGCAGCATCAATTTGCCGAACAGCATGCGCCCCTGTTCTCCACCGGAGAGTACGTTAACCTGCTTGTTGATCTCGTCTTGGGAGAAGAGTAGTCGTCCCAGGGTGCCGCGAATCACCTGCTCATCATCGCTCTCTTTCCCCCACTGCTCCATCCAGTCAAAAAGGTTTGCTTTATCTGTAAAATCAGCGGAATGATCTTGGGCGTAGTAGCCAATGTTGCTGTTTTCAGACCATTTCACAATGCCGTTATCGGGGGTTAGATCGCCAACCAGGGTTCGCAGCAGGGTGGTTTTACCAATGCCGTTGGGACCGATGATTGCAACGCGTTCGCCTACCTCGACCATTAGATCTAGTCTGCTAAAGAGAGGTTCTTCTTCAAAGCCTTTACTCACACCTTCCAGTTCCAGTGCCAAGCGAAACAGCTTTTTCTCTTGATTGAAACGGATGTAGGGGCTGACACGACTGGAGGGTTTGATCTCGTCCAGTTGGATTTTGTCGATCTGCTTGGCGCGGGATGTGGCCTGTTTGGCCTTGGATGCGTTGGCTGAGAAGCGGCTGACGAAGGTCTGCAGTTCGGCAATCTTGGCTTTTTTCTTGGCGTTATCGGCGTACATGCGCTCGCGGATCTGGGTGGAGGCGATCATGTAGTCATCGTAGTTGCCAGGGTAGACACGGATTTCACCGTAGTCGAGATCGGCCATGTGGGTGCAGACACTGTTCAGAAAGTGACGGTCATGCGAGATGATAATCATGGTGCTGTTGCGCTTGTTAAGCTCGCTCTCCAGCCAACGGATAGTATTGATGTCGAGGTTGTTGGTTGGCTCGTCCAGCAGCATGATGTCAGGATCAGCAAACAGTGCTTGCGCCAGCAGAACGCGCAGTTTCCAGCCGGGGGCGACGGCGCCCATCAGGCCGTTGTGCTGTTCCAGTGGAATGTCCAATCCCAGCAGCAGTTCGCCCGCACGTGACTCGGCGGTGTAGCCATCCATCTCAGCGAATTCGACCTCTAAGTCGGCCACTCTCATGCCTTCCTCTTCGCTCATCTCAGGGAGTGAGTAGATACGGTCACGCTCCTGTTTGACTGTCCATAGCTCGGCGTGGCCCATGATGACGGTGTCCAGTACTGTGAACTCTTCAAAGGCAAATTGATCCTGGCGCAGCTTACCCAGGCGTTCATTTGGGGCGATGCTGATGGAACCAGTGGTGGGGTCCAGATCGCCTCCCAAAATTTTCATAAAGGTTGATTTGCCACAACCATTGGCACCAATCAGGCCGTAGCGGTTGCCGCCACCAAATTTGACAGAGACATTTTCAAACAGGGGCTTGGCCCCAAATTGCATAGTGATGTTGGCTGTAGAGATCAAGGTGTTATTCCGTATCGCCGCTCCTGCGCTTCCTGCGCCCGCGGCATACCGTACGTCCTGTACATAAAAAAGCGCCCTGGCCGGTTAGTGGCAGGGCGTTGAGAAGAAAGATAATCAAACATTATCTCATATTATCCCTGTAAGAAGAAAAAAAGGGTGCGATCTGGGAAAGGCTCTCCTAAAATGGGTGCCATCTTCGTTTTGGTGAATACGCTTCTATGGAAAATTTAAATCAAGTACTGCTGCACCCCAAAAACAGAGTGGGGGCAGATCTCGAGGCATGGCTTTCTCACGTGGGTGGAGAAGGTTTGCAGGTTGCCCTGAAAGACCCTTCCAAGTTGGTTCCTCTGGTCAAAGAGGCCAACCTACCTGGATTAGGAGGGAGTGGCTTTCCGGTGCACATCAAATGGGCGGCGGTAGCGGATCAAAAAGATGCAGAGGAAAAGTACCTTATCTGCAACGGCAATGAGGATGAGCCAGGTACTTTCAAAGATCGTGTGCTGCTGGAGGAGACGCCGCACCAGATTATAGAAGGGGCCACCATTACAGCGCTGGCAACAGGGATTAATCGGATTGTGTTTTACATCAATCCAGATCTCAAAGGTTGTTGCGAGGCTATGCGTGCTGCAGTAGCGCAATGGCAGGAATCAGAACTTGTTGAGAAAGTGGCTGCCGTGCTGCAAAAGCCACTGGAGTATCAGGTAGTGCCGAGTTCAGGACACTACATTGGCGGCGAAGAGACAGCTGCCATCGAATCAGTTGAAGGAAAATTCCCCTTTCCCCGTGGCAAGCCTCCATACCCTGCACAATATGGTGTGCATGGTTATCCCACGCTGGTCAACAATATGGAAACCATGGCCAATGTGGTGCATCTGGTGCGCAATGGCGTGCAGTGGTTTAAGGATCAGGGGATCGGCAAGGCAAGTGGCACCAAGATATTTTGTCTGAGTGGTGATGTGCTTAAGCCGGGTCCCTATGAGCTGCCCATGGGTACGCCGTTGGAAGATCTTATCTACAAGTATGGTGGCGGAGTGTTGCTGGGCAAAAAGCTGAAAGCAGTATTTACTGGCGGCCCATCAAACACCATTCTCACCCCAAAGGATCTGGATGTGCCGCTGGATTTTGACTCTGTGCGGGAGCGTCGCTCAAGCCTGGGGACAGGGGCAATGATCGTGATTTCTGAAGGAACTGGCATCGTCAAGCGGGTTTCAGAATATGTTGATTTCTTTGCCCACTCATCATGTGGGCAGTGTCCGCCATGTAAAACGGGTACCTATTATATATCTCAGCTGCTGGACAAGATTGATACCGGCAGGGGAAGACAGGCCGATCTAGAGTCGCTGGAAAACCTGTGTGAGATTTTGCCGGGTAGTGGGCGATGCCATCTATTGGATGGTGCGGTAAAAGTGTTAGAGAGTTCTTTGTATCATTTCAAAGATGAGTATGAGCAGGCGCTTAGAAGGTAGCAATATACCTCCTAATTTTAGCAATTAATGGATTATGGATCTTATAAATAATTGCTTATGATTGGCTGAAAAAAGATATACGCAAGGTAGGTATATTATTTGACCTTGCGGTTCTCTTTTGCCATAGTGCGCGCTCTCTGAGAATTATTGCACCGTTTTTTTTGGAGCATTTTCTCCCCCCCGATCTAACGGGAAGCCTATTGTTTCAGGCTGTGCGTCCAGTTTTTTAATACGTGCGGCTAAAGTTTTTTCTAAAAATATATCCTTGAGAGTACTTCACGGGAAGGCCTATGACTAAACAAGCAACAGCGCAAAAAAGCAATGTCGCCGAGCTTCCAACAGGAAAGCCGAAGCGCATTGAAGAGCATATTATCGAAGTGGTTAGTGATTCTGGCGAAGGTGCCCAGAAGTGCGGCCAAACCTTCGGAACCGTTAGCGGCAAGATGGGTAACGGCGTTTGGACAGTGGAGATTATCCCTGCTGAAATCCAGCCGCCAGCTCGTTCGAAAGAGGGCGCCAGTGGTGTTCGCATCCGCCTGGGACACAAATATGTCACCAATATGGGTGATGAGGCTGATTTGGTTGTCGCCTTGAATGAGCAAGTGATCTACAATCGTCTTGACAATAATGCCTTCAGAAAAGGAACGGTTGTTCTTCTGGAGAATAAATGGGCCGAAGATCCACAGCCACAGATTCGCGAAGATTATGCGAAAGCGGTAGCCGATTTCAAAGAGCGCGGTCTGATTATCCATGAGCTGCCGCTTGAGAAAGAGTGCCTCAAGATTGTTAAAAATGCCCGTAAGGGTAAGAATATGTTTGTGCTGGGCATGCTCTGTCGCATCTACAGCCGTGATGCACAGCGTGCGCTGGATGAGATTTCAACGGCTTTTAAACGTAAAGGTGAGGCGGTTATTAAGCCAAACCATGATCTGTTTAAAGCGGGTTATCAGTATGCAGCTGAAAACCTGGAATACCATTACGAAATTCTGCCTGAACAGGAAGGCGTACAGAGCCCAACTATCGTAACCAACGGTAATACAGCTATCGGCCTGGGTGTATTGGCTTCTGGCATGGATTGTTTGGCGATGTATCCCATCACCCCTGCGACCTCAGCGTCTCACTATGTGTGTGATGTCTTTCATCACACCGGTGGTTTTATGCACCAGGCTGAGGATGAGATCGCAGCGGCTGCCTATGCGGTAGGTTCTTCCTTCTCAGGCAAGACCGCCGTCACCATCACCTCTGGTCCAGGCATGGCGCTTAAGACTGAGGTTCTGGGTCTGGCCGTCATGTGTGAAGTGCCGCTGGTTGTTGTCAACGTTCAGCGTGGTGGCCCTTCAACTGGCCAGCCGACTAAGGTTGAGCAAGGCGATCTGCTCTCTGCACTCTACAGCATGACCGGCGATGCACCGAAGATCATCATGGCGCCTGCCACCATTTCTGAGTGTTTTCACTTTGTTATTACTGCACGTAAGCTGGCAGAGGCTTTTCGTACGCCGGTCATTATTCTGACTGATGCGAATTTGGCTACGGG
>Ga0316190_10001593_pt1 | contig 16504 bp, 11 predicted proteins | sample Eddworburrow2_MG_FD_204929 | JGI IMG/M metagenome (GOLD analysis project Ga0316190, IMG submission 204929) | Coastal sediment microbial communities from Maine, United States - Eddy worm burrow 2 | ecosystem: Environmental > Aquatic > Marine > Coastal > Sediment | place: USA: Maine | collected... | reverse complement strand
CGCGTTCGGGTTCGGGATTTCGACGATCCCGCGATGAGCCATCGCAGCAGAGGGGACCGGCGCCTTGGAGAGGACGCGGATGGCGAGGGCTGATGGCCTTGTTGGCCGCAATGGCTTTGGTGGTCGCGGCCTGTGGTAGCGACAGCGACCCCACGTCAGTGGCCGGCGAAAGTACGACGGCGAACGATGCCGAGGGTGATACCCCTTCGGGCGATCCGATCAAGGTGATGGTCGAAGCTCCGGTGGACAGCCAGGTGCTCCCGTTTCCCAACATTCCCGAGACCGCTCGGCTCTATGCCGCGTTCATCAACGACAAGGGCGGCATCAAAGGGCGACCGCTCGAGATCGTGGTCTGTGACGACCGGGCCGATGCCGGCGAGGCCGCCAACTGTGCCCGTGAGGCGGTTTCGGAGAACGTCGTCGCGAACGTCGGCGGTTTCACCCTCGACGTCGGTCAGGCCATTCCGATCTATGAGGAGAACAACATCGCCTGGTTCGGGGAGTGCTGCCCGATTCGGGACCAGGAATTCAACAGCAAGGTGTCGTTCCCGATGGGCTTCGTGAACGCCTTTCCGACTGCCGCCGCGATCCGGATGGTCGACGATGGCTGCGAGACCATCGTGGGCGTGTTCGGCGACGATACGGCCAGTGATCCTCAGATCGAGGCCTACGAGAACGGTTTCAAATCGATCGGTGAGGATGTCTCCGATCTCAAGATCGTAAAGGTGCCGCTGACGCCCGGTGACTACAGCGCCCAGGCGGCGCAGGCGAACAGTCCTGAAGCGGACTGCCTGTTCGGCCAGCTCGGGCAGGTCAACTGGCCGCCCCTGCTCACCGCGCTCGAAGGCGTCGGAGCTACCCCACGGCTCTACGGCCCGCAGGGCAACCTCGACTCGACGATAGTGGAGCAGTTCCCCGAACAGACCGAAGGAGCCACCGTCATCGGTGTCTATCCCAACATCGGGGCTCCGGTTTGGGCCGACTTCCGGGAATCGATCGAGAAGTACGACGCCGATCCTGACCTCAACTACAACAGCCTCGCCGGGTTGGGTACCTGGACGGCGTTCACCGCCTTCACCCTGATCGTCGAAGGCATGGAGGGCGACATCAACAACGAGACGTTCCTGGAGGCGGCGAGCAACCAGTCCGTCGTCGATACCGGCGGCATGGTGGGCGTGCTCGACTTCACCACCGAATACGAGGGGGGTGGCGGGGTCATCCCGCGCATCTTCAACCGCAACGTCTTCTATGACGTCGTCGAAGACAGTGTGCTCGTGCCGGCTGACGGCGGCGCAGCCCAGGACATGACCAACGCCTACGACGGAAACCCGTCCTGAGTACCAACCGGTGACCGGTGCCGGCGTCTTTCGAGGCGCCGGCGCCGAGCCGGTTCCCAGCCAGGTCCGCGATCAAAAAGGGAACGTCGACTCGTGCAGGAAGTCCTCCGATTTGCACTGCTAGGGCTAGGTCTTGGGGCGCTCTATTCGCTGGCGTCACAGGGACTGATGGTCATCTACCGAGGCTCGGGAGTGTTGAGCTTCGCCCACGGCGCCATCGGCATGGTCGGCGCATATGTGCATTGGGAGGTGAAGGCCCAAGGTGGCCAGCCCCTGTGGGTGGCATGGCTGGCCGGTTTGCTCGCGTGTGCCACGATCGGCGCTCTCGCTCATCTGTTGATCATGCGTCAGCTGCGGCGGGCGTCACCGTTGGCCCGCATCGTCGCCACGTTGGGGTTGTTGGTCGTGGTCCAGTCGGCCGCGGTCCTGCGCTACGGGGCGAGGGGGACCGCGGTCAAATCCGAGTTGCCGCGCGATCTGGTGGGGGTGTTCGGCATGAACGTCTCGGTCGACCGGTTCATCCTGTTCGGAATAGCGGCCGTCATGAGCGTGGCCTTGTGGGCCTTTTACCGGTACTCCCGTTTCGGTCTGGCGACGACGGCGGTGGCCGAGAATCAGCGGGCGGCGGCCAGCATCGGTCTGTCGCCCGACTGGATTGCGACCGCCAACTGGGCATTGGGCTCAGCGCTCGCCGGGATGGCCGCCATCCTGATCGCACCTATCGTGCAGCTTCAGGTCGCCACCATGACCAACCTGGTATTGGCGGCAATGGCGGCCGCACTGGTCGCCGGTTTCCGGTCGTTTCCGCTGGCGTTCGTCGCCGGCGTACTGATCGGGATCGGCCAAAGTGAGCTCACCCGCTTTGTCAACAATCCAGGGGTAGCCAGCTCGCTGCCCTTTGGCGTGATCATCGTCTGGATGGTCGTCCGAGGACAGGCTTTGCCTTTGCGGGACTTCTTCTTGCAGCGCCTGCCCGCCGTCGGCAGCGGGAGGGTCCGGCCCCGGCTGGTCGCCTCGGCGCTCGTCGTGACCGGCATCGTCATCATGGTCGTACCGCTGAAGTGGCAGGATGCCTTCGTCACGACGTTTGCCATGGGCCTCGTCTTGTTGTCCGTGGTGGTGGTCACCGGCTATGCCGGCCAGCTGTCACTCGCCCAGTTCGCGTTGGCGGGCTTCGGTGCGCTGGTGGCGGGACGACTGGTCGACGCCGGCGGATGGCCTTTCCCGCTCGCCCTTGTCGCCGCGGTGTTGGCGACAGCGCCCCTCGGTGCGCTGTTCGCGCTGCCCGCAGTGCGGGCCCGAGGCATCAATCTCGCCATCGTCACACTCGGTTTGGGCACCGCCGTCGAGTTTCTGGTCTTTAACAACAGCACGTTGGTGGGTGGTTTCGCCGGCACGAAGGTCGGCAAACCTCATCTCTTCGGTTGGGACTTCAACGCCATCGCCCACCCGGGCCGATACGCCCTGGTCTCCATGGGGCTGTTCACCCTCGTCGCGTTGATGGTGGCCAGTGTGCGTCGAGGCCGTTCCGGTCGCCGACTGCTGGCCGTGCGCGCCAACGAGCGGGCCGCCGCCGCGCTCGGCATCAGCGTGCCCGAGGCCAAGGTGTACGCCTTTGCCCTCTCGGCGGGTATCGCGGCGATCGGAGGCATCCTCCTCGCGTTCCGCAAGGACGTCATCATCTACAAGTCGGAGTTCTCGAACTTCAACTCCGTCTTGGTGGTCGGGTGGTCCTTCATCGGTGGGATCGGCTATCTCTTCGGTCCGCTTTCCGGCTCGACGTTGGCCTCTGGTTCGTTGGGAGCCCAACTGTCGAACGTGATCTTCTCCGGCTTGACCAAGTACATCCAGCTGATAGGCGGGACCATCGTCGTCCTTCTCGTGCTGCAGAACCAGGACGGTGTGGCCAAGGAGTCGATCGATCAACTGTCGTGGCTCTGGAAAAAGCTGCAAGCCAAGATTCCGCGTCTGCCCCAGCGTGAGGTCGAGACCACCGTGGAGCTACCGCCCGAAAAGCGCGAGCCGGTATCGCCCCAGGTTCTCGAGGTGAAGAACATCACCGTCCGCTATGGCGGTGTGACCGCGGTCGATAACGTCTCGCTGCGAGCGAGTCCTGGGCAAATCGTGGGGCTCATCGGCCCGAACGGTGCCGGTAAGACCTCGGCCATAGATGCCATCACCGGGTTCACTCGCGTCAGCTCGGGCAGTGTGCTGCTCGACGGTGTGGAACTGGCGGACGCCACCCCGGTGGTTCGAGCCAGGGCGGGACTGAGCAGGTCCTTTCAATCCCTCGAGCTGTTCGAGGACGCGTCGGTGCTCGACAATCTCCGAGCCGCGTCGGATCCTCGGGACCGCTGGTCCTATCTGGTCGACCTGGTGCACCCGAGAGTCCCTCCCCTCCCCGGCCAGGTCGTGGCGGCCATACGGGAGTTTCAGCTGGAGGACGATCTGTTGCGCAACGTGCAGGATCTTTCCTATGGCCAGCGTCGCCTACTGGCGATCGCCAGGGCGGTGGCCACCCAACCGGGGGTCCTCCTGCTCGATGAGCCGGCCGCCGGACTCGGTGACGTCGAAACGGCTGAGCTCGCCACCCTGGTCCGGCGCTTGGCCGATGACTGGGGTATGGCGGTGTTGTTGGTGGAGCACGACATGAACTTCGTGATGAGTGTCTGTGATCACATTGTCGTGTTGGACTTCGGTCGCCAAATCAGCGAAGGCACTCCCGAGGAGGTCCGCCGCGATCCCGCGGTCGTCGCGGCCTACCTGGGAGAAGACGAGGGCGAGACGCTCGCCGTCGTGGGCGGTGCCTGATATGACTCCGACCGACATGACTCCAACCGAGACCGAACACACCGGTGCGAATGGCGCGCCGACAGCAGTGGCCGCCCCTGCGATCGAGGCAAGAGCGCTATCGGCCGGGTACGGACCTCAGGCCGTCATCCATGAGATCGACCTGAGCGTCCAGCCCGGCGAGGTCGTGGCGCTCCTGGGCCCCAACGGGGCGGGGAAGACCACCACGCTTCTGGCGCTGGCCGGCGAGCTGGCCCCCCTGGAGGGCGAGGTGATCATCGACGGCGAGGCGACCCGTGCCCCGCTACACATCCGTGCTCGCAACGGGTTGACCTTCGTGACCGAGGAAAAATCCGTCTTCATGGGAATGTCCACCCGGGACAACCTCCGGGTTGGGGGGGTCGAGCTCGAGGACGCGTTGGACCTTTTCCCGGCGTTGGAAGCGAGGCTGAACGTGCGCGGCGGACTCCTGTCCGGAGGCGAGCAGCAGATGCTCACCCTCGCCCGTGCCCTCAGTCGGAAGCCGCGAGTGCTGCTGGCCGACGAGTTGTCGATGGGTCTGGCCCCGCTGATCGTCGCGCGCCTGCTCGAGGCGGTCCGTGCCGCGGCGGAAAAGCAGGGGACCGCGGTGCTCCTGGTGGAACAACATGTGCGCAAGGCCCTGCAGTACGCCGACCGGGCGTACGTGATGCGCCGAGGGCGGCTGGTGCTGGGCGGATCGGCTCGCGACCTCGCCTCCCGGATCGATGAGGTCGAACGCACCTACCTGACCGGTGCCGAGCCGGCGGCAGCCCAGGACTGACGCGAACGCCGGCAGCCCAGGACTGACGCGAACGCCGGCAGCCCAGGACTGACGCGAAGGCCGGCAGCCCAGGACTGACGCGAACGCCATCGATCAACCAGAATGGCGGCATGGCTGACGACACCCAGTTCGAGACCATCGAATACGAGACCCCGGAGACGGGCGTGGCTCGCATCATGCTCGACCGGCCCGAGGTCGCCAATGCCCAGAACAAGCAGCTGCTCTATGAGCTGAACGCGGCGTTCGACGTGGCGGTGGGCGACGACGCCATCAAGGTGATCATCCTCGGGGCCCGGGGGAAGCACTTCTCGTCCGGTCACGATCTGCGCGATCCGGCCCTCATGGGCGACTTCGATCGCGTCGGCCCGGTCGCCGGATTCGCGAAACCGGGGGCTGAGGGGATGATGGCCCGCGAGGAGGAGATCTATCTCGGTCTCTGCACGCGCTGGCGGGCACTGCCCAAGCCCACGATCGCGCAGGTCCAGGGCAAGGTCATCGCCGGCGGTCTCATGCTGGTGTGGCCGTGCGACCTGGTCGTGGCCAGCGAGGACGCCATGTTCTCCGATCCGGTGGTGGCCTTCGGCGTCAACGGAGTGGAGTACTTTGCCCACGCCTTTGAGCTCGGACCGCGCCGGGCCAAGGAGCTTCTGTTCACCGGCGAGGCCATGGGCGCGACCGAAGCGAAGGAGATCGGCATGGTGAACCGGGTCGTACCCCGGGACCAGCTCGAGTCTGAGACCTTGGCCCTGGCGGTGAAGATCGCGTCGCGACCCAGCATCGGATTGAAACTGGCCAAGATGTCGGTCAACCAGTCGGTCGACGCCATGGGATTTCCCGTGGCGTTGCAGTCGGCGTTCGGGCTTCAACAGGTCGGGCATGCTCACAACCAATGGGTCCATGGCATGGTCGTGGACCCGGCAGGAGCAGAGACCATCCGTAACGACGCGCGGCGTTGACCGATGTCCAACCCTGGCTCGAACTATGACGTGATCGTCGTCGGCGGAGGCAGCGGCGGTGTTGGCGCGGCGGTCGGCTCGGCGCAGGAGGGTGCCCGGACGTTGCTGATCGAGGCCGCCGGCTGTCTGGGTGGCGCCGCATCGTTGCGGAACGTCCTTACCTATTGCGGGGTCTACACGTTGGGTGAAACGCCGAGACGAGTCGTCGGCGGGGTGGCGGAAACCGTTCTGGACAGGCTGCGCGATCGGGGCGGGGTGTCAGGGCCGCACCGATTTCGGGGGGTGTTCCTCGTCTTCGACCCGGAAACGAACAAGCTCGTGCTCGACGAGGTGTGCGAAGAGGCGGGGGTCGAGATCCTCTTCCACAGCCGCCTCGCGTCGGCCCGGCGCGACGAGAACCAGATCGCCTCCATCGACGTACAGGACCACGGCGGGGTGCGGACCCTCACCGCCACGGCCTTCATCGACGCGACCGGAGAGGCCGACCTCGCTCATCTCGCCGACGCCTCGGTGCGTTACGGCAACGATGGCGCCGTCAATCTGGCTTCTCTTGGAACCCGATTCGGCGGCGTGCCGGCCGACGTCGAGATCACCGCACAGATGGTCGCCGCCGCGGTCGAGGACCGACAAGCAGCGGGGGTCGATGTCTTCACCAAGAAGTCGAGCGTCGTCACCCGGCTGCCGATCAGCGGCGACCTGTGCATGTACGTGGCGAGCGCCGACTACGACCCGCGCGATGCGGCCAGCATGTCGCGCGCCGAGCGGTCCGGTCGGCGTCAGGCCCAGGCCTACCTCGCCGCCATCCGGGGGATCGAGGGTGCGGAGCACGCCTACCTGGTCAGCACCGGTCCCGAGTTCGGCACCCGCGAGAGCCGCCATATCGACTCGGTTCGCCGCCTGTGCTGGGCGGACATCGAGGCCCGTCGCCGCTTCGAGGACAGTGTCGCGTTGGGGGCGTGGGGGGCCGAGTGGCACGACCGGACCAACTACCAGAGCACGCTCGATCTTCCTCCCGAAGGGGAGCCCTACGAGATCCCGCTCCGGTGCCTCATGAGCGCCGACACGGCCAACCTGTTTGCGGCCGGGCGCACGGCCGATGGTGATCGCAAGGCCGGTGCCGCCATCCGCGTGATGGGGACGGCCTTCGTCACCGGGCAGGCCGCCGGCGTAGCCGCGGCCCAGCTGTCCGGCTCTGGTGTTGTCGACCCGAACCTGGTCCGAGCGTCGCTGCGAGCCCAAAACGCCATGCTCGATACCGACGAATCGTCTGGCTGACCGAGGGTTCCCTCACGGTGGTAGCCGAAGGGCCTTCATTTGACCACGAGCGGCGAGATCCTGTTTGGCTGTCACCAGCCCGGCCACTTCGCCGCCGGCATGGTCGGCGGGATCACGGTGGAAGGCTGACCCCGCCGCTTGTGCTTCAGTCTTCGGCCAGCAGGGTGGCGGCAGCATCTTCGACGCTGGTACCGGTGAAGAACGAGGGGTTGGCGCCGCCGAAGAACCGGACGGTGTTGGCGAATGAGAAGTCACGGAAGTCCGTGTCGGTCATCAGCCCGTCGTCGACCAGCTCGTGGGCGTCGACGAGTACCCGGCTCATATCGGTGACGTCGAAGTGGCCGATGTCAGATCCGAGGTAGGCGTTGAGGCGGGACCCGAACTCGTTGAATTTGGCCTGGAAGGCCCACGCGGCCAGGCGGTCCTCGGCCTCGCATCCGAACCAGAACGGCTGCACGAACAACTCGGCGATATCGGAGACCTGCTGAATGTCGCAAGCCGCGAAGTCATCGGGTGCCGGTCGCCCACCGACCAGCCCCTCGGCAGGTGACGCCGCCCGCCCGGTCCGGGCCGAGACCGCCCGCTTCATCGCCTCGGTGCCATGGGCCCGGGCCAGCTCATCGAGCAGCGCATGGTCCAGTTGGGTGGGGTCCACCGCGGCCAGGGCATCACGGTTGCGCACCTCCCAGTGCTCGGCCAGATCATGGAGCAGCTGGGCGGCCCAGCTGACCCCGCCTTCGAGAAAGGCGAACCGAAGCTCGGGGAAGCGTCGGGTGACGCCACCGAGAAACAGCGCCTTGCACACCGCTTCGTCAGCCGCGGCGAAATGGCCGATGTGGTTGTACACGAAGTTGGACGGCGACGCCCTCAACCCGAATCCTTTGCCGCGCCCGTTGGCGTGGAACGAGGGCGAGATGCCCAGATCGAGACAACGGCTCCACACCGGGTCATAGTCGTGAATGCTGTCCAGGCCGAGTACGTCGAGCCAGACCCATTCGTCGACGGCGTCGGAGTCCCGCTCGACCAGGGAGGGGATGGGCCGTGGGATCATGGAGCCGAACATGCCGGCCTTCATGCCGAGCTCACCCACCGCGTGGTTCAGCTCATCGATCGCCTCTTCGGGCGTGAACATCGGAATGGCCGCAGCGGGGGTCATGTGATGGGCGTACGGGGCGAAATACTCGGCGGCGAAGGTGTTGTACGCCCGACATGCCGCTCGCCGCCGATCCTCATCGGGAACCGACACGATCCCGAGGCCCACGGTCGGATAGAGCACGGTGAAATCGATGCCGAGCTCCCCGAGGCGCTCGTCGAGAAGGTCCGGCATCATCGCCGTCGCCCGGTCGAGGGTGTTGGCCGACGGTACGGCCCACCACGCCTCGTGGCCCGCGTTGCGGCGACGACGCTCGTCGGTGGTCAGCGCCACGTTCTGGCCGATCATCTTTCCGAAGTGCCCATAGCCCTCTACGGCCAGGTCGCCTCCGATGTCGTGAAGCGCTTCGGTCATCACCGGGTGATATTCCACCCAGTGGCCGTCCCCGTCGACGATCGGATGATCGAGCCCAGCTCGAACCTCTGCCGCGGTCACTTCGCTCATCGCCACCCCTTCGATTCGGTGATGACCAACAGACTGGTGGCATCGACGAACCCGAGCAAACCCAAGCCCTGCGTGCCGGAATACTTCCGGCGCTTGAGGACGTTCCAGCACTCAGCAAACGAATTGCTGTTGCAGTCACTCGGTGTGCCCGACACGAAGGACGGCGCGGTATGCGTTTGACCGGTGATACCAGCGAAGTCGCGAAGCTCGCCTGGGGTCCGGTCGCCCAGGAGCTTGCGGGCCAACTCAGCACGAACGCGATGACGAGCTCGACCCGGTCGCCGTCCTCGGAACCGGCTTGTGCAGTCTGGCGGATCGCCGCCAACGCAGCGCCCACCCGCGACGGGTCGGAGATGGTGAACTCACCGAACCGGTGATGAGGGTTTCCCTCGACGAAAATTCCCGGTTGAGCGCGCATTCGATGACTCTACGCACACCATTCCGATCGTCGAAACCCCCAACCCCTCTTGCGCATGGGCGCCGACACGGCGGCCGTCCAGCGTGATGAGATCGCCGCGCTCGAGCCCCCGACCATGGTGGGCCGCAGGGTTCTCGAGGGTCATCAGCAGCCATTCGTCGGCGCGGGCCGGGCCGCAGATGCGGTGCGTACCAGTCGCCGATCGACCTGGTCGGGAAGGAGGGCGGGTTCTCGAATCGAGTATTGACCGGTTCGTGTCACCCGAATGAGCTCGACCAGGTCCACAACGTCCATCGCCGCAGTTGCTATCACGCCGGTCAACCTCAGGAAATCGATGAGGTCCGGCCGGATAGGGCCGGCACTATTTGATAAGTAGACCAGTAGTCAAGAAACTCGCGGCGGATGTCGACAAAGCTCTGATGGCCACCTCGACTCATAGGACACGAACGTGTCGGCGACCGTTAGGGCGCTCGCTTCGCCTCGCACTGTTGTGCACGATCATCATCGGCCTGGCGGCCGCGCCATCGGTCAGCGAGGCCGGTGAGCCATTGCCTCAGGACCATTGGGCCCGGGGGGAACAAGCGGTGCGGGTCTTGGGTACCGGACTCGCCGGCGTCGCTCGTTCTCACCGAATGGAGACCCGCACCCTCGACGCCATGCTGCGCCGAGACGACACGCTCGCGGTCAACGCGAACAAACAACTCGTCTTTTTTGATGAGCTCGAACCAGAGCCGGCTGGTCCCGATGCTGCGCAGGCTGGTCCCGATGCTGCGCAGGCTGGTCCCACGGCGGGATCGGTATTCGAGCAGGAGAGCAATCCTGGTGCGGACCACACGATCTATCTCGACTTCGATGGTCACACCACGTTCGGTACCCAATGGAACCTCGACACGGGGGCATTCTCGGGAATCGTGTCGCCGCCCTACGACGTCGACGGCGACCCCGAATCCTGGGGGGACTACGAACTGGCCGTTATCGAGGCCACATGGCAGGTGGTCGCGGAGGACTTTGCCCCCTTCGATGTCAATGTGACGACCAAGGAACCGAGTCCCGATCGGCTGGTCGCCACGCCCGGAACGAGCGATGGGGCCTGGGGGGTCCGGGTCGTGATTACCACGGATACCGATTTTCAGTGCAATTGCGGGGGCGCCGCCTATGTCGGGAGCTTCAACGCCGACACCGACGTGCCGGCCTTCGTGTTCAACACCTCCTTGTTGGGTGTCACCGAAGCAGCATCCCACGAGGTTGGTCACACGATGCGCCTCTTCCATGATGGGGTCAGCGGTGCCAGCTCGTACTACTTGGGCCATGGCGCGGGGGAGACGTCGTGGGGGCCCATCATGGGTGCCTCCTACGGGCGCAACGTGACCCACTGGTCCCGCGGCGAGTATGTCGGGGCCGACAATGTCGGCCCCGGGGCCAACGGCGGGCAGGGGCCCGACGATCTCGCCATCCTCTCATCGCGGATCAACGGGAACGGATTCGGCTACCGACCCGACGACCACGGCGATGAGGTGGGGTCGGCCACGACGCTCACCGCGGGAACCTACCCCGGAATCATCTCCGAGACCGACGATGTCGATATGTTTCGGGTATACACCGCGGGAGGCCTGACGGCGCAGGTGAACCCGAACCCGACCAAGCCGAACCTCGACGTCCGACTCCGGCTCCTGAACTCGGACGGAGCCGAGGTGGCCGAGTCGAACGACGAGCACATTCTCTCGGCTGCGCTCTCCCAACCGACGCTCGCGGCCGGAACGTATTATCTGTCCGTCAGTGGGACCGGATGGGGCGCGCCGCTCACCGGTTCGCCCTCTGGGTGGACCCGCTACGGCAGCCTCGGCCAGTACGAGCTGAATGTGGCCGCTGGTGTCGATAGCCGGCTGGCGCCGCCGTCAGCGCCCTATATTTTGTCGGCCCAAACCGACCGGGTGTCCTTGGGCTGGACGGCACATGAGGGCGGAGCGATCGACGAGTACATCATCGCCAGGAGCACCTCGGCGGGTGGTCCGTACATGGATCTGGGCTCTGCGCCTCGAAGTGCCACCTCGTTCGACGACTCTACGGTCACTGGTGACACCACATACTCCTATGTGCTGGCCGTTGTCGATGCCGCCGGGACGCGGTCCGAGTACTCGGACGAGATCATGGTGGCCACTCCGGACGCGCCGCCGATCGTCGGGGTAGTCTCATCCTGTGTCACGGTCGGCGCGCCCTATGACCCGACCGGCTTCACCGACGTTCCCGCCGGTCAGTTCTACGCCGAGGCCGTTGCCTGGGCCAAGGCCAACAACATCACCACCGGTACCTCGGCGGGTACCTTCTCGCCCGCTCAGGTCGTCACGCGGGCCCAGATGGCGGCCTTCCTACACCGCTTGGCGTGCAACGAGACCGGGTCACCGCCCTCGCCGTTCGCCGACGTCGAACCCGGATTGTTCTATGCCAAGGCGGTCGACTGGCTCAGCGCCCAGAACATCACCCAGGGCACATCGGCCATGAGCTTCTCGCCGGGCAATGTCGTGACCCGGGCCCAGATGGCCACGTTCCTGTGGCGGATGGCGGGAACACCTGCCGGGTCGCCGCCGGCGAGCTTCGTCGATGTGGACCGCCGCCAGTTCTACGCGCCGGCCATCGATTGGCTGGCTGCCCAGAACGTCACGAACGGAACGTCTCCCGGCAAGTACTCGCCTGACGGCGAAGTGACCAGAGCCCAGATGGCCACCCTGTTGTGGCGCCTGTCGACCTGACGTCGGGAGCTCACGCCGGCCAATGGCGATGACAATTGCACAATGTCATGCTGATGGTGTGACCCAACAGATAACAGTGCGAATACCAGATGGTCTTGCGGCCTGGCTTGACGGCCGTGTGGAAAGCGATTGGGTCCACCGATAGGTCGCCTCGACCACCAGACCCTTTGGTCACTGTGCGACGCGGTCACGATCGCCACTGGATGTGACCGATCGTTCCGGTCAGCCGCCGACAGAAACTCGCGGCAGCGCCCTACGGAAGCGGGTGCCTTTGGTGCCAGTCGGTGAGCTGTTCGTAGGCGTGGCCGACCCGACAGAGCAGCGCCTCTTCGAGGTGAGCCGCGGTGAACTGCACGCTCAAGGGCATGCCGTCCTCGCTCATGCCGCAGGGCACCGACAGGGTTGGGTTGCCGGCGAAGTTGGCGGGCCCGGTGAACGGAATCGGGCTGTACTTCCGTAGGGCCTGGCCCTCCGCCATGGTGCCCCACAGCTCCGTGCGGGGAGCCACGTAGGCCGGCGTGGGCATGGAGGGACCGAGGAACACGTCGATGTCACGAAACAGGGCCCGGAAATGGGTCGTGACCGCCACCCGAGCCATGTGGAGCCCGGCATAGTCCCGGGCGGTGACGTCGAGCCCGGCGGTGAGGAACTCCGCCAGATAGGGGCCGTACTCATCGGCCCGATCCGGGAAGTACTCGGCGTGGGCCCGCGCCGCCTCCGGCGCGGTGAGGCGATACCACTCCGAACCCTGGACGAGCGGGGCGGTGACGGGGACCATCGTCGCGCCCGCGTGGACCAGGACGTCCAGCGCGGCGGTGACGCCGGCGGTCACCACCGGGTCGACATCGACGCTCGCGTGAGCCGGGTCGAATCCGATCCGCAGACCCTCTACCCCGCCCTCGATTCCGGCGAGGAAGTCGGGCACGTCGTCGGGCAGGCTCGTGGGATCGGAGAGGTCCAGCCCGGCGATGGCCCGAAGCACGATGGCGGTGTCCGCGCTCGAACGAGCGAACGGGCCGACATGATCGAGCGATTCGGCCAGGTCGAGCACGCCGTGGCGGCTCACCCGCCCGTAGGTCGGTTTGAGCCCGGCGATACCGCACGCGGCGGCCGGTGTCCGGATCGATCCCCCGGTGTCGGTGCCGAGCGATGCGTACGCCATCCCCGCCGCGACGGCCGCGGCCGAGCCGCTCGACGACACGCCCGCCCAGCGCTCCACACCGGGTTCGTCGAGGGGTCCCCACGGGTTGATCGGGATGTCGAGATCGGGGTGGTAGCCGGCCATCGCCCCCTCGGTCAGGTTCGCCTTGCCGAGCGAGATCGCGCCCGCGTCGTCCAGGCGGGTCACCACGGTTGCATCGAAGGTGGGTACGTCGTCGCGCCGTACCGGGGACCCGCCCATGGTCGGCACCCCGGCGGTACAACAGAGGTCTTTCACGGCGATCGGAATCCCGTGCAGCGGCCCGCGGTAGCGACCGGCCACGATTTCGGCTTCGGCGGCTCGCGCCGCGACCATCGCTTGGTCCGAGGTGACGAGCGCATAGGCGCGTATCTGTCCATCGAGCGCATCGATGCGCGACAGCTGGTGCTCGGTCACCTCGACCGGCGACACCTCGCGCCGGGCGATCAGAGGAGCCAGCTCCGTGATCGTGAGATGGTGCAGCTCGGTCATGGGATATCTCGTTCTGCGATCATCGCGGTACTCCGAATGTCTGTCGTGCTCGCGGCCGGGCGAACCCTGATGGCGTTGAACCTACTTGGCCCCGAGGTGTAGGTGCCGGTGCCCACGGGTAAGCCATCGAGGCGGATAGCGTGGTCGACGAGCAGTTGGGTCCGAGCGGGGGCCGACACGGTCCGCCGGAGTAGCTTGATGGGGTAATCCTCGCTCGCTCCGGGTCCCGGCCCGGGAACTCACGTTCATCGCGCCGACACCCAGAGGTACTTTTGAGTCAGACCGACAATTCCGAGGCTGCGCCACGCCCGGCCACGGCCCTGCTGCCCGCGCCCAGTCGGGCCGAGGTGCACGCCGTGATTCCCCCTCAGTGTTTTGAGGCGAAGTTGTCGACGTCGCTGCGCTACGCCGCTCTCTCCGTCGCTCTGACGGTGGGGACTGGGCTGCTGGCGCTATGGCTCGTGCCGCTGGAATGGGCATGGTTGCCCGTCTGGCTGCTCTACGCGGCGATCGGTGGCACGTTTGCGACCGGAGCCTGGGTCATCGCCCACGAATGTGGGCACGGCGCCTTCTGTGACAACGAGCCGTTGGAGACCTCCATCGGCTTCGTGCTGCATTCAGCGCTGCTCGTTCCGTACTTCTCCTGGCAACGCAGCCACGCGATCCACCACGCCAAGACCAATCATCTACTCGACGGCGAAACGCACGTACCCCGCCGGGTCGGTACCGACGAGGGCGAGCGAGCCCTTCGCGCCCGACGCCGCTGGGGTATGAACGCGTACGCGGGACGGGTGATCGCCGGGCGCCTGGCATTCGGTTGGCCGAGCTACCTCCTCGTCGGTTCGACCGGTGGCCCCGAGCGCGGCACGACCAATCACTTCTGGCCATGGGCTCCGTTCTCGGCTGCACTGTTCCCGACACGATGGAAGGGTCGAGTCCTGGCCTCGAGCCTGGGTGTCCTCACCACGATCGGGTTGCTGGTCTGGTGGGCCTTGGCGGCGGGGAGCGTGGCGCCGGTGCTCGCGCTGTATGTCGGTCCCTACCTGGTGGTCAACGCCTGGCTGGTCACCTACACCTGGCTCCATCACACCGATGTGAACATCCCGCACTACGACCGCGAGCAATGGTCCTATGTTCGGGGCGCGTTCTGTTCGGTCGACCGGCCCTACGGTCGGGTCTTTGACCTGCTTCATCACCGAATCGGTTCACAGCACGTCGCGCATCACCATTTTGCCTCCATCCCGCACTATCGAACTCCACTCGCCACCGAGGCCATAGCCCGCTCGTTCCCGGAGCACTATCGGTACGACCCCACCCCGATCCTGCCCGCCCTTGGACGTGTCGCCTCGAGGTGTTGCGCCGTGGCGCCGAGCCCCGGCGGGTGGTTTTATCTCGAGGACCGGTACGGTCCGGCGGCCGTCGGGGGCTACCCCGCGGCGGCGATGGATGAGACCGCGGCACTACACGACACCAGGGCCGACGCTCAGGCTCACTACCCTGGTAGCGCGCCGAGACTATCCGGGGGACTACGATCCGATGAGCAGTGACGCAAAGGGTAATCGGCTCTCCGACCAGGAGAAGATCCTGGGTCGTACCCTCAAGCGGAGCGTGCAGCTCACGAACGAGGAGCTCGCCGCGGTGAGCTCCAAGAAGGGCTTGCTCGAGCTGCTCGACACCAAGAACATCGATGTCCGCAAGGCATTGGTGAAGCTCCGCTACGAGCAGGAGCTCGAACGCCTGCAGATCGAGCTGGTGCGTCTCCAACGGAACATTCAGATCCAGGGTCGGAGGGTGGCGATCCTGTTCGAGGGCCGGGACGCAGCCGGCAAGGGCGGTTCCATTCGCCGATTCGCGGAACATCTCAATCCCCGGACCGCTCGGGTCGCAGCGCTCAGCAAGCCCACCGAGGTCCAAAAAGGACAGTGGTACTTCCAGCGCTACACCCAGCATCTCCCCAACCCCGGTGAGATCGTCTTCTTTGACCGCAGTTGGTACAACCGGGCCGTCGTCGAGCCGGTCATGGGCTTTTGTACCGAAACGCAATATGAGGTGTTTCTCCAACAGGTGCCGGAGTTCGAGCACATGCTCTATGAGGACGGGGTGGAGCTCATCAAGTTCTGGTTCTCTATCTCGCGCCACGTGCAGGCCGAACGCTTCGAGTCGCGCAAGAAAGACCCGCTGAAACAATGGAAGCTGAGCCCGGTCGACGCCGAGGCCCAAGAGCGCTGGGATCTTTACACCCGCTACAAAGAGGTGATGTTCTCCAAGACCCACACCTCCTACAGCCCCTGGGTCATCGTGAAGTCCAACGACAAGAAAAAGGCGAGGCTCGAGAGCATGAGACATGTGCTCGCCCAGCTGCCCTACGACGGCAAGGAAGATGCCGGCACGTCGCTGGCTCCTGACCCCGATGTCGTTCTGCGATATCACCGCTCCAGCGCGAGTCTCGACTGAGCGGTTCGGTTCCAAAGCGGTCAAGATCGGCCGGTGTCGACCGCCCGCAGATATCGAGTCTTTGCCACCGTCGAAGCCGCGGGCACGTCGCCCCGGTATGAGCTGTTGGCTCGATCGATCGCGGCCGATCGGGAGATTTGTGAGCGCCTGGACGCGCTGCCCGGCCCCAAGCGCCAGCCGAACCTGCTGTTCGGTGCCGTCCAGTATCTGGGCGGTCCGACCATCGGGTGGGAAGAGTTCCGCGGGTTTCTGACTCAGGAATGGTCGGCGGTGGAAGCGGTCGTGGTGGAGCGATCCACCCAGACCAACGAGGCGGCCCGAGCGGGAATCCTGCTACCCCTGCTCGCCCAACTCCCTCGACCCCTCGCCCTGCTCGAAGTAGGCCCGTCCGCCGGGTTGTGTCTCCAACCCGATCGGTACCAGTACTCCTATGACGGGGTCATCGTCGGCGACCCC
>Ga0316190_10001592_pt1 | contig 16512 bp, 14 predicted proteins | sample Eddworburrow2_MG_FD_204929 | JGI IMG/M metagenome (GOLD analysis project Ga0316190, IMG submission 204929) | Coastal sediment microbial communities from Maine, United States - Eddy worm burrow 2 | ecosystem: Environmental > Aquatic > Marine > Coastal > Sediment | place: USA: Maine | collected... | reverse complement strand
GGACTCAAGCCATGAAAGAAATTGGCACTTCCTCACGGAGCTATACCTGATGTTCCCCTACCTGGATGGAGAAATAGGTGTTGACAATTCCTTGACCGTACCCATAGATGCCAGTCCAGGCGATATCTTCAGTAAACTGAAATTGGCTGGAATGTTATACCTGGAAGCCGGGACCGATAAATGGGCCATCACTTCAGATTTGGTGTACATGAATCTGAATCAGGAGGTGACCGAGAGCATACTTTTACACTCCGGAACCGTCGGGGTAAAACAATTGGTCTGGGAAGTAGCCGGACTTTACCAGGTATTGCCTTTCCTGGAAGTGGGTGCAGGTGGCCGCTTGAACAATCTGCAGGCAGAAATAGATGTGCGGCGCAATGTATTTCCAGCAGGAACCGAAGAGTATTACGAGACCGCTTCCGATACTTGGATCGATCCCATTCTGATCACCAGGTTCTCAACTGATATTAAAGATAAATGGCTGTTTCAATTCAGAGGCGACCTGGGTGGTTTTGGTTTAGGTTCTGATTTCACCTGGCAATTACAGGCCTGTGTTGGGTATCGCTTTTCAGAGGTATTTCAGTTCACTGCCGGATACAGAGCATTATCCACGGATTACCAAAAAGGAACAGACTCCAACCTCTTTGTATTTAATGTAAAGGAATTTGGCCCGGTTATCAGGTTTGGATTTAATTTCTGATATTCTAAACTAAGCCCTGCTCTTTGAGCTCATAGAGCAGCTCCGATATTTGATTTTTACCAGATTTCTCCAGAATATTGGTGCGATGGGTATTCACAGTGTGTACGCTAAGAAATAACTTTTCTGCAATTTCCTTACTGCCAAGGCCCGACTCTATCATTTTGATGATCTCCAATTCACGTTTTGAGAACGCAGATGCAATCTTCAACAAGTCTTCATCTGGGTATCTGAATAAAGAGAAGTCTTTACCTACATATTGATGGAAAGAATTATTGTTCATCTTACACCAATCAACATTTGTGACAATACGGAGCCCAAAGACTGCCTCGTTTGGCGTTCCGGCGTAGAACAGATAGTCCTGCCCAAGAAAATTGACGAAATTTCCGTTGCGGTTACGAAATCTAAGGGTACAGGACAGCAATGCACTTCCTTTTTTTTGCAGAAATATCTTCCCTTCCTCCTTTAGTATTTGACAATTTCTCCAGGCTAAGCGATCCAGGTCATCCGGATGTATTGCTGCCTGATAATGTGCTGGATTAAGTTGCGAAAACTCCACACCAAGGACCTGGTTGCTTCTTTTACTGCAGTATAGATACTTGATTTTCTCCAGGTGAATAACTGTTAAAAACTGATCATTCACTTCCATCACCTCCTCGAGCCGCTGCATGATAGGATCATCCTCATGAATACTCAGGAATCCCGTGGGCAGATAGGATTCAATGAAATCAAAAAAGATGTTGTAATTATAAGGTGAAGGGGTCAAAGCAATCCAAGATTTTTGAGATCATATATCAGATCAGCAACGCTAGCCTTATGGGTTTTCTTGAGAATATTTGATCGATGGGTATTTACAGTGTGTACGCTAAGAAATAATTTTTCTGCAATTTCCTTGCTGCCAAGGCCCGATCCTATCAGTTTCACAATCTCAAATTCACGATCAGAGAGATTTGAACCCATCTGCAAGAGCTTTTCGTCCGGGAATTTAAATAGAGAGACATCATCGCCTACGTACCAATGTCCATCAGGGTTTGTCTTTACCGACCTGTCAAGATTGGTGATTACCTGAATCAGAAAGACTGCCTCGCGTGGAATGGTAGAATGAAAAAAATAGGCCTGGCCAAGCAGATTATTATATGTTCCTTCGGGATTAAGAACTCTTAAGGTGAATGACATTAATCCAGTTCCGGATTTTGCAGCATATATTTCCTGTGCCACCTTAAACATCTTCTCCCTTCCCAGTATCAGTCTCTGCAAATCATCAGGATGTATTGTATTCATGAAAAAGCCGGGATCCACCTCCTCAGGAGCTATTCCCAGTATTTGCATACTCCTTTTACTGGTAAACAGATACTGCATCAAACTCAGATCGGAGGCAGAAAAGAACTGATCATTCTCTTCCATCACCTCCTCAAGCCGTTGCATAATGGGATCATCGGAGTTAATATCCAGGAAGCCTGAGGGCAGGTAGGATTCAATGAAATCAAAAAAGATGCTATAACTGTAGGGCACTTTCATAAAAAGCAATAATTCCGCAAATATAGTACAATTGCCTTACTATTAACAGAAAAATACTGATAGGTAAGTATTGAGTACAGCTCTAATTAGAAGTACTTTCATGAATATTAAACCGAGCATTTCTTAAGCCTGAACTGAAATCGTAATCAAATACTAATTTGGGAAATTTTGGCCGAATTAACAGCAGATATTTTTCGTGATTTTTTTGCAGGAAGCTGGTCAGGTAAGATTACCAGGAACGGCGAGTTTCAGCGGAAAATTATCTTCAATTGGCCAAAGGCTTTTGGAAAGTACTCTTCCCTTGGCACTGAGGAAGGAACTTTGGTTCCTCCTAACAGAGGCGCTCTTGATAATACTAAGCAGATCGCCATTTCAGGCTGGCGTTGCGATGTGCGCAGATGGGGCCATTTGTGGCATAATGAATTCGGGGGCTATGGTGAGATACAATGGACATCGCAGGCGGAAATAAATGGGATAAGTGTTATTTATGGTTTTGGACATGAGTGTAAACAGGAGTATGATGATCCGACGGATCATATATTAAAGTGTGAATTGTTCGATCAGGATAACTTCAAGTACACCGTTAGAAGTTTCAGGAAGGGACTTCTCGAAATTGCTTTCAGCAGGATCAGAACCAGCGCGGAGTTAAATGAGCTCCTGGGAAAGCAGGATGCTAAAGCAATAAATTTGGATGAATTGCTTGGACTCTAAGGGCTATAGCAAGCCCATTTCTTTCAAATCATGGATTACATCAGTAATTGAGGAATTCCCCGATTTATTGAGGATATTGGTGCGATGGGTGTTGATGGTATGCACACTCCGGCAAAGCTTTTCCGCGATCTCCTTACTACTCAGCCCCTTCTCTATGAGTTCTATGATCTTAAATTCGGCATTTGTAAATATACTTCCTGTCATAAGGAGTTCGTCACCGCTGTAAAAATGAAAACTCTTATGCATTTTCTCAATCTCTGAGATATCAGTAGGAATTGCGCCAAGAAGCCGCTTCGGAGCAATTGAGCTTGTTGGCCGCTTTGGTTATGTAAACCTCACAGACAGATCCATTGACGGTGGAATAATGAATCATTGGTATTTTGGTGCCAACTGGTGGGCATCCAGGCAATGGAAGCTTGGTGTCTCTTACGGTAACTGCAACCTTGACCGGGATGTACTGACAGGAAACATAAATATACTGCTTTGCCGATTGTTTTGGATGTATTAGATTTACATATATGAACGTAAACTGTTTCCAGCTTGCTGATGGGCCGCAACTGACATCCTGTGATTACCCTTTCGCGATTGATGCCATCAAAAAACAAAATGCGAAAATTTGGATTGACATACTGGACTCCAAAGCCAGTGAAATTGAAGAGATCCTGGACGAGATCAATGTTCAGGGAATAATCAGGCGCTTTTGTCTTGAATCACGCGATCATCCCGGCTTTTATCCAATGAAACCCCTGGCCTTGATGGTAATTCCCGTTCAGATGGAGGAACAGCTTGCTAATAAACTCGAATACCTTGCTCTTTTGATCAGCCCTGATTTTCTTATTTCCATTCGGAACAGTAAAATGGCCCGCTTTCTGAAAAGCATAAATACCCAGGATTCATCTGCCGTACTACCTGATAGCAGTATTGAAGGGATATTATCTGCCCTGATCATGGGTTTGTCACTGGACTGCCTGCGAAAAGCCGCGAAACTGGGCGACAGGATACTGGCCCTGGAAGACCAAATGGATCGGGAACCTACTTCAGTGAATTTTGAGGACATATCAGACAAACGATTTGAATTACTGACACTTGAATCCATCGTCCAGGGGCAATTACCCATCATCGAGGCGATAGTTTCATCAGACAGGTCGAACATAAGCTCAGAAAATACCCAGGAATATCTGATTTGGGCGGCTGCAAATCTAAAATCCACACACAGGAAACTGGAATGGCTGGAGCATATCATTGAGGTGATGCGTTCGTCTCTTTATGCTCTAAGCCAGGAAAAAATCAATCGCCGCCTCGGGAGACTCACGGTTGTGTCAATGATCTTCATGCCAATTACTTTTCTGGCGGGGGTATGGGGTATGAATTTCAATTCCATGCCCATGTTGAACCTGAGGCATGGATATTTGATAGCGCTTGGGCTTATGCTTCTTATTGGTGCCGGGATGTATTTTTATTATCGCAGGAAGGGTTGGTTCAAATAGAGAATTTCATTTTCACTAAGTATTGATCCCGGTTAGAGATAATAGTAAATTTCATTGGATTTTCGGAATCCAGGTTAAACAACATTTCACAATTTTAGGGGATGGAAAAGAACAGGTTAAAAGAGTACCGGAAAAACCTACTCCCGTGGAAAAAATGGGGACCCTATATAAGCGAACGGCAATGGGGAACGGTCCGGGAGGACTACAGCGAAAACGGCGACGCCTGGAATTTCTTCACCCACGATCATGCACGCTCCCGTGCCTACCGCTGGGGTGAGGATGGCATCGCAGGGATCTCTGACGACAAGCAGCGCCTCTGCTTTGCCTTAGCCCTGTGGAACGGGAAAGATCCCATAATAAAGGAACGTCTCTTCGGATTGACCAACAGCCAGGGCAACCACGGGGAGGATGTGAAGGAATACTATTTCTACCTCGACAGCACCCCTACCCATTCCTACATGAAATACCTCTATAAATACCCGCAGGCAGCCTATCCCTATGAGGATCTGGTCAGGACCAACAGCCAGCGCTCACGGGAAGAGATGGAGTATGAATTGCTCGATACCGGGGTGTTTGACGAAGACCGCTATTTCGATGTCTTTGTAGAGTATGCCAAGGCAGGTGCGGATGACATTCTGGTGAAGATCAGTGCTATTAACAGGGGCCCTGAAAGGTCTGAACTTCACCTTTTGCCCACGCTGTGGTTCCGGAACGACTGGTCGGCGTGGATTGCCGATTCAAACAGGGCAGCCAAGAAACCCTTGCTTAAAAAAACCAGGGCGCAAAAAGGCTTGAGTACCCTTTTGGCATCGCACAGCTTGCTGGGTGAATATTTTTTATCCTGCGACGGCGATATCCCATTACTATTCACTGAAAATGAAACCAACCACGAACTGCTTTTTCCAGAACAGAAGAACGAAAGTCCCCACGTGAAAGATGGCATCAACGACTTTGTGGTGCAGGGCAGGCAGGAGGCAGTGAATCCTGCATTGCAGGGCACTAAAGCTGCTGCACACTTTCAAATGAATATCGGAGCAGGCGAGACGGCTGAAATCAGGCTGCGGCTAAGCAAAAAAACTTCAGAAAGCCAGAACCCGGTTTTTGGTAAGACTTTTGAGAAAGTATTTGCAGACAGGATCAAGGAGGCTGATGAATTTTACAAAGCGCTTACTCCACCCTCGGTGAGTGAAGATGAGGCCCTGGTGATGCGCCAGGCCCTGGCAGGAATGCTCTGGAGCAAACAATTTTTCTTCTTTGATGGCGATAACTGGCTGGATGAACATAACTCCAATCCCCTGCACACCGGATTCCGCGCCGCAAGGAACTCGGAGTGGTACCACATGCTGAACGAGGATATTATTTCCATGCCCGACAAATGGGAATATCCCTGGTACGCGGCCTGGGACCTGGCTTTTCACACCCTCCCCCTTTCCATTGTGGATCCTGACTTCGCCAAGGATCAAATGGAACTGATGCTCAGGGCCTTATACATGCATCCCAATGGTCAGATGCCCGCCTATGAGTGGAATTTCAGTGATGTGAATCCCCCGGTACATGCATGGGCTACTTTGTTCCTTCACTATAATGAAATGGCACTGCATGGAGAAGCAGACGTGAATTTTCTCAAGTCCATTTTTAACAAGCTCTTGGTCAATTTCACCTGGTGGGTGAACCGTAAGGATAGATACGGGAAGAATGTATTCGAAGGCGGTTTCCTGGGGCTGGACAATATAGGAATTTTCGACCGTAGTGCTCCCCTGCCCACCGGAGGCAACCTGGAGCAGGCCGATGGTACGGCCTGGATGGCGCTTTTTAGCCAGAATATGATTGAAATGGCCTCAGAATTATCCCTTCACGACCCGGCCTATGAAGACATGGTTATTAAGTTCGTAGAGCATTTCTATTTTATTGCCGCTGCCATGAATCGGCCCGGACAAGATGGCATGTGGGATGAAGAGGACGGATTCTACTATGATTTGCTTCGTATGCCGGATGGAAGTGCCAAAAGACTCAAGGTGCGCTCCCTGGTAGGCCTTCTGCCCCTGTGTGCGGTCACTGTCATTGAAAAGGAACAGCGGGAGAAAAATCCGGTTGCCATGGCCCAAATCAGGGAACGCGAGCGCAGAATTCCGGAGCTCAGAAATTCCATACATCCCAGTGGAGAAGGCGATTTTGGTGTAGCAGATAGGGGAATTCTTGCGCTGGTTAATCCCGAGCGCTTACGTAAGATTCTTTCGAGAATGCTTGACGAGAAGGAATTTTTCGGACCCCATGGCATCCGTTCTATTTCCAAATTCCACGAAAAACGCCCTTATGTCTTACACGTTGATGGAGAGGAATACCGTGTGGATTACCTCCCTGCCGAATCCAATACCGGAATGTTTGGAGGCAACTCAAACTGGCGGGGACCGGTCTGGATGCCTGTGAACATCATGTTGATCCGGGCACTTCAACAATATTACCTCTATTACGGGGATAATTTCAAAATTGAATGCCCCACCGGCTCGGGTAGGCAGATGAATCTTTTTGAGGTAAGCAGGGAGTTATCCGACAGACTCACCAGCACCTATACCCGGAATGAAAAGGGAAAGCGACCTGTATTCGGAGGTTCGGAGAAGTTTCAGACCGATCCCCACTGGCGCGACCTTATCCTCTTTTACGAGTACTACCATGGCGACAACGGTGCCGGACTGGGTGCCAGTCATCAGACAGGCTGGAGCGGGGTGGTGGCCAAACTTATTCAGGTATACGGAATTCTTGATCCTAAAGAGTTTCTTAATGCCGGGAAGAAAGCAAGTATTATGAAAGGCGCAGAAAACACTGGTAAGCAAAAGAAATGAAAACACCCCCAAGGTATCCGTCCCTTTACCAGATCAACACAAGGGTCTGGTTTACAGAATTATCCAGTGAGCTGGGCCGGCAGGCCACCTTCGATGATATTCCGGATAAGGAGCTGGACCGCCTGCGCGATATGGGATTTGACTGGATCTGGTTCCTGAGCGTATGGTGCACCGGGGAGCGTGGTAGAAAAGTCTCGCTTGCCTACCCTGAGTGGCGCGCCGATTATAAAGATACCCTGAAGGATTTGAAGGATGAGGACATTGCCGGATCCGGGTTTGCCATTGCCGATTACAGGGTGCATCCCAATCTGGGCGGCGATTCCGCCCTGCTTAGGCTTCGAACCAGGCTCAAAAAACGCGGTATGAAAGTCATGCTCGATTTTGTGCCAAATCACATGGGACCCGATCATCCCTGGGTGGAAGATCATCCCGAATATTTTGTTTCAGGTACTGAGAGCGATCTCACAAATTTTCCTCAGAATTTCACGCGGGTAAAACGCAGGGAGGACGATTTGATCCTGGCTTATGGACGCGATCCATACTTTTCCGGATGGCCCGACACCCTTCAGCTGGATTACAGCTATCCTGCCACCGCAGAAGCCATGATCCGGGAACTTCTTCGAATCTCCGGGCAATGCGACGGCCTTCGATGCGATATGGCCATGCTGATCCTGCCCGAAGTATTTGAAAGGACATGGGGACGGAGGGCTCAGGCCTTCTGGTCCCGGGCCATTGAGGCGGTCCGTGCAAAAGTTCCCGGTTTTTGTTTCATGGCCGAAGTTTACTGGGATATGGAATGGGAACTTCAACAACTGGGATTTGATTATACCTACGATAAGCGCCTCTATGACCGTTTACACGAGGGCAATGCCAGGGCGGTACGTGAACATTTTTATGCGGGCCTTGATTACCAGGACAAGCTTGTACGCTTCCTTGAAAATCACGATGAATCCCGTGCAGCCTTTGCCTTTGATCAGAGTAAACACGAAGCGGCGGCGGTCCTTAGCTATCTCACCCCGGGATTACGCTTTTTTCACCAGGGACAGTTTGAAGGAAGAAAGAAACGCATATCCCCCCACCTGGTGCGTGGCCCCAAGGAAAAAGTCAATCCGGATATTCAAAAGTTTTACGAAGCTTTCTTGCCCGTCGTAAAAGAGAACCTTTTCCGCGAAGGTCGCTGGGAACTGCTGACATGTGCACCCGCATGGGAAGGCAATGATTCGTTTGACTCCTTTATTGTATTTAAATGGGAGGATGAAGAGGACAGAAGGGCATTGGTATGTGTGAATTATGCACCTCACGATAGCCAGTGTTATGTGCATTTGCCCTTTCCTGAACTGAGCAATCAGTCAATCCGACTCAAGGACCGGACAAGTTCTGCCCGTTATGTTCGTCATAGCCGTGATTTTCTGGGAAAAGGTATCTTTTTAGATCTTCAGGGTTGGGCATTTCATATTTTTGAAATCAGCCAGGTAAAATTCAGATAATAAATGAGACCTTATGTGTAAGAATCGTCCATCAAAAGGCAAGGCGTTTTCTGTGATAGCCTATGCTCTTGTATTCACCCTGATCATTTATTCTGGTCCCACAAGGGCACAGGGGCTAAGCAGATCGGATACCATAGCAACAGATAGTATCCTGATTAGAAATGTGTATCTGCTAGGTATCGCAGGAGCAGATAACGATGTCCTGGCAAACCTGCTGATTATTGATGGCAAACTGCAAATGGTAACCCAGGACGAAATTCGCGCGTCAAAATCCAGGATTACCATTGATGCTCAAAATGGATTTCTGATGGGTAATCTCCTTATAGGAGATTCTCCCAGTTTCCTTATCCTGGATCAAAATCCCAGGGAGAATTATGAGATATATCTGAATACCGAGGCTCATCTGCTTTTTGCCATGGAGAAAGGCATTATTGTGAGGAACAATTTGACAGTTACCTATATCCCGGATGATGTTCAACAGAAAAAAGGAGGCTGGAGCGCCTATACTCCACCCCCAATGGCAGTTCCTCTGAACTACTTTGACAATACCAAGTGGAACAAGTTCGACACCAGGTATATCTCCGGACTGTTTAACGGAGCCCTTGTGCTCGACCGGCTGGAATGGCTGTCGCAGGATGATGCCAGTGAATCCCAGCTTGGCGATCTGTCCACCTCCTCCATTGGAGTGATTCGTGGCCTTCGTTTTGGATTTGTGGGTACCCTAAACTTCAAAAGACCCTGGGTATATACCCTGGTGGGTGCAAGCAGAGCTTTCGCAAGTGGCTTTGGCGAAAGTGATAAAAGCGGTTTTGCATTTTATGATGTGCGTTTGGATATTCCATTATTTTCCACTGTGAATATGAGTATTGGCAAGCAAAAGGAGCCCATTTCCCTTGAACGTATGACCATGTTACTGTTTCTACCCATTCAGGAACGATCAGCGGCCAGTGATGCATTGCTTACTGCCCGTAACTGGGGGATAGTCTTCAATGGAACAGCTTTCAATAGTCGCTCAAGCTGGGCTGTGGGAGCATTCAATAACTGGATCGATTCCGGCAATTCATTCGGAGATAATTCCTATCAAATCACCGGCCGGGCAACAGCCCTTCCCTATCTGTCAGCTGACGAGAGCAACCTGTTGCACCTTGGCATGGGCCTGCGATATTCCGATTTCAAGAGCGAGGTAAATGGAAAGACTGAGGCTGAATTCTTTCAGTCGCCGGTATTTGTTGAAACCGGTTTATTTTCAGCGGAGGCCTCTTTTACCTATAACCTGGAGGCATACTGGCGAAAAGGGCCCCTACTGCTGGGAGGAGAATACATTGGGGTCAATGTCAATTCATCCCTAAACGACAATCCCGGGGTTCATGGATATAATGTAGGCCTTTCCTGGGTAATTTCCGGCGAAATGCGTACCTACCGTAAAAAAAGTGGCATTTTTAATCCGGTGCCTGTATCCAAGCCTGTCAATACCGGTGGGTGGGGTTCCTGGGAAGTTGCCTTTCGCTTTTCCACCCTCGACCTCACTGATGGTTTGCTGGATGGAGGAGTAATGGACACCTATTCTTTCGGCCTGAACTGGTGGCTTACCCCTCGGGCTCAGTTTTCACCGAACTATCGTTATATCGTCCTTGACCGTTTTGGGGTAAAAGGAAGAAGCTCCGGCATTAACATCCGGCTTTCATTTATTCTGGATTAATTAATGCCTTATATTTACATGGAATACACCTTTAATTTAAATTTCAATTAACATGAAACGCAAGCTCACAAAAGGACTGGTATTTTTGTATGCAATTTCACTACTCATTGCCTGTAATACGATGATAGCACAGACCACAGTGGTGGTTGATAAAGAACAGATAAAAAAAGAGATTCAGGCCAAGGAAGATCAATTTGCTGCCATTTATAATTCTGGAGAATTGAAAAAAATAGGCTATTATGCCGAAGATGCAACGACCTTTGCCCAAAATCGGGCACCCATAGTAGGCAGAGAAGCCATAATAGAATATTTAAAAGTCGATGTGGAAACCAACACCGATAAGATCTCATTTACCACCAAGGAAGTATTTCCGTCAAATGATGGAAATCTGGTGCTTGAGATTGGCTACTACCAGGTGGTAGACTCTACCAATACTCCCATTAATACAGGTAATTATATGTGCCTGTTTGAAAAAAGAGACGGTAAATACTACTGCGTAAGAGAAATGAGTGCTTCTGATATGCCTGCAGAATAAAGAGATTCCTCGATAAAGCAGACTAGCGCCTTCTGCCTCCGCCGCCACTCCTCGAAGGAGAAGGGGAAGGTCTCGCTGATCTGGATGGCGATGAACTCATGGATCTGGATGCCGATGAAGAGGATGGCTTCGACTGACTGGTGGAAGGCGATGCAGTAGCTCCTCTAGACTGACTCGTAGAAGGCGATGCAGTAGATCCCCGTGACTGACTGGTGGAAGGCGAAGCAGCAGACCCTCGTGACTGATTGTTTGAAGGCGTTGTGGAAGGACGTGTGGAGGCAGAACCTTGCGAGCGATTGGCAGATGAAGACCTGTTGTTGTTATAAGAGCCATTGGCATTGTGCTGGGTCACGGTATTTGAAGTATTCCTGGAATTATTATTGTAGTTGTTATATGTATTATTATTGTGAACCACTACTGTGTTACCATGATAACCACCATGATAACCGTGATGATGGTTATAATGATTATTGTGATACACACCAATGGCCATTACAGTAAAGGCTGCATAATAGGGCGGACGATATACATAGGTATAAGGAGGATAATAGGGCACGTAAACAGGTGAATAGACATATTGCACGACAGGTGCTGATTCAACAACTACAACGGTGGTGGTTGCCGGAGTACTCTCCACCGGATCGGAGCCGGCATACGCGGGATTGGCGGTAACTTTGGGAGCCGGAGGTGCTGGTTCAATCACATAATCTTTACCATACAGATCTTTATCACCCACCATTTGCATGGTGATTTTTTCATCTTCATCCTTTGATACCAAAATTACAGCTACGTCCTGTACCTCCTCTTCACTCACATCCACCTGAAGGATAAAAGTGAAATCATCTCCATCCTGCTCAGTCACCACCTTAATGAAATCCACTTTTTCATCCAGGTCCAGATCCAGGTTATTGACTCCAGTTTCTTCCAGATTTAAGGACTTCTCAAATTCCTCAATGGACGGTGACTGTTGAAAAAGGTCCAATACTGCAAAAAGATCCAGATTATCTCCAGGCAATCCCAATAAGGTATCATCGGTTTCTGCCTGATCCTCGGTTTGAGAAAATGCAGGAAGGCTTAAAAAACTTATAGCCAGAACTATGAATGATATAGAAATGTTTTTCATGATTTTGTGATATCTTGTAAATATTCCCCTGTCAAACTTACGAAAATTAGACCTGACATAAAATACGGACTGATAAGTATTGATTAAGGAGCAGCCACCACTAATTTTACACTATTATGAACTCAAATCAATCTGATGCACTGGTGTTCTTTGGAGCCACAGGTGACCTGGCCTATAAAAAAATCTTTCCCTCCCTCCACTCAATGGTTCGGCGTGGTACACTTAATGTTCCTGTCGTCGGGGTGGCTAAAGCCGGCTGGACACTGGAGCAGCTGCGTGCCAGAGCCAAAGAAAGCATTGAACTTCATGGAGGCATGGATCCGCTGGCTTTCGAAAAACTCAGCAGCCTCCTACGCTACGTAGATGGCGATTACAATGACTCTGCCACTTTTCAGCAGATCAGGAAGGAACTTGGGGCTGCGAAAAATCCTGCTCATTACCTGGCCATACCACCATTTCTTTTCGGAACAGTGGTTTCACAACTTGAAGCATCGGGCTGTGCCAAAGGGGCCCGCATCATCGTTGAAAAACCCTTCGGAACAGACCTGAATACGGCAAAGGCACTAAACAATATATTATCAGAAGCATTCGACGAATCCTCCATCTATCGCATTGATCATTATTTGGGAAAAAGAGCGGTGAATAATATGCTTTTTTTTCGTTTTGTAAATTCCTTGTTTGAACCCCTTTGGAACCGCCATCATGTGGAAAGTATCCAGATCACCTCGGCCGAAGATTTTGGTGTGCAGGGGCGTGGGGGATTTTATGATGCAACAGGTGCCATCAAGGATGTCATTCAAAATCATCTTTTTCAGTTGCTTGTGAATCTGTGCATGGAATCACCGGCCGGACTGGATAGCGAATCTATTCGGGACGAGAAAGTAAAGGTTCTAAAGGCCATCGCCACCTTGGGCGAAAAGGATGTTGTTCGGGGCCAGTTTAAGGGTTATCGTTCAGAAGCAGGAGTGAAAGCAGATTCAAAAACCGAAACCTTTGCCGCTTTGCAGATGAATATTAATTCAGAGCGTTGGAAGGGTGTGCCCATCTTCATTCAGGCCGGAAAGAACCTGCCTGTCAGATGTACAGAGATACTGGTTCGGCTAAAGCACATACCCACAGCCTATTCCTCACTGGTCATCGCTTCAAATCATTTGAGGTTTCGCATTAGCCCGGATGTGAGCTTTGCCTTTGGAATGCTCAACATGGTAGCAGGGGAAAAAATGGAGGCCGCCAGGGTAGAAATCATGGGCACTCCCAATCCCTATAAGGATCAGAAAGATGCCTATGAAACTGTGCTTACTGATGCCATGGCAGGGGATGCTACCGTATTCGCCCGCCAGGACTATGTGGAGGAAGCCTGGCGCATTGTTGATCCCTATCTCAGTTTGGATACCCCGGTGTATGACTATGATCCTCTTACCTGGGGACCCGCCGAAGCTGCACAGAAACTGAAACCTGAGGGGGGATGGCATTATCCAGAAATCAGGAAATAGGCTAAATTACTTACCTTCGTTTAGAAAAGTAGTCCTGTAGCTGGATGATATGAAAATGCACAAGGGAATATTTACGATTTCCATGTTAAAATTCTGTTTAATACTGATTTTACTGGGCCCGGGACTGGTTTCAGCCCAGGATTCAGTGGCGGTTCAATCCGACACGCTGTGCCCTGAAATAGATCTTTCTGACGTCATCAGAGGCGCTTTAAAAAAGCCCCCGAAGATTAAAACTGTGGGTGCAGGGAGTTTAATGCTTCTACCTATAATCGGCTCAAATCCGGCCACCGGATTTATGTTTGGTGTCGGGGGACAGTATGCGTTTAAAATACCCAAACAATCAAAATACTCATTGATTGCAGGAAGTTTGCAGTATACTACAAAGAATCAGTTTATTTTTATGTTGAAAAACAACATCTATACCAACAATAACAACATCTATTTTAGTGGTGACTGGAGGTATTTAATCTTTTCACAATCCACCTATGGATTAGGAACGACCTCTCCCGAGGGAGGCATTCTGGACTATCAATTCAACCTGGCAGGATCTGAAACCGCCGCCGATTCGCTGACCCAGCCCATGGCCTTTAATTTTGGTCGCTTGCATCAATCCATCATGTTTCAATTAGTGGATGATTTCTATTTAGGATTGGGCTACCAATATGATTCCTATTTCGACATAGAAGATCAAAAGCTGAAGCTTGATCCTGGCGATACTTTGCTTACCAGCCATTATGCTTATAACACCTACTATGGCTTTGATACAAAAAAATACCACACCTCCTCCTTAAGCGTGAGATTTGTCATCGACAAGCGCGACAATATGATCATGCCGCTTAAGGGCTATTTTCTTTCCCTCAACTGGAAGGGAGGATTTAAATTTATCGGCAATGACAGGAAATCTAACCTCTATCAGATTGAGTGGAGAAGCTATCATGGTTTGTCAAAACGGAATCCCGCCCATCTCCTGGCATTCTGGTTCCTGGGCGATTTTGCTCAGGAAGGGACTTTGCCCTACATGATATTGCCCGCTACGGCTTATGATCAACGTGGACGGAGTGCACGCGGTTATACACAGGGACGCTTCCGGGGGAATCAAATGGTGTATGGAGAAGTGGAATACCGCTTTCCCCTTTCAAAGTGCGGGGGTTTGCTTGGAGGCGTGCTTTTTGCCAATGCCACAAGCGCCAATAATCCGGCATTATCCTTGAGTTTGCTCCAGTCCATCAAACCCAGTCTTGGATTTGGCCTTAGGGTAAAGCTTGATAAATACTCCAGAACAAACCTGGCTGTGGACCTGGGTTTTGGTCAAAAATCCATGGGCTTTTATCTGGCTGTTTCAGAAGCTTTTTAAATAGCTGTTCTTCCTTTGAACCTTCGACCAGCTATATTGTTTATCTATGCAACTTAATAAATACATACCATTCAGTATTGATTTTTTTCTTTTTGTCCTTTAATTTAGGATACTTTTACTATCCGACAGTTAATTATAAACTACAAATTCAATAAATATGAAAAAGAAGTTCATTTTTTACCTGAGTATCATTGTTCTGATGGGATCCTGCTATCCAAACGGAGCTGATTATTATGAAGAACTTGATATTGTATACACCGATTATGATGATGAGTTCGATTTTGCCAGCCTGGGAACCTACTCCATCCCTGATCAAATCGTGAAAATCACCGGAGAGCTTCTTGAAGGTGAAGATCCCGAATTTGTGAAAGAACCACAGAACTCACAAATGCTGGCAAAAATTGAGAGCAACATGACTGCATTGGGATGGACCAAAACCGAAGATCCTGCCGAAGCTGACCTGGTATTATTCCCGGCAGTCTGGACCAATACCACCATTTATTACTGGTATGATTACTGGTGCTGGTATTATCCCTACTATTGCGGTTGGGGATGGGGTTATCCTTCTGTTTCCTCCTACACCACAGGTACTTTTGTAATGACTCTGGTGGTCGATGGCGATAATTATATCGACCCGGCAAGAGTATGGACCGGTGCTGTCAACGGGCTGCTCTCTGGCTCATACAATGTAACACGGGTGAACAATGCCATTGATCAGGCTTTTAAGCAAAGTCCCTATCTGAAAACTAATTAAGATTACTTCCTAAACTATATATGATGAAAAAAATTCTTGTTTTAATGATATTTTGCTCCCTTTTCATAACTACAAAAAGTTATGCTCAGCAAGAGAGCTATATGTCCCTTCAATATTCAGTGAGTTTTGGAACAGGTGATCTGGGGGATTATATTTCAGCCGCCAGCTGGCGTGGAGCTTTGCTGGAATACAGATCAGCAGTCAAAGGAAAGCTCATGGTTGGAGTAGACCTTGGCTGGAATGTTTTCTACGAAAAGAAAGATTACGACACCTATTCAGTAGGTACTGAATCGCTATCCGGAATTCAATACCGATATCAAAATGCAGTCCCGATTCTGGTAGCTGCGGACTATCTGATTTTATCATCAGAATCACTCGTGAAGCCTTATGTGGGGCTGGGAATTGGAACCATTTATAATGAACGCAGCACTGATATGGGCATGTACCGTTGGAAGGAAAATCCCTGGCAATTCGCTCTGAAAGGTGAATTGGGACTGCTCTATGAATTATCGTACAGAAGTTCCGTGAAATTTGCGGCAAAATACTATAACGGATTCAAATCGAATTCTTTAGATGGACAGAGTTATTTTTCTCTAAACCTGGGTATGGCTTGGGTACTCTGATCATTAAATCATTAAACAGAAAAGAGACTGTCTCAGCTGAGGCGGTCTCTTTTTTTATGACAATTTGTCTCGTCCTGAAATATGGTAAGCCGGGTAGTTTCTGCTATTCCTGAAAATGAAGCTGGTCTTTATCCTGGATCCATACCTTGATTCTGACCCTACCCTTCAGAGTATCTATGTCTCCCACCTGG
>Ga0316190_10001590_pt1 | contig 16514 bp, 16 predicted proteins | sample Eddworburrow2_MG_FD_204929 | JGI IMG/M metagenome (GOLD analysis project Ga0316190, IMG submission 204929) | Coastal sediment microbial communities from Maine, United States - Eddy worm burrow 2 | ecosystem: Environmental > Aquatic > Marine > Coastal > Sediment | place: USA: Maine | collected... | reverse complement strand
TGACACCCATCCCGCCACGCCGCGCGGGACCACCAGAAGGCAACAACACGACCGGTGGCACCCGACGAACACCCACCGCCCACTCACGACCTGACACCCATCCCCCCACGCCGCGAACTGAAAGATCCCGTTTCGGCTCAGCCGGTCAGATCGGTTCATGGGACCGATCAGATGGGTTCATGGGGCCAATCAGATGGGTTCATGGGGATAGTGGGCACGGCACACCCAGCACCAGCGTTCCGGGTTCGGTTGCACCACGGTCCGCCCCTCTTCGTCCCAGCTCTCCGGGGTGACGTAGACACGATGGACCGCTTCCACCGGCTCATCATCACGTCCACAGCTCTCGCACATCGCCACGACATCCAAGCTAGCTCCGCACAGCCCTACTGGGGGGCGGAAGTCGTCGGGGCGATCGTCGCCGCCGGCGGAGGGGCAGCCGGGGGCGGAGACGAGGGTGGAGTCACCAGCGGAGGGGCGCCATCGGGAGTGGTAGGTGCCACCGGAGACGCAACCGGCGCACACGGAACCGGTGCGGGCGGGCCCGCGGGCTGACCCTCGACCGTCTCCGAGGGGGCCGGGATCGTGGTCGAATCGCACGGGACCAACGTGGTCGTTGGCACCAGGCCGGCGTTGAGGATCCGACCGTCGAAGCGGCGGACCGTCGGTAGGTCACAAGGTGGGTCGTTCTCCGTCGCTCGGGCCATGTACTCACCCCAGATCCCGGCGGGGAACGAGCCACCGGTTACAGCACCCTCACCTTGCACGTTGGACATGAACCGGGGCGACTCCCCCGGCTTGCCGGAATAACCCATCCAGACCGCCGTGGTCAGATCGCACGTGTACCCCACGAACCAGGCGTCCCGGTTGTCCTGGGTGGTACCGGTCTTACCCGCCGCATCGCGCCCGAAACCGGCCCGACGGCCCGTCCCTTCGGTGATGACGCCGCGCAACACCGTGTTCACCGTGTCGGCGACGTCGGTGTCGAGGACCCGCGAGACGTGCCGGTCCGCCTCCCAGACCACCTGGCCCTGCGCGTCCTCGATGCGGGTGATCAGGGTTGGGGCTATGTACTCGCCCCGGTTGGCCAGGGTCGAATACGCCGCGGCCATGTCCATCACCGACACCTCCCCTGCGCCGAGAACCAGAGCCGGGACCGGCGACAGGTCGGCCTGGACCCCCATCCGTTCCGCGAGGGCAACCACGTTGGAGGGACCCACCTCGATCATCAACTGGGCATACACGGTGTTCGATGACACCCGGGTGGCGTCGACAAGATCCAGGACACCGCTCGCGCTGCGCCCCCCCGACACCTTCCAGTCCTGCCCCGCGTTCGCCCGCGGAAACACGATCGTCGGAGGCGCCGGAAACTTCGAACGAGCGGAATACCCCTGGCTAAGTGCTTCGGCCAGCGCGATCGGCTTGAATGCCGAGCCCGGTTGTCGCCCCGATCCGCCGCCTCGGTTACCGAGGGTCAGGTTCACCTGCGAGGTCGCGAAATCCGCGCCCCCCATCATGGCCACGACATGACCTCGCTGGTCGATCGACAGCAGCGCTCCCGCCGGATCATCGGCGTTCGGCAGGGTGTGGGTGACCGTATCGAACGCCATGCATTGACGCTCATGATCGAGGGTGGTGTAGATCCGAAATCCCGAGGTGTAGACCTCGGAGCGATAGACGTCGAGTAGTTGCCCCAGGACCGCGGCGGCGAAGTACTCGGTGGCGCACTCGGACCCCCGCACCTCCCCCAGCCCAACGTTCTCTACCTGGGGCACGACGTGTGGTGGCCGCCATGGCAGCTCTGCGACCTCATCGGCGTCGGCTTGGGAGATGTAGCCCTCCTCTAGCATGCCGACCAACACCGAGAGGCGCCGGCGCGACGCCACATCGGGATACCGATAGGCCTCAGCTCTCGCCGGAGCCCGAATGAGGGCCGCGAGGTAGGCCGAATTCGCCAGACTCAGCTCCTCGACATCCTTGTCAAAATAGGCGCGTGCCGCCGCCTGTACCCCGTAGGCACCCCGGCCGAAATAGATGGCGTTGAGATATCGGGTCAGGATCTCCTCTTTGGCCAACTTGCGTTCCAGCTTGACGGCCAGCACCGCCTCGCGCAGTTTGCGCACCAGAGTGCGTTCCCTCGTGAGAAACGCGTTCTTCACATATTGCTGGGTGATGGTCGACCCACCCTGGGTCACACCCTCGCTGCGAATATCGGACCACGCCGCCCGAGCAATGCCCTGGGGATCGACCCCGCGATGGGTGAAGAAATCACGGTCCTCCGCGGTCAGTACCGCCTGTACGAGGACCTCGGGCATCTGGCTGTACGCCACGATCGACCGGTCCTCCTCCGAGTTCAGCTTGACCAGCGCATTCTCCGGACCACAATCCGTGGCCACATCCGCAGCGCACATAAATGAGGTCTGCGCCAAGTCCGACGAGTCCGGTGGCAGTTCGAGCTGGTTGAGCACGTACGCCACACCGCTCAGCAGTGACACGCCCAAAACCACCAGGAGATAGAAAAGTCGGCGGGTGCGCCAGAACACGCTGCGGCGCGCCCGACGACGCATCCGGCGCTGCTCGTACCAGGCGCGTCTGCGCTCCCCCGGCACCGATGCGGCGGGTTCCGGCTCCGACCAGGGGTCGGCTACATCCGTTGGCTTGTCGGCGCTCACGTGATGACTGCTACCGGGGTTGGGTTGACCGACCGGCTCCCGGCCGGATTCTCTTCGAGACTAGCGACCTCGGAGCTTCTGTCGGCATCGCGGCATGGCTGGTTCAAGCGCGCGAATCGGTGGCGCCTGGCGAGAGGATCCATGGTCTCGAACGCATCGTTTCTGCCCGCGTGGCAGGCCTCACCAGCAGAGAATCCGGCTACCCTGCGGAGCTGTGATCCACGGAACGCGAACCGCGGAGCAAACGTCGGGCTCGCCCGAGCTTTCGTCGCGCGACTCGGGTGTCGTCGACTACCGACTGGCCCGCCATCGTCTGATCACCGAATACCGCCGAGGACGGTCCAGCCGCCAGGAACTCTGCGACGCCCAACCCGAGCTCCAACGAGCCGCTCGTCACGCCGGTCGACCCACCGACGAACCCTGCCCCATCTGCGAGGACGAAGCCCTCGTTCTCGTCTCATATGTCTTCGGGCCCAAGCTCCCCGCCCACGGTCGTTGTATCACCACGACGGCCGACCTGGCTCGGCTACGAGATCTTTCGGACGAGTTCATCTGCTACCTCATCGAGGTATGCACCGGGTGTTGGTGGAATCATCTTCGCCAGACGATGCGCATCTGAGCCCGCGCGAACCAGCTACAACTGAGCGCATGGTGAACCAGGTGCCGCTCGCTTCCTACCCGATCGGCTCGCCCGCCGACCTCGAGGAGATCCGCTACGGGCCCAACGTTCCCGGCGAGCACGAGCTCAAGCTGCTCGGCCCCCTCCAAGGGCGCCGAGTGCTGGTCCTCGGCTGTGGGGCCGGTGTCCTACCCATCGTGCTGACCCGCATGGGGGCCAAGGCGATCGTCGTCGACCCCGACGAAGCGAACCTGGCCCGCACCGGCGAACTGGCGACCGAACACGGGCACCGGATAGAGCTCCATCACGCCGACCTCGCCGAACTGGCGTTTGTGCGCGGGGACAGCATCCACCTGACGGTGTCGATCTTCGGGCTCGCCGGCGTCGACGACCTTCCCCGCCTGTTCCGCCAGGTCCATCGGGTGCTCACCCCGGACTCCCCCGTCGTGTTCTCTCTTCCTCATCCGGCGTTTTCCATGCTCGTCGGTGACGGCGGCGACGGCTCCAGGATCGCTCGGTCCTATTTCGACGACGAGCCGACCGTGTGGACCTTTGAGAATCGCTCCGGCCGTGACCGAACCCACACGACCGCTCAGGTCTTTCTGGCCTTGAATCGCGCCGGTTTCGTGACCGACACCCTCCTCGAACCCGAGCCGAGCCGTCCCGGTGACCGCGATCCCCAATGGAGCGACTCCATGCGCATGGTTCCCTCAACCCTCGTCATTCGCGCTCGTAAACGGGGAATCTGAGCTGAGACCTTGGCCGGGCACCCTGCCGATCCGATCCGATCCAGTCCGATCAGTCCGGTTGGGCCGCCCACCACGAGCGCAGCTGAGCGATCGCCTGGGTTTCGGTGAGCGGACCGTGCTCGATGCGCAGAGCCAGAAGATGGTTGAGGGCCTGGCCGACCGCGGGCCCCGGCCCCAGGCCCAGAACTGTCATCACCGTGGAACCGTCGAGGTCGGGACGGATCGTCCCGAGATCTTCGCTCGCCGCGAGCTCGGCGATTCGTCGCTCCAGCGCGTCGATGTGATCGGAGATGGCGACCGCCGCGGGCTCGAGTCGTTCGGCCGCGTCGGCTCTCGCCAGCTCGATGAGCTCGCCCAACAACCCGTCGGCACCGCTCACCAACCGTCGGATCGCGCCGTCGGTCGCTGGGCCGACCTCGCCCCCGACCCTGGGATACATCCTCACGAGCCTCGAAACGGCGCTGATGTCCGCGCGCGGATAGCGCAGTGCCCGCATCCGATTCTCGGTCACGCTCGCTGCGCTCTGCTCATGCTGATCAACATGATGTCCCCCGGTGGCCCCATCCGGGGTGATCGGTTTTCCTATCGCATGGAACAGCGCGGCCAGCCGGACCAACCGATTCGGGCGCGTTCGAGCGATCACGCGAATGGTGTGGTCGAAAATATCGGTCTCGCGGTAGTCGGGGTCGTTGAGCCCGGACATGGCTACGACCTCAGGAATGAACTCGTCGGCCAGCCCGGTACTCAACAAGAACCGGAGGCCGGCCGAGGGATCCCGGACCGCGAGGAGCTTGTCCAGCTCGTCACGGATCCGTTCGACGGAAACGATTGACAGGCGGTCGGTGAGCTCCTCGACCGCAGTGACCAGCTCAGGCTCGGGCACGAGGTCATAACCGGCGATGAATCGGGCGGCACGCAGCATGCGGAGGGGATCGTCGGTGAAGGACTCGATCGGGTCGAGCGGGGTGCGCAAACGTCGTGCGATCAGATCGCTGGCGCCGCCGAACGGATCGATCAGCTCGGGCTCGGGGAGGGTTACCGCCATAGCGTTGACCGTGAAATCGCGGCGCGACAGATCTTCGAGGACGTTGTCGGAAAAGGTCACCTCCGGCAGGCGCGATTCCGAGACGTAGGCCTCGGCTCGATGGGTCGTAACTTCGAAGACCTGATCCCCGATTCGAGCACCGATGGTGCCGAAACGCTCACCCTGTGACCATAGAGCGGCCACCGAACCCGAAAGGGCCGCTTTGATCTGGGGCGGTCGAGCATCGGTCGTCAGGTCGATGTCGGTCCCTCGGTCCCGATCGAGCAACAGATCCCGCACGATTCCACCGACCAGATAGATCGTGTGACCGGCGGCGACGAGTTGCTCGACGACGGGGCCGGCCTCGGCGAGCACGGCCTCGAGGCGCTCGGGGTTCACACGCTGACCCTAGTGCGCCGGCCCGGACACGCAGGCCCGCTCACCATCGGGACCATCTATATCCTCGGAGCGATGACGAAGTGTTCGGTCGCCGTGCCGTGAGCGGTCGAGTTCTCTCCATTGGAGCGGATCGGATCCGAGTCGGCCCTTGGCGCGGCGACGCGGCGACGGCATACCTGGCGCCCATACCGAACGGTCGTCCGCTGCGCGCGGCGACCATCCGCGCCTGCATCGATGAAATCGTCGCCGAGGGCTATGTCCACATCTTCACCGCTGCTCTGTCCATCGAGGAACGAGGTCCGTTCCCGGCCATGGGGTTCAGCGAACGAGAACAGCTTCATCTGTTGGCCCACGAGATGACTCGGCTTCCGCCGCCACCCTCGGTCAAGTTGCGCCGCGGCCGCCGTTCGGACCGGAGATCCGCGCTCGCGGTGGACAGGGCGGCGTTCAGTCAGTTCTGGCAGCTCGACGCCGACGGGTTGGACGATGCGCTTCATGCCACCCCGGCAGTGCGGTTCCGCGTCGCGGGTACCTCGGCGATCGCCGGCTACGCGGTGACCGGCCGCGCCGGTGACCGCGGCTATCTCCAACGACTTGCGGTCCACCCTGGCCACCAGGGTGCCGGCCTCGGCATGACCCTTGTGTCCGACTCGCTGCACTGGCTGCACCGCCGCGGTGTCCAACAAACGATCGTCAACACGCAGGTCGACAATCAACGCGCCCTTCAACTCTATGACCGGGCAGGGTTCGAGCTCCAGGCCAATGGTCTGACCGTATTCGAGCTCGCCCTCCCATGAGCATCACCGATCATCGATCACCGGAGACGGGCGACCGAGCACGGGCGAAACCCTTGTCGCGCCCGGCGATCGTGATCATGGCCTGGGCGATGTTCGCCTCCACCTGGCTCGTCTTGTCACTACCCGTCGCCGCCGGCCAGGACTTCGGAACGTCGACCATCGTTACTCAGACGCTCTGGACCGATGGCACGACGCCCTTCGGTGTCACCGCCGAGACGACCGTGATGGCGACGACCGCTCGGCTGGTGCTCCACGAACCACTCACAAACCGGAGCCGATTCGGCGCGTCGCTCCGGAACGGCGCCGAGCTGGGACCGGTGATGTTCAGCACCGAACCGATACGGATCGATGAACCGCCGGTTCCTGGAGAGCCCTCGCTGGTGGACCTGGAGTTGGCGGGTCAGGCGACCGGCGTCGGTCTGGGCCCGGGCGTGTACCCACTCGAGGTGCAGTTTCTCGACGAGTCGGGGGAACCGATCGACATCATCGTCACCCACATCGTCCGGGTATCGCCACCGGTCGAGGCCCCGATCAATGTGGCGATCGTCGTCCCCATCGAAGCCGACCAACCACTCGCACCCACCGGCCGGACCAGCATCGACTCCGGTGAGCTCGAAGAGATCAGCGCTCTGCTCGAGGTGGTCGAGCGGCACCCGACGAGCGGGGTGATCCTGGCCCCCGATCCCGAGACCCTCTATGCCCTGAGCGAAGGAAACACGGTGGCGTTGGGTGTGCTCGACACCATGCGGACGCTGGCCCGCCGACACGTCACGCTCACCCGTCCCTTTGCCGACATCAACCCCCGGACCTGGGTCAGAGCGGGGCACGCCCCGGAGATCGGTCTGCAATGGGAGGCAGGGGCAGCGCAGATCGTCAGTGCCCTGGGGACCGAGGTCGAGCGGCGCTGGTGGATCGGAGCCGAGCCCCCCGATCCCGAGACCGCCTCGGTGCTGGTGGGCCTCGGCATCAACCATCTCACCGCGCCGGAACAAACCCTCGAACCGCTGGACGGAGATGCGTTTCCGGTCACGTTGATGGAACCCTTCACGATCTCGGCGTCAACCGGTCACATGACGGCCTTTGCCCTCGACGACGGATTGAGAGAGACCCTGGAGTCGACGATCGATCCGATGCTGGCCGCACAGCGGCTGGTCGCGGATCTCTCGGTGTTGTACTACGACCGGCCTAGCCATCATCGACGAGGCGCGGTGCTGTTGCCACCGTCGGGCCCGTCTTGGAACGCCGAGGTTCTCGACCTGTTGTTGGGCGCGCTACGCGACCATCCGCTCATCGATGTCGTCGGACTCGACACACTCGCGGCCGTCACCAGTCCCGCACGCGAGAACGGCACTGATGCAGGATCGGGCCCCGTGCTCCAACGTCGGGTTCGGACGCGCCCTGTCGACGATCTGGCATCGTTTCCCTCCGAGCTCGCCGAGGCCCGTGGCGTCATCGACAGCTACGGCTCGGTTATCGGGCCGGACCGACCGGAGCTGCTGCCGCTGCGGGTTTCAAGCCTTGCGGCCGCTTCCCACCGGCTCGGGCCACAGGAGCGGAACCGGTACATCACCGAGATCGGTGAAACCGTAGCCACCAGCTTGGATGGCCAGGTCGAACTGCCCGTCGAGCGGCGGATAACGATCACCTCGAGAGACAGTGTGATTCCGCTGACCATTCGCGCCCCCGACACCGACCATCGTCTCAACGTGTTGGTGCGACTCGCCAGCGACAAGCTCGCCTTTCCGGACGGGGCGGACGAGCACATCGCGCTGGGAGGCGACGGTCCGGACTCGGTCCGACTCGACATCGCCGTGACCGCCCTCAGTTCAGGGGCGTTTCCGCTCCGGGTGGAGGTCAGTTCGCCCGACGGAAAGGTCGTGCTCGCCGAGGCCGAGCTCACCCTCCGCTCCACCGCCATCTCCGGCGTAGGGGTGGCGTTGTCGATTGGCGCCGGGCTGTTCCTGGCGGTGTGGTGGGCCCGACACTTCCGCCGCAATCGACGACCGACCCCGGCGGAGTGATCGCTCTTGTCAGCCCGAGCCCCCTTCCGAAGCGAGATAGACTTCCCGTCGGCGGATACCCACCACTGGATACGGTCGATGGTCAATACGCCACAGCGGGCGCGACGCGAACTGATGAGGGTCAGACCCACTAGCGTTGTCCCGACGTGGTGATCTACCCGATGACTCCGAGACCATGATGGAAGAGAATCTCGCCGGCAAGTGCTTGGTCGAGCGATACCGACTCGACCGGCTGATCGCTACCGGGGGCATGGCCCAGGTCTGGCAAGGCACAGACCTGGTGCTCAACCGCGAGGTTGCGGTGAAAGTGCTCCATTCCCATCTCGCCACCAACGAACGATTTGTCGAACGCTTTCGCCAAGAAGCGGTCGCCGCGGCGCGGCTGGCCCATCCCTCCATCGTCGCCATCTTCGACACCTGCAGCGAGGACGGCATCGAGGCGATCGTGATGGAGCTGGTGCGGGGCACCACCCTGCGGGCACATCTCGACAGCCAGGGCAACCTCGATCCCCATCAGGTGGTGCGGATCGGGAGCCATGTGGCTGACGCGCTCGAGCAGGCCCACAAGGCCGGGCTGATCCATCGCGACATCAAGCCGGCCAATATCCTGCTCTGTGACGACCAAAGGGTGATGGTGACCGACTTCGGTATTGCGAAGAGCGATATCGGTGCCGATCTGACCCAAGACGGCACGATGCTCGGGACGGCCAAGTACCTGGCCCCCGAACAGGTGAACAACCATCGGATCACCGCTCGGAGCGATCTCTACTCACTCGGCATCGTGCTGTACGAGTCCCTGACGGGTCGACCCCCGTTTCAAGGCGATTCCGATCTCGCCACCGCCATGGCCCGCCTGCACACCGAGCCGCTGAAGCCGCGCCAGATCAGGCCGAGCATCCCGCGCACCATCGAAGCGGTCGTGCTCCAGGCCATGGAGATGGATCCCGCGCAACGCCAGGAGTCCGCGGCGGATTTGCGGCGGGACCTGCTCGCCGCCGATCCCGGGCCCGATGCCACCGGACGCCTGACTGAACCTGACATCGCAGTTGGAGCTCCGACGTTCACTCAAAGCGAGAGCGGCTGGCTGCTACCGACATTGGCGGTCGTGCTCATCGCGGTGGCGCTCGGGGTGGCGGGCGTACTCCTCGGGCGGACCGAAACCGGACAAGAGATCGTCGAACGGGCACTCGACGTCGTGGGGAGCGAAACGTCCGATGAGGACACGGTCGATCCGGCACCGGTCGCCCCGCTGGCCATAGCCGCGGTGACCTCGTTCGATCCCCAGACCACCGACGGCGACCCCACCGAGCGAAATGACCTCGTGGCCAACCTGATCGACGGCGATGAGACCACCTTCTGGCGCACCGAAGGCTACGCCGACCGACGCTTCGGACGGTTGAAAGACGGGGTCGGCTTGATCGTGACCCTCGATCGATCGGCCGAGATCGATTCGTTCACCGTCAACAGCCCGACACAGGGCTGGAGCGCCGAGCTCCACCTAGGAGCGGGAACCGAGGTGAATCTCGAAGACTGGGGGGCCGCCACCGCTTCGGTCAGCGAGGCCCAGGGCGCCCATCGTTTCGAGCTCGACGGAGCGCAGACCTCGACAATCTTGTTGTGGATCACCGATCTTGGTGAAGGACCGCTCAACGAGAGCAGCCGGCTTCATCTGACGATTTCGGAGCTGGAAGCGTCCTGATCGGAGCGCGGCTCTAACCCGGCGCGCCGTGCTGACCGAGCGCGGCCGACACGGGCCGGTACGCTTTGCCCATCGTCTCGCCCGCCAACGACCGAACGCTCGTGACCGCCGCCCAACAGGGCGACCGTGAAGCGGTCGAGGTGTTGTTGCGCCGCCACCAGCCGCGTATCTACACAATATGTCGACGGATAGCGGGCAACGACGCCGACGCCGCCGACGCCAGCCAGGAAGCGATGATATCGATCGTGCGCGGCCTTCCCCGCTACGACGGCCGAGCGGCATTCACCACCTGGATGCATCGCGTTGCGACCAACGCCTGTCTCGATGAGCTTCGACGGCGTGGCCGACGACCTGTGGTCGGCTTACCCGACCACGAGATGGCCGACGCCGCTCCACCGGGGGGTGGGCCAGGCCCGGCCTTCGATGACCGCTTGGCCGACACGATGGTGATCGACGAAGCCTTGGCCGAGCTGAGCCCCGAGTTCCGGGCAGCGGTAGTGCTTCGCGACATCTGTGGCATGGACTACGCGGAGATCGCCGAAACCCTTGGGATCCGACCCGGCACCGTGCGCTCCCGAATCGCCCGGGGAAGAAGATCGCTTGCCGCGCGACTTGGCGGGAACCAGGAAGAGTCCGACCGACGTCCAAGTTCGCGATCATGACCAGGACCGCTTTTCCGCCCTCCACTCCGAGCCACTGGATCACCACCCGATGAGTGACATCGAACCGACGACTGGCGACGAACTGGTGTCGGCCTACATCGATGATGAGGTCACGGCTGATCAGCGCGCTCGAGTCGAGGGCGATCCCTCGCTCCTGGCCCGAGCCGAAGCGTTGCGCGGCGCGTCTGTCTTGGTCGGACAAGGTGTCCCATCGACCGGAGACGTGCGCGAGCGGTCCATAGCGGCGGCGCTTGCGGAATTCGACCTCGGTGCTGGCGCCACACCACCTGGAGCGGCACGATCGACCGAGCAAGCGACCACCGGAACCTCGGGGGTCAGCTCCAGATCCGCTCCGGTGGTGGATCTCGGCGCGGCTCGGCGCCAACGCCGGCGCTTGATCGGGCTGGGTGCGGCCGCAGCCATCCTCGTCGGTGTGCTCGCAGTGCCGGCCCTCTGGTCACGGACCAGCGACACCACCGAATTGGCCAACACGGCGGCGGACACCGAACCGGCCTCCACCGCGGAGTCCGCCGCGACCGAAGAGGTCGACGAGGTCGACGAGGTCGACGACACCGCCGATGCGGCGACCGAGTCCGACGACAGCGCAAACGCCACAGCGACCGAACAAGCCGAGGTAACCGACGACGCTGACGAATCGGCGGACGCCGAGGATCCCGAGGAAACGTCCCCGGCACCCCTCGGTCGTGAGGGGTTCTCGGACACGATCGATATCCGAGGTCGAACCGCCATAGAGCTCGGGGATCAGCCCGATCACCCCACGCTCAGCGCGGCGGTCGCAGCCCAGCTCCAGCTCGGTGCCGTGGCGACGGGTCCGCTTGGCCCCGATAGCGCAACCGACCAGGCCTCGAGCGACGATTCGACCGCACCCGCGCTCGATCCGTTCGTGGAGTGTCTCGCTCGATATCGGGCCACTGGGGCTGTCGTTTCCGCCGTCACGTTCACTGCGAAGGCGCGGGTGCAGGGCCAGGATGTGCTCGTATACGTCATAGACCAAGGACCGAACACGACCGACATGATCGTGACCCTCGACATAGCCACCTGCGCGGTCGTGTTCGAACAAGGGCTCTGAGCTCGGCTGATCGACCGCGCGGGTCGTCGAGCGTTGGCCAGGGTTCGCCGCCCTTGTTCGCCGCGACGACCTTCGACCCACACGGCCGGTCCGTTACGCTGGCGGCATGGGTTCAACGGTGCAGGAGTCTGCGAGTTCGGGCGACGACGATTGGCCGGTTCAGGCTGCCGATTTCATCGTACGCGGTGTCGGGGTGGTGCGCGACAAGACAACGGGTCCAGCCATCACGATCTCGCGGGCCATCGTCTATGGCCTCGTCGCTGCGATACTGGGCCTGGCTGCTCTGGTCTTGTTGTCGGTCGGGTTGGTAAGGCTCGTCGATGTGTACCTTCCCGGCGGTGTGTGGTCGGCCCATCTTCTGGTCGCGGTGATCTTCACCGGTGGCGGAGCCGTCTTGTGGGCCAAACGCACTCCCAAGCCGGGCCAGTGATTTTGCCCGCCTGACGAAATCGTCACCACCCGCGGCGGGTTTCGGCCAGCACGGCAGGCGGCCGACACCTGGCGCGGGCCGTCCCAATCGTTCATACCAACCATTCGAGGCATCATGAGTACAGAAGCACGGAACGTCGTGATCATTGGATCGGGCCCGGCCGGGCTGACCGCCGCGATCTATGCGGCACGAGCCAATCTTGCGCCGGTCGTCATCGAGGGTGAACCTTCCTCCACGAGTGACCAGCCGGGAGGCCAGCTGATGCTGACCACCGACGTGGAGAACTATCCTGGGTTCCCCGAGGGCGTCCTCGGACCGGATCTCATGACCCGGTTCCGGGCCCAGGCGGCCCGCTTCGGGGCGGAGCTCATCACCAGAAAGGTGAGCCGGGTCGACTTCTCGGCCAGACCATTTGGCATCTGGGTAGGCGATCCTGACGCTGCGGAACCGACCTACCACGCCGAGACGGTGATCGTTTCGACTGGTGCGCAATCGTTGATGCTCGGACTCGCCAACGAGTCGCGCCTGATCGGGCACGGGGTCTCGACCTGCGCCACCTGTGATGGCTTCTTTTTCCGGGATCAGGAAATCGCCGTGGTCGGCGGCGGAGACTCGGCGCTGGAGGAGGCCATCTTCCTGACCCGCTTCGCGTCGAAGGTGACCATCATCCATCGCCGTGATCAGCTCCGTGCCTCAAAAATCATGCAGGACCGGGTCATGGCCAATGAGAAGATCCGGTTCCTGTGGGACACGGTCGTGACCGAAATCCATGGTGAGGACAAGCTCCAAGCGATCACCGTGGAAAACGTGAAGAGCGGCGACAGCTCCCGCGTCGAGATCGCCGGGCTGTTCGTGGCTATCGGACACAGCCCCAACAGTGACTTGTTCAAAGGGCAGCTGCAGATGAAAGACAACGGCTACCTGATTACTCAGCCCGATTCGAGCTACACCGACGTCGAGGGCGTATTCGCTTGTGGCGATGTTCAAGACGATCGCTATCGCCAAGCGGTAACCGCCTCGGGTTCGGGGGCGATGGCTGCCATCGACGCGGAGCGCTGGCTCGAGGCCGCCGAGGGGAACTGAGAGATCGAGTCAGAACACGCTCGTGTGCTGGTCGACGGAATGCAGGCGAGGCGGGTGGTGTTGCTAGTGCCGTACGAACGTTGGCTCACAGCTCGACCATCACCGGAACGCTATGCCTGCGTCAGCCCCGCCTAGAACGGAGACCTACATGGCCGATCCCAGCATTACCACTCTTTCCGAGAATACGTTCGATGAGGAGATTGGCGGGGCCGATGGCCCCGTACTCGTCGACTTCTGGGCCGAATGGTGCGGGCCGTGCAAAATGATTGCGCCCATCCTTGACGAGATCGCCGCCGAGTCAGAGGGCAAGCTGAAAATCGCGAAGGTGAACGTCGATGACAGCCCGGCCATCGCCCAGCGGTTCCAGGTCATGAGCATTCCCACGCTGATCTTGTTCAAAGACGGCGAGCCGGCGACCAAGATCGTCGGGGCCAAGGGCAAGGGAGCCTTGCTGGAGGACATCGAGAAGTTCCTGGACTGAGCGAGCCCGAGCGCGAGCTAGTCACGCTCAACCGGTCCCTTTGGGGGCATTTCTGAGAGTCGCGGTCCGAATGGGCCGCGACTCTGGTTGTTTTCCGCCACACTGAGACGATTGCATCAGCCGCCGTGGTCGGCAGCTGATGAACCGCCCGTCCGCCGACCAGCTGGTGCCGTTTGCATGGAAGGCCTGCCGCTCACGCCTTCAGCCCGAGGTGAAGCCGTACGAGACCTCCAACGCCGCTTGGCCGGCGTGGGCTTTGCCGTACGCAGCAAAGAGATCGGCATCTACGGTGACAGCACCGTAGGTTGCGTACGAGGCTTTCAACAGCAACGGGGGCTCGACCCCACTGGAACATGTGAGCGAGAGACCTGGTCGGCCCTCGTGGAAGCCGGGTATCAGCTAGGCGACCGGCAGCTCTACCTACGATCGCCCATGCTCCGCGGCGATGACGTCGCGGACCTCCAACGTCGGCTCGGTGCGTTGGGGTTCGACGCTGGTCGGGTCGATGGCATCTTCGGGGGCGACACCGTGCGGGCTCTCGAGGACTTTCAACGCAACATGGGACTCGCAGGCGACGGCATCTGCGGCTCTGCCGCCATCGGGGCCATGGTCCGGCTCGGATCTCGCACCGAACAGCCGACCGGGGTGGCCGGGGTGAGAGAGCGCGAGCACCTACGCTGTGCGCCACGAGTACTCGCGGGTCGGCGTGTTGTCGTTGGCGAGGCCGGGGGGCAAGCCGTCATCGCCGGCGCCGTCGCTCGGCTCTTGCGCGAACAAGGAGCGGTCGTGGCCCTGCTTCAGCACCATGACGGTTCCGCGCAGGCCCGGGAAGCGAACCGGTTTGAGGCCGAGATGTACCTCGGCATCGCGCTCGACGATACAGCTGGCTGCGACGCTGCCTACTTTGCCACTGAGGGCTTCGAGTCCAGTGGGGGCCACCGGCTGGCCGATCTCATCGTGCGAGAGGTGGGGCCGACCCTGCCCGACGGTCGACGAAGCGTCCGGGGCATGTGGCTGCCGATCCTTCGCGAAACTCAGATGCCGGCCGTGCTCTGCTCATTGGGACCACCGCCCCATGTCGTGGAGTACGGTCCGAAGATCTCCTTCGCCTTCGCCGCCGCCTGTGAGACTTGGGCCCAAAGCCCGCTCGACAACGAACCCGATGATCAAGTTGAGCATTAGGGAGCTAGCGGATAGGAACGACCCTGTGCTTGGCTGGGGCGTTGCTTCCCGCTCTTGTCGCCTGCAACCCTGGGCTGTGCCGCTCGGGCCACGGCCTCGCGCCTCTGACCCCCGAACCCGCAGCGCTGCCCACAGGTAGGGCCAGGCATGGGTCACCATGTCTCGGCAGTGCTCAGCCATGGAGTTGACCTGGGCATTGGGGCCGGACTACCCACCAAACCGCCGCCTCGAGGCGTCACTCGTACCGGCCGCAACAAACCGTCAACCGGGCGAGTCCGAAGGCGGGCCAGCCGCCTCGTAGACCGGGCCCAGAGCTCTACCCACAGCCTTAACCACAGGCTGTGGATGACGTTGAGGATGGTGGTTTAGTCCACATCCAGCTGAGCTCTCGGCTCTGCGATGAAGGGGTACTAACCGCGCTTCAGGAAGTACCGGACGGGCGCTGTCGGTCGAAAGTGAGCTTTCGACCGACAGCAGATCGCCGGGTCCGCTACGGGGCGACAATCTGGGCCAGGATGACCCGGCTGACCCGCTCAAGATCAGCCAGATCGGCGACATCGATGGTAATAGCGCTGGTACCCGCCCGCATTGCGACCCGGACCCGAGTCTGCAGATGCTCGGCCAGGAGGTGCTCCAGTTCAAGCACCCCTGCTGGTCGGTCCTCGGTGCCACCCCGCGGGCTGGGCCCGGTTGCGCCGGCAGGGCTCTCGGCGTTGGCGTCGAAAGCCGAAGGACCAGCGGCTCGCTCCTGCTCGGCTCGGATGAGTTCCTCGATGGCACGGACCGACAACTGTTCTGGCTCGACACGAGCGGCCAACCGTTCCTGAAAGGCCCGATCCGGGCTACCGAGCAAAGCTCGCGCATGACCGGCGGTCAGCTCGCCATCTCTCAACCTACGGTGCACCGTTGGCGGGAGGGCCAAAAGCCGGAGCAGATTAGCCACGGTCGAGCGGCTCCGACCGACCCGGGTGGCAATCTGCTCCTGCGTGTAGGCGAAGTCATCTATCAGCTGTTGGTAGGCCGCGGCCTCGTCCAACGCATTGAGGTCGACTCGGTGAAGGTTCTCGACCAGCGCCTGCTCCAAGGAGGCTGTGTCCCCCACTTCTCGCACAATGGCTGGAACCGTCGCCAGGCCCGCTCGGCGAGCAGCCCGCCATCGGCGTTCACCGGCGATGAGGTGATACCGGCGATCTTCACCTTGTCGCACCAGGATCGGTTGAAGGACCCCGAGCTCACGGATCGATTCGCTCAATGTCAAGAGCGCTTCCTCGTCGAACTCCGCTCTTGGCTGATATTCGTTCGGGACGATGTCGGTGACTGGAATATCGCGCAGTACCGCTTCGCCGTCGGCGGCAGAGATATCCGACGGTATGAGTGCGCCGAGTCCTCGACCCAATCCACTAGGGCGCGCCATTGGCCACCTCCTTCGCAAGGTCCCGGTAGGCGATAGCGCCTCGTGATGTGGGATCAAAGACCGATATGGGCTGACCGTAGGAGGGGGCTTCAGACAACCGCACGGTCCGAGGGATGACTGTTCGACAGACCTTGGAACCGAAGTGGGTACGTACCTCGGTGACCACCTGATCGGAGAGTTTCGTCCTGCCGTCAT
>Ga0316190_10001589_pt1 | contig 16515 bp, 14 predicted proteins | sample Eddworburrow2_MG_FD_204929 | JGI IMG/M metagenome (GOLD analysis project Ga0316190, IMG submission 204929) | Coastal sediment microbial communities from Maine, United States - Eddy worm burrow 2 | ecosystem: Environmental > Aquatic > Marine > Coastal > Sediment | place: USA: Maine | collected... | reverse complement strand
ACGCCCTTCTCTTTATATATCTTGGCAATTTTTTGTTCTACCTTTTTTTCAAGTCCTTCTTTTATGATATATTTTTCACATTCCTGATCAATGGCAGTATTCATAAAAAAGCCCAACAACATTGGGGCAGGACCATTTATTGTCATAGAAACAGAGGTCATGGTATTTGTCAAATCAAACCCCGAATACAATTTTTTAGCATCATCTAAACAACATATTGAAACGCCTGCATTGCCAATTTTACCATAGATGTCAGGCCGTAAATGAGGATCATTCCCGTAAAGAGTAACAGAATCAAAAGCAGTAGAGAGCCGTTTTGCTGCCAAACCTAAACTAACATAATGAAAACGTCTATTGGTACGTTCTGGTCCACCTTCTCCTGCAAACATTCTTGCGGGGTCTTCACCAGTTCGCTTAAATGGATATATACCAGCTGTAAAAGGAAATTCACCCGGAACATTTTCTTGTAAATTCCATAACAACAAATCACCCCACGCTTCATATTTTGGTAAAGCTATTTTAGGGATTTGTATGTGCGATAAGGACTCAGTATGTGTTTGTATATTAATCTCTTTATTACGAACTTTAAAAGAATAAACCGGTTCAATATATGATTGCCTTTTATTAGCCCAATTGGCAATTATTTCCCAATTATGAGGGTTCAGATCCATTTTTACTTTTGAAAATTCCTTGAGAAGTAGATCAACAAGTATTTTATCACTGTTATTCCTAACTCGTTTAAGAATTTTATTTTCATTTAAACCATTTTCAGTTATTAAAGATTTCTCGTCGCTAAGATCTGTTGAAGTGATAGCACAAACAGAACATATAGTTTTAAAAACACCATATAATTTTTGTGCTATTTCTTTTTGGTCAAGAGACCATTTATCATAGGCCCGGTTATTTTCAGTTATTTCTGATAAGTAACGAGTTCGGTTTGGCGGAATAACATACTGTTTTTCAGACATTTCTGTCGTAATCTTAAAGGAACTTTTATAGTTTGTCTTAGTTTTCTCATTCAACTTATCTAGTAAAACTCTATATAAGGTATTGGCTCCCGGGTCATTAAATTGTGAAGCGATGGTTCCATAAACTGGCATTTCATCGATATTGCTATTCCATAAATTATGATTGCGTTGGTATTGTTTTTTAACATCACGTAAAGCATCTAAAGCACCTCTTTTGTCAAATTTGTTCAAGGCAATTACATCCGCAAAATCAATCATATCAATTTTTTCAAGCTGGGTAGCAGCCCCGTAATCTGGTGTCATTACATACAATGAGACGTCAGAATGATCTAAAATTTCAGTATCAGATTGACCTATACCTGAGGTTTCAAGAATAATTAAATCGAACTGAGCCACTTTTAAAACATTAATGGCATCGCTAACGTGTTTTGATAATGCCAAATTAGATTGTCTCGTAGCCAAAGAACGCATATAGACTCTATCATTTTTAATAGCGTTCATTCTAATTCTATCGCCCAATAAGGCTCCTCCGGTTTTTCTTTTTGACGGATCAACAGAAACAATGGCAATAGTTTTTTCTTTAAAATCTGTTAAATATCTGCGAACAAGTTCATCAACTAAAGAGGACTTTCCTGCTCCACCTGTACCCGTAATGCCTAATACTGGAATGTTACTTTTTTGAGCAGTTTTTCTAATACTAGTCAATAGATCTTTGTGTTCTGATGGAAAATTTTCAGCAGCAGAAATTATGTTCGCTAATACTGCATCGTTCTTTTGTGATAAGTCTCTTACAGATGTTTTTACTGTTTTTCCGGTTGGAAAATCGCAAAGGGCGATCATTTCATTGATCATGCCTTGTAATCCCATTCTTCTACCATCATCCGGTGAATATATTTTAGTGACACCGTAGTCTATCAAATCGATAATCTCGTCAGGCAATATAACACCACCGCCACCACCGAATACTTTAATTTGCGAAGCTCCTTTTTCTTGCAACAGATCAAACATATATTTAAAATACTCGTTATGACCGCCTTGATAAGAGGTAATCGCGATTGCATTGGCGTCTTCTTGTATAGCAGTATTTACGACCTCTTCAACACTTCTATCGTGTCCTAAATGAATTACTTCAACTCCAGTTGCCTGGATGATCCTTCTCATTATATTTATAGCAGCATCGTGACCGTCAAAAAGAGAGGCTGCAGTTACAATTCTGATTTTATTTTTAGGTTTATAAGCTTGAATTTGCTTCATTATTACTACTAACGTTTAATGGTACAATTTACAATTATTAATTGAAAAATTTGCTCATGATGATTATACTCAAAGGTAGAATTAGCGATAGTTTTCTGCTGATTATCATTCTTGAGAAAGCTGGAATCTTTTTTTAATTGAAGAATTTTAAAAAGGTCCAGAATTTTCTATGTTTTAAATAGTCAATATCATTTTCATTTTGGTAAGCTTCCTTTTCAAAACTTATACTATGGTAAGCTTTATGCCAATTTCTGAGCTTGATCAAATGAATAAAAAATTCTAAGAAATACCAAAGAAAAAAGAAAACCCATAACAATTCAATTTGCTGCCTGAGGTGAATTCTTTCATGATTTATTAAAATTTGATTATCGGTAAGTGACTTATTTTTAAGGAAAATAAAGGGATAGATGGCTAACCCATTATAATTTTTAGGAATTAAAAATTTAGATATAAATATCATAGCAAGATATTGATTCGAAGGAAATTACAACTAAAATTTGGACTAGGCTAAGTTAACAAATATTTATTAAAGGCTATTTAGCTTAAAATTTAAAAGTCAGTATCGACATAATAATTCCAGAATTTATTGAATACGCAAGTATTTAAAATTGTAGGGAAAGACCAATTCTATCTTTAATTATATTTCTTTTTTAAGAAATACTATGAATCTAAAGTTTTGTGGAATTTTTTAAAATATTCAAAAGCTTTCAATATTCGAGAACCATACCAACTGAACATTTCTCCATCTACTAGTTTCATACTACAATCAATATGTTGTTTTAATTCTTTAATATCTTTTTTTTTGAAATGATAAGGTTCAGAGGGTAATAAGACGAGTTCAGGTTTCAATTCAGGGCTCAAATCATAAAAATATTCAATGTATACATCTGGATATCTATTTGGAGCCTTCCTAAAAATATTTTCGAACTTATTAAGTTTTAGTATTTCATTAATATAATTATTACTTCCTACCACCATCCAAGGTTTATTCCAAATGAAATAGGCAACTCTTCGAATTGGTTGATTTTTCACGAATTCAATAAAATCAATTTTGGCATTATCGATTTTTTGTACTAGTTGTTTTGACTCTATTTTTCTATTGCATAGTTGACCAATATCAGAGATAAATTTAAGTGAGTCTTCGATGGTAATAATATTAGAAATGTAAACAGGAGCAATTTCTTCTAATTCATGGATCATTTCTTTTGTATTTTCCTCTTTGTTTCCAATAATTAGATCTGGTTGTAAACTTATGATCTTATTATAATTTACCTTTTTCGTACCACCAACAATGGTTTTGTCTAATAACAGTTGTTTAGGGTGAATGCAGAATTTAGTAATACCTACAAGATTTTTTTCCAATCCTAAATCAACAATTAATTCTGTTTGGGAGGGTACTAATGAAATTATCCGTTTGGGATAATCATCTAATACTAATTCTTTATTTAATTGATCTTTAAATTTCAAAACTTGCTTGATTTCCAGAAATATGGAGTAAATAAAATCATGACAGTAAACAATTCCAACCTACCTAATAACATTAAAAACGCAGACCACCATTTACCTAAGTCAGGTAAACTATTAAAATTATTAACAGGGCTCAATTTCCCAAATGCCGGCCCCACATTTCCTAAGGACGAAGCTGCACCTCCAAGCGAAGTTACATAATCTAAACCTAATAATCCAAAAACCAATGCCCCTAAGGCGAATACTAATAAATATAAAATAAAAAAGGCCATTATATTAAATACAATATTTTGAGATACAGTACGGTTATTATATCTTACAGGTATAATGGCACTTGGATGGATTGATCTTTTAAACTCTAAAAATCCATTTTTGATCATAATAATATGACGAACAAATTTAACACCACCAGCGGTAGAACCCGCTGATGCCCCAAAAAACATCAAGAAAAAGAAAATTATAGTCAATAAAGGAGTCCAAATCGTAAAATCAGCGGTTACAAATCCTGTTGTAGTAATGACGGAAGTCACTTGAAATAAACCATGCCTTAAAGAACTTTCAAATTCACCAAATACCATTGGGTGCGCTATGAGTTGAGTTTCGGTAGGTATTTGAGATACATTCGCTTTAAAATAAATTATTAATGCTACTATTATGGTTATTCCTATGATATTAAAAAAGTAGGTTTTAAATTCTTCATCATGTAAAACTTTGCTAATCTTTCCTTTAAAAGCATAATAACTTAGAACAAAGTTTGTTCCCGCTAAAAACATAAAAATAATAATGATATATTGAATTACAGGTTGGTCATTCCAATAGGCCAAACTAGCGTTTTTTGTAGAAAATCCCCCAGTAGACAGGGTGCTCATAGCATGGTTTACAGCATCAAATATATCCATCCCTGCCAGTTTTAATAAAATAGCTTCAGTAACAGTAAAACCAAAATAGATATACCATAATCTTTTTGCTGTATCCGTAATTCTTGGATGTAATTTATCTGCTGATGGTCCAGGTGCTTCAGCGGCAAAAAGTTGCATTCCACCAATACCCAACAGAGGTAAAACAGCTATCGTTAAAACTATAATTCCCATACCACCAATCCAATGAGTTGTACTTCTCCAAAATAAGATTCCTTTTGGCATACTTTCTATATTCTCTAAAATAGATGCACCGGTAGTGGTGTAACCTGATATAGTTTCAAAAAAAGCATTCGTAAAAGAAGGAATTGATTCAGTAAACAGGTAGGGTAAAGAACCTGATAAAGACATGAAGATCCACCCCATGGTTACAACAATGTAACCTTCTCGTTTTTTAATTTCTTTTTTAAATCCCTTTGTTACAAATCTGAATAATATGCCTATTACAATAGTAGTAATTCCAGCAACGAAAATCCCTTGGGTTGCACCATCCTTGTAGATCCAACTTATTGCACCAGAAATAAACATAAAAAAACCATTAAAAATGAGCAGAAAACCCATCATTTGAAAAATGATTTTTACATTAAGTTTATTCATTATTTATTCAATGTTTGCTTTAGGAAAATTAATCAAATAACTTTTCAACTTTAATAACAGAATGAGCTAAACAACTTACGACAACTTTATCATCTGCTTGAATTTGAAAATCACCAAGAACAATATGACCTATACCATTACGTATAACACCGCCAATAGTCGCGTCACGTGGAAAATTTAATTCTTTTATTATCTTTTTAGTGATTTTTGAGTTTTCACGGACTTTGAATTCTAATATTTCTGCATCAAGATTATTAAGCGTTGCGATCTCCAGAACATCACCCTTTCTAATATATTTGAATATACTATTTGCAGCTAATAGTTTTTTGTTAATTATAGTATCTATGCCTATAGAATGAGATAATTTCGAATAATCAACGTTTTCTGCTAACGCAATCGTCTTATTCACATTTTTAGATTTAGCTACTAAGCAAGTCATTATATTGGTTTCCGGGCTTTCAGTAGCAGCAATAAAAACATCCATTTCCTCAATGTTCTCCTCAAGTAGCAACTCAACATCCCTACCATCACCATGAACAACGAGTGCGTTTGGCAATTCATCGGCTAACTCAAGTGCTTTAGACTCATTTTGCTCTATTATTTTTACATTTAATTTTTTGTCGCATAGTTCTTTAGCAGTTCTTTTGCCAATTGAACTTCCACCTAAGATCATTACATTATGGACCTCTTTTTTTATCTTACCTGTTAGTTTATATAGTTCATTAACACCCTCCTTAAGAGTTATAAAATATACTAGATCACCCTTTTTAAAAACAGTGTTACCTCTTGGAATCGTTATGTCATCAGAATGTTCATTTTGAAGAGCAATTGGCATAAAATGAATTCCCGGGAAACTGGCGGCGGCATCCTTCACAGACATGCCAACAAAGGGTGCTGATTTTGACAGAATAATTCCCAACATGCTCAATTCACCTTCCTCAAATTCATGCATAAAATTAAATGCAGCTTGATTGAGAAGCATTTTGATCTCATTAGAAGCCAGCTCTTCAGTTGAGATCAACTCATCAATCCCAAATTCTGAAAAATTTATCTCGTCCTTGTTATCAATAAATTCGGAATTACTAATTCTGGCAATGGTTTGTTTGGCACCGAGCCTTTTCGCTAAAACACAAATAGTTATATTAACAGTTTCATTAGAAGTAACCGCTATTACTAAATCTGTGTTTTTAACATTCGCATCTTTTAATAAAGAAATAGATGTTGCATTGCCTTTGAGAACTCTTATATCTAAACGAGTATCTGAATAAGTTAATCGTTCTCTTTTTTGGTCAATAAGCGTAATGTCGTGAGATTCGTAAGAAAGTAACTTTGCTAAATGGAAACCTACTTCACCTGCACCTGCAATAACTATCCTCATTAAATTTAAATTAAAATGAAAGTACTAACAAAGGTATTATTTTTTCTTTTATATCTTTAGGCAAATTTTTTATTTGATGAGTATTGAGCGAAAGTCTGTTTCGATAAAGAACTGGAAAGAAGATGATAGACCCAGAGAAAAATTATTGTCTAAAGGGAAAAATACGCTTTCTGATGCAGAGTTGATTGCAATCTTGATTGGCTCAGGTAATAGGGAAGAAAGTGCAGTTGGTTTAGCAAAACGAATCTTATCTTTTACGTCCAATAATTTAAATCAATTAGGTAAATTGTCAGTTAATGATTTAACTCAATTTAAAGGAATAGGAGGAGCCAAAGCAATTTCAATAATAACTGCCTTAGAATTGGGGAGAAGACGTCGATTAGAAGAAGCGTTAGAAAGACCAAAAATTAACAGTAGTAAGGCCGTGTTTGATATAATGCAGCCTATTCTTGGTGAGCTAAACCATGAAGAATTTTGGGTGTTGTATTTAAATAATTCAAACAAAATTATGTACAAAAATCAGTTGAGTAGTGGAGGCATTACAGGTACATTAGTAGATGTTAGAATGTTGTTTAAAAAAGCTCTTGAGTTATCATCGGTTGCTGTTATATTATGCCATAATCATCCATCTGGAAGTTTAAAACCAAGCAAATCTGACATTGATCTTACAAAAAAAATACAGCAAGCCGGTAAAAGTTTAGATATTAAAATTTTAGACCATTTATTAATTACTGAAAAAGCGTACTTTAGCTTTGCCGATAGTAAATTGATATAATGCTTTTAGTTTATACACATAAGGTAACACCTAGATTAACCTATACTTTTAAACATTTTTTTACTAGAATTTTACAAATTCCGGTTCAATTTACTACTAAAGTTGAGGATTTTGTTGCACATAATGATTTGAAATTATCGTATACAAAACATCCTTTAGGGAATGAGTTTTTTATTAGAAGTAATACATTACTTTTTGAACAAGGTATAAATGATTTAGAAATTATTATAGGTCTCTGGGATGACGTGGAATGTTTTTTTCAAACAAGACAGGCCGCAACAATACCCTTTGATATTTTTGCGGCTACTTTTTATTTATTGAGTAGATATGAAGAATATTTACCACATGTGAAAGATGAGTTTGATCGATTTCCTGCTGAGGAAAGTTTGGCCTTTAGGCATAATTTTTTAGATAAACCAATCATTGATATTTGGGCCTTTAAATTTAAATCTTTATTGAAGGAAAAATTTCCTAAATATCAATTTTTGGATAGGAAATTTGAATATATATCAACTATTGATGTTGATATTGCTTATAGTTATAAGCATAAAGGAGTAATAAGGACATTTGGTGGTTTTTTATATGATCTATCAAAATTCAGATTATTTGATATTTGGTATAGATTACTTGTTTTATTTGGTTTTAGAAGAGATCCGTTTGATACTTTCAATGATTTGCTCAATTTTCAAAAACAGTATGACATCAAAACAATATTTTTCTTTTTAGTAGGTGATTATACTACTTATGACAAAAATATTTCATCTGGAAATAGCAAGTATAAATCTTTAATAAAGTCGGTTTCTGATTACGCAGATATAGGAATGCATCCTTCATATTTTACTTTAAAAAATGAATCATTATTGAAGAAAGAGAAATTGAGGTTAGAGAACGTATTAAACAGGCCAATACTTAAATCACGTCAACATTATTTACGTTTGGATATACCGGATACTTATCAGAATTTGGTCAACCTAGAAATAATGGAAGATCATACAATGGGTTATGCTGCCCAATATGGATTTAGAGCAAGTACATGTACGCCATTTTATTTCTACGATTTGGATTATGAAATTCAAACACCACTAAAAATATACCCCTTTGCCGTTATGGACGGCACCTTACGGGATTATTTACAATTATCTAACAAAGGAGCCTATGAGGTTATATTAAAATTGGCTAAAGAAGTAAAGAAAGTTGATGGTACTTTCATTACTATTTTTCATAATGAGACGCTCAGCAATAGAGGACGATGGAAACGGTGGAAAAAACTCTACATAGATATTTTTAAAAAATTAACCGCATTGCAATCTAATTAGTGACCTAGAAACCACTTATATATGATAAGGTATTTAACCAGGAATGAATTGGACATAGTGAAATATGATGCCTGCATTTCAAATGCCCAAAACTTTCGCGTATATGCTAACAGTTGGTTTCTTGATATTGTTTGTGATAATTGGGACGTTTTGGTTGAAGATGATTATCAGTCGGTAATGCCATTACCCAAAAGAAAAAAATATGGCATTCATTATATTTATCAACCACCTTGGACACAACAATTAGGAATTTTTTCACTTCACTCGATCAATGAGTTTGCTGTTCTTCAGTTCATAAAAAAACTTCCAAAAAAATTTAAATTAATTGATGTTTTTTTGAATTCGAATAATATGATGAGCTCTCAACGGATTAAGACGAGAGCTAATTTTATTTTGTTGTTAGATAAACCATATGAATCATTAAGAAAGAAATACAGTAAAGGGCGAAAAAGCAGTTGCAAGCAAGCCAAACAATTTAATTTAGAGATAATTGAAAATTATGATCATAAAAAAATAATTCAGTTATTTAAAAAAAATAAAGGTGCTGAATTGAATAAAAATAATTCAGATTATCAAATTCTAAATAAATTAACAGAACATGCGTTGCGATTAAATCGTATTAAAAGTATAGGCGTGATCAATAGCAATGATGAACTAATAGGAGGTGCTTTTTTTTTAATAGATAAATATAGAATTACCTATTTGTTTTCTGCAATAAACGATGAAGGAAGGGAAAAACAAGCCATGTCCTTTTTAATTGACCATATTATTGAAAGCAACGCAGGATCTAATTATATACTGGACTTTGAAGGCTCAATGATTACTGAATTGGCTTCTTTCTTTAAAAGTTTTGGCGCTCATAAAGAAGTATATTTTCATTTGAAAAAATACAGAATATAGACTAGATGAAGTATGGTCTATTTTGTAGGAAGTTTAGAATAATATTTAAAAAACATCAGCATAGAAATAATTCCGGTAAACCACATCAAAATTGCTGAGGTCATGGCAGCTCCAAAAACACCATAAATAGGTATAAAATAATAATTTAATATTAAATTTATCAGGATTGCCGTCAGGGCTATCCAATAATTAACATAAGCTTTGCCAATAGAAGAAAGCAAATTTCCAAATAAGCCTCTAAAAATTAAAATTCCCACAACTCCGAAAATTAATACTAAGAACGAATTTGAATAAAGGGTAAAATTAGGGCCAAAAAACAATAAAATTTGATTGGCAAATAAGAATGAAAAGAAACCAATAATTATACTGATCGAAGTAAATAAAATCATATAGTTTTTTATATAATTTTTTATATAATTTTTTTCGAATATTTTTTCAGTCAAATTAACAAAGTCGGTTGTTAAAAATACTCTTGGCAAAAATAATAGGGCCAGAGGCACCAAAGCAACATATTTATAAATGGTTACCAATTCAGATTGATTTAATAGGTATCCAATTAATAAAATATCTATAGCTGATAAAAACTGTGTAGCAACATTTGACAAGCTAGAAAAAAAACCATACTTCCAAAAAGATAGATCTGTAATAGAAAGTTTTTGATGCTTACTAAAATTTATGTTGAGTTTGTTAAAAAAAACAATAGAACACATTAAGGGAGTTGTAACTAAGGCAACACTATAACCAACTTCTTTGAATGTAAAGCTTAGTATAAAAACCATCATAACCAAGATAATATTATAGGTTATTTCAACCATTGCAAATTGGCGGTTTTGATGATTTAATCTAAATTGTACTTTGATAATTTCTAACAAAAAGGAAGTAGGAATGGCAAGAGATAATATGATGACGTAAAATTGAGAATCTATCAAAAAACTACTAAAAATATAGCTGGACGCAATGACTAAAACGACAATAAAAAAAGACCAAAACATACCTTTTTTTAAAACATAAATAAACAGGCTGTTTTTATGACTTTCTTCTTTTAGTAATGCACTATATCTAATTAAGCTTTGATGAAGGCCTAAGCCACTCACGGGTATAATAAAAGAGATTATTGTAAAAGCGTAAATAACTAACCCAAGCTTTGTGTCTTCTATTAATTGCAGAGCTATCCATGAAGCAAAAAAAGACATAATTCTAGCAATGAAAGTGGCAAATAAAATATGTAAACCACTACGGTGTCTAAAATCTTTTAAAATATCATTAACTCCTTTAATCATACCAATCAATAGGTTAAAGATTTATTATATAATTCCGTAAAATTGTTACAAATAATAGCAGGACTTAAATTCGATTTCACATATTTATGCATTTTTATTTTAGATTGCTTCGCATTAGTATTATGGTAACTTGTAATGGCCTTTAAAAGTGCATTTTTGTCATTCTTTGGGATTAATTGACCGAAATTATCAGGGAAATATTCTGCAATTCCTCCGACATTTGTTGAAATTACAGGCAACCCGCAGGAGAAAGATTCTAAAATAACACAAGGTAGATTTTCATAGTTGCTGAATAAAATAAAAATATCTGATTGCTGCATAAAGTGAGCTATTCGAGAATGATCAATTTGGTCAATTACAGTAACATTTTCATTAAGACTAAGATCAGTAATAAGCGAATTATAAGCGTTGGAACCATTTCCAATAAGGTAAAGTTGAAAATTAGGGATGTTTTCTTTTAATTTAGAAACTACGTCTAATATTCCTTCAACATTTTTATGGTCATTAACCATGCTAGATACATGTAGCATTGTAAAACGATCATTTACATTTTCTTTTGGCACAAATATTCCAGTATCAACAACATTGGGTATTACATTATAATTGCCTTTTAAACCATTCAGAACCATTGAGTTTTCAAGATTCTTACTAACGGGACAAATGTAACTGGCATTTTTCGTTATAATAATTGAAGTAAATTTATGAATAAGACTAACTTTATGATTGCCATACCTTTGATAACCCGTCCAGTGTTCAGAAATAATAAATGGTTTTTTACGAAACCACTTTAGATGCAAGGCGAAAATACCAAAAGGGTACAATACGTTCAAATGTACAAGGTCAATATGACCAATTTCTTTTAAAATATTTTTATAGGCTCTAAAAAATAAATATACTTTTTTTATTGGATTTTGGGTTTGTTTTATATAGCCGATAAAAGTGTTAATACCATTTATTTCTTTTTTATCTATTTCAATAGATTGTTTACAATTTGGGTCTGTTATAATATGTATTGAGGTGACCTGATGTTGTAAAGAAACTGCTTCTGCATGACGTTGAATAAAATCTCCATTAATAGGTAAAACTCTTGAAGGATACCAACTATTTAAAAATAAGATGTGTAATTTTTTATTCAAATGATAAGTTTAATCAAAGATAAAAAATTATAACCTTGTAGAAGGTATTCAAAAATAGTTTTAAATTTACAGGATGCAAGTTGAACATATATTTTTTGATTTAGACCATACCCTTTGGGATTTTGAGGCTAATTCTGCAAAAGCTTTTGGTTTTATATTTAACAAGAACAAGGTTGAGGTTGATTTAAATGAATTTTTAAAGTATTATACACCGATAAATTTAAAATATTGGAAACTATATAGGGAAGAAAGGGTAAGTAAACCAGTACTGCGATATAACCGCTTAAAAGAGTCTTTCGATGCTTTAAATTATAAGATATCAGATGACCAAATAGATCATTTATCTAACATATATATTGATAATTTACCAAATTATAACAACCTTTTTGAAGGTACTTTTGAAGTACTTAACTATTTAATTACTAAATACCAATTGCACATTATTACAAATGGTTTTGAAGAAGTTCAATTACTTAAACTTGAAAAGTCTAAAATTTTACATTTCTTTAATAAAGTTATTACATCAGAAAGTGTAGGGGTTAAAAAACCAAATCCTATAATTTTTAATCATGCATTGGAAATAACAAAAACAACTGCTGAAAAAAGTGTAATGATTGGTGATAATCTGGAAGCAGATATCAATGGAGCACAACAAATTGGCATGCACACTATTTTTTTTAATACGCATAATGCCCCTGTTGATAATGGTACCATAAGTATAACAAAGCTTCTTGAGATCAAACAACATCTATAATTGAATTATTTGAAATAGCTTGAGACCCCTTATATTTATAATCTAAAAAAAGATAATATGAAGCTTAAATATATATTGATAATAGTGTTCGTTCTTTCTTCCGGAATTATTATTGGTCAACGATCTTTAAATGAGTATAAATATGTAACTGTACCTAATAAGTTTGATTTTTTAAAATCTGACGATCAATATCAACTGAACTCATTGACTAAATTTTTATTTACAAAAGAAGGTTTTCAAACTCTGTTCGGGGGAGATGTGAGACCTGAAGAGTTAGCTAAAAGCTCTTGCTTAGGTTTAACAACTAAAGTAAATAATACTTCGGGGCTGTTAAATACCAAGTTAGTAATTGAGTTGGTAAATTGTAGAAATGAAACTGTTTTTACAAGCGCCGAAGGTAGGAGTAAAGAAAAGGATTATAAAAAAGGCTACCATGAAGCCTTACGTAAAGCTTTTGAATCAATAACAGATCTAAATTATAGTTATGAGCCTGTTAAAGAGTTGGTTGTCCAAGAAACTCAGGTTGAAAAAGAAAAAGAATTTATTCCAGAAGAGGTTAAGGAGGAGGTAGCTTTAAAAGAATCCAATGAAGTGGCGAAAACTATTGAGATCAAACAAGACGATAAAGTTATAGACAATATAGAAAAGAAAAAGGTAGAAGATGTAAAAAATGAGGTTGAAGCTAAAGAGCTTCCTGAATTAGAAGCATCGACAAATTTATTATACGCCCAGGCTAATCCTTATGGTTTCCAATTGGTTGATAGTACTCCAAAAGTTGTCTATATTTTATTAAAGACTAGTAGGGCAGATGTATATATTCTTAAAAATAAAAATGGAATCCTATTCAAAAAAGATAACGAATGGATTGTGGAATATTATGAAGTGAATGAATTAGTAAAACAAGTATTGGAGATTAAATTTTAATAATCATATTTATTTTTCCAATGCTTCTTTAAAAATTCTCTAAAATGATTTTCTCTATTATTATTGCCGGGATCATACAATTTAGTATTGATGATCTCATTTGGTAAAAACTCCTGATCTATAAAATTTCCCTCAAAATTATGAGCATACTTATATTCTTTGCCATAATCTAGATCTTTCATTAATTTAGTTGGGGCATTTCGTAAAGGTATTGGCACTGACAGATCACCTGTTTGCTTAACCAATTGTTGGGCATCGCTAATAGCTTTATAGGAGGCATTACTTTTGGGAGAATTAGATAAATAAATGGCGCATTGGCTTAGAATGATCCGTGATTCAGGATTTCCTATTACAGATACTGATTGGAAAGTTGAATTGGCCAAAATTAAAGCAGTAGGGTTTGCATTCCCTATATCCTCTGATGCTAATATTAACATTCGTCTTGCAATAAACTTGACATCTTCACCACCTTCGATCATTCTGGCCAACCAATACACTGCTGCATTAGGATCGCTTCCTCTTATTGATTTAATAAAGGCAGAAATGATATCGTAATGTTGCTCCCCGGTTTTATCATATCTGGCAATGTTTTGCTGGACTTTATCTAACACCTTTTTATTAGTAATGATCACAGGATCATTTTCAGAATTAACGATGAGTTCAAAAATATTTAAAAGTTTACGGGCATCACCACCAGATAACTGTAATAGAGCGTCGATTTCTTTAAGTTTAATATTCTTCTTAGCAATGATCTCATCTTCTTTGATGGCTCTTTTTAATAATGCAATCAGATCTTCTCTGTCAAAAGAGTTTAAAATATAAACCTGGCAACGAGAGAGTAGGGCAGGGATAACTTCAAAACTTGGATTTTCTGTTGTTGCACCTATTAGTGTAACCCATCCTTTTTCAACAGCTGCTAATAAAGAATCTTGTTGGGATTTGCTAAATCGATGAATCTCGTCAATAAATAGAATAGGATTTTTAGTAGTAAATAAGCCCCCGCTCTGTTTGGCCTTATCAATTACATCCCTTATATCTTTTACCCCAGAGTTTATGGCACTAAGGGTATAAAAAGGCCTTTTTGATTCGTTTGCTATAATATTAGCCAAGGTTGTTTTACCAATTCCTGGAGGCCCCCAAAAAATGAGTGACGGAATGACACCTCGTTTTATATGTTCAGTTAAAGCACCTTTTTCGCCAACTAAATGTTGCTGACTAATAAAGTCATCAATTTTTTTGGGACGTATACGTTCTGCCAACGGTGTATTCATCTCACAAAAATAGATAATTCATGACTGAAATGGGTTAGTTTTTATAAAATCATGACAATTTGTGCGTTTTTAAACGAATGGATAAATTTTTGTAATAGATTTGAAATATGAATTTGCACGAAGAACATAAACAATTTAAATTTGCTCCTATAGTAATTGCCTTTCCATTATATTTTGTTTTAAGTCTATGGGTCATATTTTGGATAGAAGTTAACTATGATTTGTTTTTTAATAAATACGGTATATATCCCCGAACATTCACGGGTTTAAGGGGAGTTATTTTATCCCCATTCATCCATAGTGGTATAAAACATTTATTCAACAATTCTATTCCTCTTTTTATACTACTAACCACCTTATTTTATTTTTATAGAAAGATTGCCTTTAAGGTCTTGCTATATGGTACTTTATTAAGCGGATTATTAACGTGGATAATTGCACGAGAAGCGAATCACATTGGTGCCAGTGGTATTGTGTATTTATTATTTAGCTTTGTTCTTTTTAGTGGTATTATTAGAAAATATAACCGATTAATAGCTGTATCCTTAATTGTCATATTTCTTTATGGTAGTATGATCTGGTATATATTACCAATTAAAGAAGAAATTTCCTGGGAAGGTCATTTGTCAGGGTTTCTAGTTGGAATAATATTTGCCTTCATATATCGCAACTATGGGCCGCAGCCAATAAGATATCACTGGGAAGACGAAGAATATGAAGATATACTGGATATAAATGACAACGAAGCTAATGAGATAAACGACGATGATCTATCAACAAACTCAAACGATACACCCTAATTAACTTTGCCTTTGTCTTACAACTTCGTATAATGCAACGCCACAAGCAACAGAAACATTTAATGATTCTATTTCACCTAACAAAGGTAGTTTAGCTTTAGTATCCGCTATCTTTAATATGGCAGGAGATATTCCTTTATGTTCAGAACCCATAATTAGAGCGGTAGGTCTAGAAAAATCAGCTTGATATATATTGTTATCAGTTTTTTCAGTAATTGCCACGATTTGAATATTTTCTGCTTGCAATTGATAAATGGCGTCTAATAAATGACTCACTTTGCATATTGGTATTTTAAAGGCAGCACCGGCTGAGGTTTTAATGGCATCGGCGTTTAATGGAGCACTCCCCTGATTCGGAATTATTATGGCATTAACACCCGTACATTCCGCAGTACGCAAAATAGCACCAAAATTTCGCACATCAGTAATTTGATCTAGAAGGAGGTATAGTGAAGATTCACTTTTATTTGCAGCTAAAACATCTTCTAATTCGTGAAAATCAACGGCTGAAATTGTTGCAACAATACCTTGATGATTTTGATGTTTTGTTAAGGTATTCAATTTTTCTACTGGTACGTAACTGGAAGAAATGGTATGTTTTTTTAATAATGCACTTAATTCGGAAAATAAATGACCACTTAAGCCTTTTTGAATATATACTTTACTAATAGTTTTCCCGGAATTAATTGCTTCTATGACCGCTCTAATTCCAAATATCTTTGAATCTTCATTTTTCATGTTGCAAATGTAGATATAAATATAAGTATTGGTTTAAAAT
>Ga0316190_10001588_pt1 | contig 16520 bp, 16 predicted proteins | sample Eddworburrow2_MG_FD_204929 | JGI IMG/M metagenome (GOLD analysis project Ga0316190, IMG submission 204929) | Coastal sediment microbial communities from Maine, United States - Eddy worm burrow 2 | ecosystem: Environmental > Aquatic > Marine > Coastal > Sediment | place: USA: Maine | collected... | reverse complement strand
ATATTTAGTATTTCAGCTGATCTATTTAATATTTCTTCTATTTCATTGTCTTCATAAAATTCCAATCGGAAAGTTCCTCCTGAAAATCTTGATCTTAAGGGGGAAGAGAGTAGGGCAATTCTAGTAGTGGCTGCAATTAAAGTAAAAGGAGGAAGGTCTAATTGAATAGTCCTAGCGGAAGGTCCTTTGCCGATAATAATATCTAAAGAACCAGACTCCATGGCTGGGTAAAGTATTTCTTCAACTATTTTACTTAGACGATGTATTTCATCTATAAATAAAATGTCACCAGGAGATAGGTTTGTTAAAATGGAAGCTAAGTCACCAACTTTTTCAATAGCTGGACCAGATGTAATTTTTATTTGTCCCCCTATTTCTTTAGAAACTAAATGAGCTAAAGTAGTTTTCCCCAAACCAGGTGGCCCATAAAAAAGAAGATGCTCTGGTGGATGATTTCTTTCTTTGGCAGCAGTTAAAAGTATATGTAAATTATTTTTAATATTCTCTTGGCCAATGTAATTATCCCACTTTGATGGTCTTAGGGTTTGGTCTAGGAACTGCTCATCTTTGACCAATTTTTCTTCCTTATTATTTTCTTCTAAATCTTTACTTGACATAATTTCATATGTATGATAATCTTTTGGTCAGTTGATTAACAACTAAATACAAACTTTTCCAGAGTATAAATCTCTAAGCAACTTGTCTCAAGCTTAACTGGTACTTATTAGGACATCCTGGTACTTTTATTCGTAAAAGACCACGAGGGTTATCCTTATTAAATCACCGGATTGCTTAGAGATTTATAGGCTGGAAATTAATTCCGTCTCCTTTCAAAGGGAGGCGGAATTTTGTTTTTAAAGATCTCCTTCAATATCTACGACTCTTTGTAATTCAGCAAGAGAAGTCTCTCCTCTTATAACCTTAATTATACCATCTTGTTTCATATCAAGAATACCTTGAGGAAGAGCTGCTTTTTTAATTTCTCTCTCATTAGGATTTTGTGTCATTATTTTTTCGACAGCTTCGTCGGTTAAAATAGCATCAAAAACCCCGATCCTTCCTTTATAACCAGTATTATTACATTTTTCGCAACCTACTGATTTCCATACTTTTTCTACATTATCAGAAATACCCTCTAAATGCACACCCTTACCCTCATCCCTAATTGTTTTTAATACGTTGTCAACTAAACCTTTTTCTTCTGGGGTCATGACTTCTTCTTTTTTACAAAAAGAACATAATTTTCTGATCAATCTTTGGGCCATGGAGACACTAACAGAAGAACTAATAACTTTTGGATTGACTCCTAGGTCTATTAATCTAGGAATAGCTCCAGCAGCATTATTAGTGTGTAGGGTAGATAAAACTAAGTGACCAGTTAAAGCAGCATCAACAGCTACTTTAGCTGTTTCTTCGTCTCTAATTTCACCAACCATGATAACATCTGGGTCTTGTCTTAAACTGGCACGTAATCCTTGATGGAAAGTGTAGTTTTTCTTATTATTTGTTTGAGTTTGAGTAATGCCATCAAGGTGGTATTCAATAGGGTCTTCAATGGTAATTATTTTTATACCTGGAGTGTGTATTTTTCTTAAGAAAGCATAAAGGGTTGTTGTCTTTCCGGAACCAGTTGGTCCTGTTGTTAAAATCATGCCGTTCGGTTTTTTGATTTCTTTTTCTAAAATAGAAAGAAGGTGAGGTTCTATTCCTAATTCTTCAAATTTCACAGCAATATTTTCTGGGTTTAGGACTCTCATGACAATAGACTCGCCATAGGCTCCTGGTAAAATAGAAGTTCTGATTTCTATTTCAATACCAGCTTTTTTAATAGTAAGTCTCCCGTCTTGGGCTTCATTTTTTACATTTATTTTTAAACCAGAGAGAAGTTTTATACGTGAATCCATTAGGTCGTAAGTTTTATGATTAAAAGAAATGACATCCTGAAGAACACCATCAAGACGAAGCCTTAATCCAACGTCATCTTTTTCTGGTTCAATGTGGATATCTGATGATCCTGTGGAAATAGCTCCAGCTAAAATAACCTCAAGGATTTTTGAAATACGGTGTTTTTCACCCCCCGTAATTGTTTCTTCCAGCATTATTTTTATATCTCCAATATTTTTAATTTCACTAGATACTTTTTCCAATAATTCACTAGAAATATCTAAAATACCAGATTCTGATTCCATAGCAAAAGATAATTCGCTATATCTTTTCCAAGCACGTTCTAAGCTACTTTTTGAGACAAGATATGTAGTAAGAATTAACCCCTTTTTTTCTAATTCTGCTAAAGCAATTTTAGTTAAGTTACTATTGGGCGCTGAAACAGCCACTTTTAATTTTTTTCCAGTTAGTTGAAAAGAGGCAATTAAAGCCTCCCTAGCCATTTTTTCTGGTAGAAGTCTTAAGGCATCTGTATTTATGGGGATACTAGATAGATCAACGTAGGGTAGACCATATTTACTAGACAAAACTTTAGCTAAGCTCTCAGCTTCTCTTTTGTGGAGTTCTGCTAGTTTTTTTTCTTGTTTTTCTTCGTTGAATTGAACCATTTTTAGTTTATTAGCGACGTAGAGCGAAAGTAATGCCAAGCTGAAAGCTTGAGTATTGCTGAGCCGAGGAAGCTATCAAAAGTTTAATAACTCGCCCCTCTAGGGCGAGTTATTCTGCCCCAGGGAACTTTTATTTTATTTCTTTAGTATAGCAAAAAGGGCTTATATTAACCAATAATTAGAGCTTAAATTCCCCTTGACAAGTTGGAGATGAGTGATATAATCTAAATAGAATTTGATTTCGGTTCCGAATCGAAACAAGAAAAAAGAAGCAACTGTTTCTTAAAATATATAAGGAGGTGCGCTATGCGTGCTTTAAAGATCTTTAAAATTTCTATGGTACTTTTACTTGTTGCCATATTTATGAGTGGTTGTGCAAGTACTCGGTCAGCACTTAGTCAGGACGAATGTGCTGTAGCAGGTGCTACTTTGGGTGGTGCATTTGGTGCTTTGATTGGTGGCAATCAAGGTAAGACAAACACTAACTATGGTAATGGTGTGGTTGTACGCGATCGAGATACTCTTAATACAGTAGCTGGTACATTGATTGGTGTTACAACTGGAGCTGTTATTGGCAAGGTTGCATGTGCACCTGAACCTCAACCGGTTCAATATGCGCCCGTTGCTCAGTACACCCAACGATGCCCATCTGGACAAATGTTGGTTCGGGATGTTCAAACAGGACAAATTTTCTGTGATCGTCCAGTCCGTCAATCTGATGGTACTTACAGAGTGTATTAAAATACGTAATAAGCCCCGTTTTCTCTTTATTGAGGAACGGGGCTTTATCTATTGACAAAAAGGTTGCGATATAGTATACTGTCATCAGAAAAAGTTTCGAGATATTTTATCTCAGTATGCTTTAAAAAAATAAAAAAGGAGGTGCGCTATGCGCGCTTTTAAGCTCTTTGTAATTTTTCTTATATTGGTAATGGTATTTTTTACTATTCCTACAGCTGAAGCATCTAATTACACTTCTGTTGTTGAACAAAGGAATCCTATTTCTTTGCAAGATACCAGAAATAAACAGATGTATGTAATCAGTGGGCTACAAGGACGTGTGTCTTTGAAAGTAGCCAAGGAAAGAGTTTTGCGTGCTTTGCGTATAGAATCTTATCCTGGTCTTTCTGACGAGCGAATTATTGCTCGCCTAAAAGATGCTAAACCAGAGGCTGTTTCATGGAAGGCTGGACAAGTTGGTCCATATGCTTTTCATAAAGTTGACCCTAATAAAGCCGTCGTTCTTTATCGTGCTAGTCATAATAAGGAATGGGTTTTAATTGATTCAATCACAAAAAAAGCAGTGATGTCACTCTATTGTGGTAATCCTTTACAGGATAATCGTGTGGTGAGACAAATGATGGTTAAAACCATTCGTATTACAGCACCCGAATCACATCGTGTTTATACGCCTAGGCCCAGACCGAAACAACGTCAAGTTGTTGAAAGAATAGGTCGTCAAGTTGTTCCGGTTAAGGTTACACAACCTCAAACACGAGCTGTTTATGCTCAAAAGCCGGTTTCATCTGGTAGTTCAAACATTAATGGAGTAATTTCTTTATTGCTTGGTAGTTTGGGTAATAATGCTATTAATGGTGGTTGGGGTGGATCAACTTTTAGCAATTACGCTAACTTGCCAGTCTATAGTGGTTGTAATACAGCCATTAACCCAACTTGTGGTGGATCTTTTATTCCACAAGCTAATGGTGGTGTTGCAGGAACTAACCCAGTAACTGGAAATCCAGTAATAGGAGCTCCAGTCGCCGGGTTCCCTGGCGGTGTAGCTGGTTTGCCATAAGAAGAAAACGGCACAAACAGAAAATAAATTTTCTGTTTGTGCCCAATTTCAAGTTTTTAACCTCGGTTGAATATTTGAAATTGAGTTTTTACTCATTTAAAAAAATAAAATATGAAAAATATATTATATAAAAATTTAATATTGGGAGCTTTGGCTCTAGCTTTAGTCTTGCCTTTGACTGTGAGTGCTGCCGTCTTTAACAATGACCCAGCTGATTTATCAACAACAATGGTAACTAACTATACTTTGAACCCTACAGTTAATACTGCATGGGCTTTAAGTACTACTGCAAATGTGGGAGAGGTTATTAGTGTCCATATTTATTATCATAATACTATTGCTCCAGATGCTTTAAATACTAGGATTACTCTTAGTCAACCTGCTGGGCAATTAACAGCCCATACTTTCACAGGAAGTGTGGTGGCTGATAATGCCCCTACTGCTTCTGGAGTAGCTAGTGTCAACTTAACTAGTGCTCAAACTCTAAATTATATTCCAGGGTCTCTTAGATGGTATCCAAACCAAGCTAATATAAATACCGCATTACCTTTAGGACAAACTGGAGCGGAGATATTTACTCCGTTAGGATTAAATTTAGGAACAGTGTCCGCTGGTTGGGCAACTCAAGGAACTGTTGTTTTGAGATTCCAAGTTGGAGGAGTAGCTGGTGTTGTTGGACAAAATCAACCACTAGTGAGAACAGATTCTGTTACAGGGAATGGCTCTACCTATGCAGTTTTAAATGGTTTCGTTGATCCACTTGGTGGAGCTGGTGTTAGTAGATGGTTTGAATGGGGAAATAACTCGGTTTCTTTCAGTGGAACAAGTGCTAGAATCGGACAAGGAACTACTGCTGGAACCTTTACAGAAACTGCTGCCGGTCTTCAACCTAATACCACTTATTACTATAGAGCAGCTGCTCAAAGTGGAACTGGTCAAATAATTTATGGAGCAACTATGAGTTTTACTACTCAAGTGCCACAAAATCAATCACCGACAGTTATAACTAATACTCCCCTAAATATTACTAAGACTAGTGTAACTTTAAATGGTTATGTTAATCCTATGGGAACTTCAAATACTTTGAGGTATTTCCAATGGGGAACTAATATTACTTCTCTAACTACTCAAACTGGTCAACTTAATTACGGAGCAGCCGCTGGAGATTTTACTCAAGATATTGCCAACCTGTCCGCTGATACCCCTTACTATTACAGATCTGTTGCTCAAAATTCAACAGGCATCTTTTATGGAAATGTCATTAGTTTTACTACACAAGGTGCTGTGGTTACCCCTCCAGCCCCTGTTTCTACAGCAAAATCTACATCTGCACCAAAAACAACAACAGCATCAAAAGTAGTTTCTAGTGAATTAATAACTATGTCTATAGACACTACTGGTAAAGTTGTTGGACCAGGAGAAAAAGTTACTTACATTGTTAGATATGCAAATAATTCAAAAAATTCTATACCCAAAGCTCTATTAAAAGTGATACTACCTTCAAGTCTTAATTATGAAATGAGTAGCAATCCTAATGTTTTAGTAGATAAAGGAGTCCTTTCTTTAGATATTGGCAAATTATCACCTAGTGAATCTGGAAGTTTAACTTTTGACGCTATTGTGGATAAAAAAGCTAAAGACGGAGAAAACTTAACAGTAGCTGCTGTTTTAAGTTATTTAGATTCAAGTACTGGTCCTTCAAAAAGTATTAATGATTATGCTGTTAGTCAGGTTGATAAAAATAGATCACAGACTGCAAGTGTCTTCTCTAGTGGAGCAGGTTTCTTTGGTGATGGTTTTATTGATTGGCTTATCTTAATTATCTTAATTGCTATTCTTGTATTTCTTATTAGGTTTATTTTCTACGGAGATAAAGAAATTATCATCGTTGATAAAAAAAGAAAAGAATTACCTATAGAGACAGATGATGAAGAGTATGAATCATATAAATCAATAGACGAAGATGATCCTCTAGATAAATAAAGGATATTAACATCTATACAAAAAACACCCCTTAAGGGGTGTTTTTTGTATAGATGTTAAAGAATTAAGTTTTGATATAATATAAATATATATGAAGTTGATTAGTAAAAATATTAAAGAAACTGACAAAATAGCCAAAACTTTTGTTGATAAACTAGGTTCCCAAAACAAAAAACAAGCTCTTTTGATTGGTCTTTATGGAGACCTCGGATCCGGTAAAACTTCTTTTGTTAAAGGAGTCGCTAAAGCTTTCGGGATTAAAAATACTGTTACTAGTCCAACGTTTGTTCTGGAAAAAATTTATAAACTACCAAAAGATTTTTCTTTTAAATATTTAATTCACATAGATGCCTATAGATTAGAAGGGGGTAAAGAATTACTAACTTTAGGATGGGATGATATTTTTAAAAATCCACAAAATATTATTTTTATAGAGTGGCCTGAAAAAGTAGCTGATATTCTCCCGGATGATATGATGAGAATAGACTTTAAGTTTGTTAATGAAGAAACAAGGGAGATTAAGATTAATTAAAAAATGCCTAAAAAGGAAATTAAAAAAAATAAAAAAAAGACAATGGTTTTATTGGATGCTCACGCTATTATTCATCGAGCTTACCATGCTTTACCTGACTTTTCTTCTAGCACAGGAGAGCCAACAGGGGCGCTCTACGGTATTTCTACAATGCTAATGAAGATAATTAAAGACTTAAAACCAGATTATATAATTGCTTGCTATGATTTACCTGAACCAACCTTTAGACATGAAGCCTATGATGACTATAAAAAAGGGAGACAAAAAGCTGATGATGATTTAGTTTCTCAATTAATTAAATCGAGAGACCTATTTGAAGCTTTTAACGTTCCAATTTATGACTCTCCTGGTTTTGAAGCCGATGATGTTTTAGGGACGATTGTAGAGAAAACTAAAAAAAATAAAGATTTAAATATAATTATTGCTTCTGGCGATATGGATACCCTTCAACTCGTTGATGGTAAAAAGGTACAAGTATACACTTTAAAAAAAGGAATACATGACACTATTTTATATGATGAAAAAGCGGTTAATGATCGATTTGGTTTCCCTCCAGAAAAGTTGGTTGATTTTAAAGGGTTAAGGGGTGACCCCTCTGATAATATTATTGGTATTGCTGGAATTGGGGAAAAAACAGCCACTACTTTAATTCAAGAGTTTGGAGGAATTGAAGATATTTATAAAAAACTTAAAAAAAATAAAGAAAATTTTCTTAAAAAAGGGATTAAGCCAAGAATTGTAGGTCTTTTAGAAGAAGGGGAAGAAGATGCTTTGTTTTCTAAAACATTAGCTGAAATAAGAAGAGATGCTCCTGTTGATTTTATTATACCCAAAGAATCATGGGGGGATAATTTTAATCTTGAAAAAGCAGAGGCGATTTTTAATGAATTAGGATTTAGGTCTCTTCGAGAAAGGCTTATTGGTTTACTGAAAATAAATCATGATTTTCAAAATAATAATCCCACTGAAATTAAAGAAAAAGAAGAAGAGGTGGTAGACAAAGACGAACTTAAAAAGATATCCATCGCTTTGTGGTTGGTTAATTCAGATACCACCAGCCCAGATTTAGATGATATTTTACAGTTTGCTGGAGTGGATGGCTTCGAAGAGGCTAAAAAAAGAATTCTAGAAGAAATTAAAAAAAATAAATTAGAGGAGGTTTATAATAATATAGAAATTCCATTAATTTCGATCATAGAGAAAATGGAAAAGGTTGGAGTTAAAATAGATGTGGATTATCTTAAAAAACTTTCTAAAGATTACCATAAAAAATTAAATATTCTTGAAAAAAATATTTGGAAGGTGGCTGGTCATGAATTTAATATTAATTCACCCAAACAATTAAAAGAGGTTTTATTTACAGAGTTAGAAATTTCTACTAAGGGTTTAAAAAAGACAGCAGGAGGGTCTCTTTCTACTAGGGAATCCGAACTTTTAAAGATAAAAGAGAATCACCCTATTATAGAGGACGTTCTTTCTTATAGGGAGTTGCAGAAACTCCTGTCTACTTATATAGATAACATTCCTGACATGGTTGATTCAAAAAAAAGATTACATCCAAACCTTAATCAAGCAGGTACAACCACGGGTCGTTTTTCTTCAACCAATCCTAATATTCAAAATATACCCGTTAGAGATGGTTTAGCCTCAACTATTAGAAAAGCTTTTGTGGCAGACAAAGGTAAGGTTTTAGTAGCTTTTGATTATTCTCAAATAGAGATGAGGGTGTTAGCTATTTTAGCTGGAGAAGAAATACTTATTAAAGTTTTTAAAGAAGACAAAGACATCCATTCTTCCGTGGCTTCAAGAGTTTTTGGGGTAAAAGAAGATGAAGTTACAAAAGAGATGAGAAGGAAAGCTAAAGTTATTAATTTCGGGATTGTTTATGGTATGGGTGTTAGTGCTTTGAAAACTAATTTAGATTCTACTAGAAAAGAAGCTCAAGAGTTTTATGATAATTATTTTAAAACATTTCCTAAAATTTCTGCATATTTTGAAAAAATCAAAAAAGAAGCCCTAAAGAATGGCTACACAGAGACCATGTTTGGAAGGCGTAGATATTTCCCAGCGTTAAAATCAAAAATTCCCTTCATTAAAGCTGGAGCAGAAAGGATGGCAGTTAATGCTCCTCTACAAGGAACCGCAGCTGACATTATTAAAATAGCTATGAAAAAAGCAGAAGATGGTTTAAAGGGTAAAGGTTTATTAGATGATGCTCCTTTAATAATACAAGTTCATGATGAGTTAATATATGAAGTTAAAGAAGACAAAGTAGATGAAGTTGTTAAAGAAGTTACAAAAGCCATGGAAGAGGTTGTTGATCTTGGTGTGAAATTTAAAATAAATGCTTCTGTTGGTAAAAATTGGGGGGAAATGAAAACATTTGGTAATTAAAAATTAGGTATGATAAAATTTAAATATGAATAATTCAAAAAGTGAAATAAGATCTTTAGTAGTTTATGCTCCAATAATCTATTTAATAGCTTTAATTTTGGGTATAATCGCAGATAGTTTTTATTACACACCCTTATCACAGTCTTTAATTATTGAATCAATTGGTTCATTTTTAATTCTATTCGCCACAGGTTTAGTCCTATGGGCTCAATATAGTTTGCGTAAATTTAAAAAAATTAAAAAAGAAGAATTAACACCAAAATCCTTTAGTTTGGGTCCTTATAAATTTAGTAAACACCCAACATATTTAAGTCTTGGTTTTCTGGTTTTAGGATTAGGGTTAATGCTTAATTCTTTAATTATTACAACCATGGCTCTGATTGCTTTTGTGTCAGTATATTTCTTAATTCTCAGAAAAGAAGAGTCTATATTAGAAAAGAAATACGGAGATATATATAAACGATACAAAGATGAAATTCACCCTTGGATTTAAATGATTTATTTTTTACATGGCAGTGATTACAAAAAAGCTCGGGAGAAATTAAATAATCTCTTAGATTCTCTATTTACTAAAAAACCAGACGCTGCTTTTTTTAAAGTAGCTAATGATAATTTTAACGAAGCTCAATTAGATGAGTTTGTTTTAGGGCAAGGGTTATTTGAGCAAAAATATATAATCTTACTAGACGGATTACTTGAGGATAAAAAGACTCAACAAATTATTTTAGATAAAGTAAAAGAGATATCTTCATCCCCTAATATTTTTATAATTATTGAGGGTATTTTAGACAAAAAGACCTTTTCTAAAATAGAAAAAGTGGCAGACAAGGTTCAAGTTTTTGGGTCTACTGAGAAGAAAAAAGAAGACACAAGAAATTTTAATATTTTTTCCTTAACAGACAGTTTTAGTCAAAGAGATAAGAAAAAAACATGGGTTCTTTTCCAAAAAGCTTTAATGTCAGGAGTTTTACCTGAGGAAATTCATAATATTTTAATTTGGCAGATTAAAAATTTACTCTTAGTAAAAAGTGCTTCTAATGCTAAAGAAGTGAGCTTAAATCCTTTTGTTTTTAAAAAAAGTAATGCCTTCGCTAATAACTTTGAAGATCGGGAATTAAAAAAAATATCAGCTAAATTAGTTTCTTTACATAGTTTGAATAGAAAAGGAAAAGGGGAGTTGGAATTTGAGTTGGAGAAGTTGGTGTTAGGGGTGTAGGGATTTATAATAAAAAACACCAAGAAGAACTTGGTGATTTTTTATTAGTGTGCGCCCAGTAGGACTTGAACCTACGACCGTCTGCTTAAAAGGCAGCTGCTCTACCAGCTGAGCTATGGGCGCATATATTTTATTTAACTTTAAACCCTATCAACCTTTCATACACCCGTTAGCTTTCGATTTACCAAAACAGCTATGGGCGCATATTTTTTAATTTTCTAAAAATTAAAAACAACATTTCTGTTGCGCCTCTAAATATACCAAAAAGTGTTAAAAAGTCCAGTTTATGGTGTAATATATTAGTATGAAAAATAAATCAGAAATATCCGTTATTTTACACAATATTAGGAGTGTATATAACGTTGGGGCAATTTTTAGAACAGCCGAAGCCGCTGGTATTTCCAAAATATATTTAACAGGATATACTCCCACTCCTTTGGATAGGTTTGAGAGACCAAGAAAAGATTTAGCAAAGGCTGCTTTGGGAGCTGAAAAAATAATTCCTTGGCAATCTTTTAAAACCATTGGTCCTATTTTAAATAAACTTAAAAAAGAAAAGGTTAAAATTATTGCCATTGAACAATCTCCAAAATCTGTTGATTATAAAAAAATTAAAGTTTCTAAAGATACCGCTTTTATTGTCGGCAATGAAGTTAAGGGTTTATCCAAATCTATTTTAAGTAAATGTGATGTGGTAGCTGAGATACCAATGAAAGGGAAAAAAGAATCATTAAATGTTTCCGTCTCTTTTGGTATTGCTTTGTTTAGAATTTTAAATATTTAGTACCAAATAGTATCTACCATTTTTTCATTGGAGTCTAAAATATCTATTTTTTCCTTCAAATTATTCCACATCCCTTTAGTTTGTTTTAAGTAAATTCTCCATTCTGGTTCGTAAAAGATAGGACTATTGTTATATGTATTCACACAGGAATTATAATTTATTTCTTCTTCTATGAAATATAAACAAGAAACAGAAAGGTCTAAAGGAGGGTTCAAGGGTGTTTGGCAACTAGGAATACTAGCAATATAACTTAAACAACCATCATCAAGGGAATAGGACCCAAGGTTTGGGTTTGAAAGAGGATGAGGACATTGAGAAGATAAGGGTGGAGTAAAGTCTTGAAATTGTTCTAAATATCCACTACATTTATTTACCTTAAAAGATACTCCAATAGGAGATCTTCCTGTGGAAATAATAGCTTTTTCTCCTGGTTTTATATAAAGAGAACTCTCCCTATTTATTCTATTTAAATATGGTAATTTACTGGCTTTACCAATATATAATTTTTCTCTTTGAGAATTTTTTACTAGCCAGTTTGTGATGTTTATAAGATTTTTATTTTCAAAAGAAGAAGTTATTTCAATAAATTCACCATTAGATATACTCTTCCTAGCCCCATCTATATCTGATAAATAAATATCTCTTCTATTGGGGTTGTCAGTTTTGTTTTTAGTTAAAGAACCAGATGGTAGCTCCCCATAAGTTGTTCCAGTATTCAAAGGGGCAGGGGGTTTTAAAAAAGATCCACCAACTGCTTTTTCACCCGTTGGGCCTCCAGTTAAAAACCAAACTAACCATAAACCAATTATGATTACAACAAGCCATTTTAAATCTTTTACAGCATCCATATTTTTATTTTTTATTATTTTTTGAATTACTAAGTTTTTGATGAGTGGGGCAAAAATGAGTTCCTCTACTTCCCACCACTATCCTCTTTATAATACCAAAACAACCTCTCTTTTGACACTTTTTACCTGTTTGTCTGTAGGCTTTGTGGTCTTCTTGGAAATTACCTTTTTGACCTTTTATGTTTCTATAATCAGAAGTAGAATCTCCTCCTAATTTCACACCTTTTTTTAATAATTCTTTTATGGCTTCAAAAAGATCTTTTAATTTTTTATCTGGAATATTTTTTACCATTTCTTCGGGGTGTATACTCGCTTTCCAAAGAGTTTCATCTGCGTATATATTACCAATTCCAGAAATAATTTTTTGGTCAATGAGAACCTGTTTTATTTTTCCATTTGGTTTTAGAAAAATTCTTTCTTTAAATTTTTTTAAAATAAAACTGTTATCAAGAGGTTCAGGGCCAAGGTCTTTTAAATCAGGGTGTTTTGATAGATCTCTATCGTCTATTAAGATAATTTTTCCAAATTTTCTCATGTCGGAAAAAGCTAAATGTCTTCCATTAGATAAAGTTATTAAAAAATGAATAAATCTATTAAAGGAATCTTTTAAAGGCCCATTCTCTGTAGACTCCCAAGAATCTTCTTTTTTATTGTATTGATATTTCCCATATAAAAAATGCCCAGTCATTTTCATGTGAATTAAAATAGTTTTCTTATTAGAAAGATTTATTAAAATATTTTTACCTCTTCTTTTTACATTAAGGATTTTTTTACCCGAAATTTCTTTTTTAAATTGCTTAAAGTAACTCGGGTTTTTTATGGATCCTTTTTTATTATTATGTTTGGAATTTTTATGAAAGTCAGTCCAAACGTCTTTAATTTTTAGTCCAGTGATAACCTTTTTTAGCCCACTTACGGTTGTTTGGACTTCTGGTAGTTCGGGCATTTTATTATTTTTTTAACTCTTCTCTTACAACATTGGCATCATCCCATTCAAGGCGACTTCCGTTGGGACCCATTATATAAGGATCTGTTCCTTTTCCTGTGATAATAACAACATCACCAGTAGAGGCGCTGGATATAGCTTTTTTTATAGCTTCTCTTCTGTCTAGAATTGTTTCATGTATAGGTCTTTCAATTCCTTTTTTAATATCCTCAAGAATAGCCAAAGGGTCTTCATCGTAAGGGTCTTCATTGGTGAGTATAATTTTTTGGCAATATTTATCGGCAATGGAACCCATTTCTTTTCTTTTCCACCTATCTCTACCTCCTCCAGTGCCACCTAAAACACAAATTTTATTGTGGTTTTGGAAGAATTGATAAACTTTTTCTAATGAATCTGGAGTGTGAGCGTAATCAACAATAACAGTAAAATCTTGCCCTTCATTTACTTCCTCCATTCTTCCTCTGATTCCTCGAAATTTCTCTAGAGCTTCTTTTATTGTTTCTAATCCAATACTTTGGCTTTTAGCAAAAGTAATAGCGGCTAAAATATTATATATATTAAACTCACCAGATAAATATGATTTAATCTTAGTGTTATCAACAGTAATTTCCATACCATTTTTTTCTAGTGTAAAAGGTTCAGCTTGGGATAGGGAATAGGGGAACTTTTGATTTACATTAATATTTAAAAATCTAGGGGATTGTTTGTCATCTTGGTTTGCTATGATTATTCGTTTTTCTTTTTTTGATTTTTCTAAAACATTGGCAATTTTTAATTTAGCCTCTAAATATTTTTCATAGGAGCCGTGTGATTCAATATGTTCTTTTGCTAAATTAGTGAAAATTAAAGCATTGAGAGCTATAAATTTATGTCGAAATTGCTTGGTTCCTTCGGAGGTCATTTCAATAATAGCGTAGTCACATTTTTTATTAACAGCTCTTCTTAAGAGTCTTTGGATAAAAAAACGACCAGGCATAGTCATCTTTCTTTTATTGTCTTCAGATTCTTGATCTACTTTAAATCTAAGAGTTGAAGCGATAGCTGTTTTATAACCAGCTTCTTCTAGAATAGCACTAACAATTTCAGCAGTACTAGTTTTACCTTTAGTTCCCGTAATTCCTAATACAAAAATTTTTCTAGATGGGAAAAAGTAAAATAAAGCTCCAGCTAAAGACATCAAGTAGTGATAAATAGGCTGAACTTTTTCAAAAAAGTCTTTGGGTATTAATTTTTTTATTTTTATTAATATTTCGTCCAACATTTTAATTATTGTCACCACTTAATCTTTTTAAAGCTTCCTTAACTTTAGCACTGAGTCCTTCAAATTCCTCTAATCCTTTAAGGGCCTCTCTAGCTTCTTGATTGGAATAACCTAAAGACCTTAAAGCTTCCAAAGCATCTGTTTCTTCTGTTAATCCTTGGCTATTGGAGTCAGAATCTAGAGAACCTACTTTGTCTCTTAATTCTAGAACAATTTTTTCAGCAATTTTCTTACCAATACCAGAAACTTTTGTTAAATATGATGTGTCACCAGAAGAGACAGCCCTCCTTAGTGTTTCTATGGGGGCGATGTTCATTATTCCTAATGCCGACTTTGGTCCAATACCAGAGATAGTAATGAGCATTTCAAAAAAATCTAATTCTACTTGGTTTAGAAAACCATATAAATCTAGAGAATTTTCACGAACAGCTAAGTGTGTCCAAAGGGAAGTGTCCCCACCGTTTTTATTAAGGGTTCTTAAAATATCCTGAGAAACATAGATTTTATAACCAATTCCGTTTACATCTAGAATTAAAAATTTCTCTCCTTTGAATATAATCTGGCCTTTTAATTGAGATATCATAATGTATATATCATACAGTATGAGTTGGAAATTATGAAGTAAAGACAGCCTTTATTAGCGACGTAGAGCGAGAATAATGCCAAACCCAGAGGCTTGGCATTATCGAGCCGAGGAAGCTATCAAAGGTTTAATACCCCGTGCCTTTAGGCCAGAGAACCTTTATTGCTATTTTAAAGGATGTTTGGTAGGATGTGGAAGTTAAATAATAAAAAATCATGCCAATTACAAAAAACGCCAAAAAAGCCTTACGAACATCTAAAACTAAAAAAACTTTCAACGATAAAAGAAAGAGGGTTATGAAAGATGTTGTTAAGAAAATAAAAACTTTAGTTGCTGATAAAAATAATAAAGAAGCAAGTTCTTTATTGCCAGAAGCTTATAAAGCAATAGATAAAGCTGCCAAAAGGGGAGTGATTAAAGATAATACTGCTTCAAGGAAAAAATCTAGACTTTCTGCTGCTATTAAAAAGATATCCTAATTAAATTTAAATTATAAAAAACACCCGATAGGGTGTTTTTTTTGTGTGGTTATAGTAGGAATGATCCTAACGGTCACTAATTCACTCGCATAGGTTTTTTATGATGGTGCCCTCGGTAGGAAGGTGTCAGCTCACTAAAATATTTTATTCGTCTTTCAGACTCAAAAATCTTAAGTGGCTCCTACCCGGACTCGGCGACAAGCACTCGTCGTAAACTCCTCGTCTTGTATACCGCCTCCGTCTTTCGATTCCTACAAGACCTACAAACAAAAGTCGCTCAATCTTACAGATTGAGCTCTTTTTGTTTTTGTGGTCACGAGTCACTAAATATTTGCACACCCTTCGTGTGTTTAAATATTAAGTGCTCTCGACCCCGGCTCGATTGTTTTTACTCCTATGTGTCGTAAAAACATATCTCCGCCTGGCACAACTAAAAAATAGTGCGCAGGCACTATTTTTCTTAACGTTGTGCCCTCGGTAGGAATCGAACCTACATTACGACTTCCGCAAAGTCGCGTCCTATCCATTGAACGACGAGGGCATTTAGTTATCTTTGAAGTTAGCTTAGTTTAATAAATAAAGTTTTAAAAACCAAGAGACTCCATTATTTTATGAGATAAAGGTTCTTCAATTTCTTCTTCCTCTAAATTCTCTATTAGTATATTTTTTATTTTAACAATATCAACCTTTCCGAGTGGTATAGAAATCAAAGGCATCAATATTTTATTAGATTGGATTAAAAGTTTTTCTTCAAAGGGCTCTTCTTGAACCCAAAAAGATTTAAGTGTTTTATAGGGATAAAGAGAATCTTCTATTTTTACACCTTTTTTGTTTAATTCAAATCTAATTAATCTAGGTTGCCTTAGGGCATACATTACTAAAGTGAAAGACCCAATAATAATTAATACAGCAAATAAGATATTTTGATAAATAATAGAAGCGATACTTATAGAAAGGGCAATAATCCAAACAGCCCAAAACCAATCATGACTTTTCTTTTGATATTTATATTCAGGGGCTTCCCATTTAATTATTGAATTATCCATAGAATTTAACTTTATTTATTTTAGCATAAAAAGGGGGAGGTGGGGGAGGTTCGGCTACGAATCACTAAGTCTTTTGTTCGTCTTTCAGACTCCAAAAG
>Ga0316190_10001587_pt1 | contig 16527 bp, 12 predicted proteins | sample Eddworburrow2_MG_FD_204929 | JGI IMG/M metagenome (GOLD analysis project Ga0316190, IMG submission 204929) | Coastal sediment microbial communities from Maine, United States - Eddy worm burrow 2 | ecosystem: Environmental > Aquatic > Marine > Coastal > Sediment | place: USA: Maine | collected... | reverse complement strand
GCATCGGGAGGGAGCACATCAAGCTCACTGATTACAGCAGCACGCTGCTTTTTCGATAGTCGGCCATGTAGTGTGTAAAACTCCTGAATATGCAGACTGAGTGCGCTTTTTAGCATTTCAAGATGCTCAGTGCGTTCAGTTAATACAAGAATTTTTCTTCCCTGTCCGTAAAGCTCAATCACCTTATTGACGATTGACTCAGCTCTATCTCTATCACCTGCTATATGACGAAAAAGATCCTGGATAGGGCAATCTGGAGAGGCATCAATAGCCGAAGTGCTGTAATGCGGAATTATCAACAACTCTTTTGGAACGTTCTCAGGGATATTTGCGGTATGGCGAATAGGGCCACACTGCATGTATATAATGGGTTGCTGGCCATCACGGCGTATCGGTGTCGCTGTCAGACCCAAAACATATTTCGCATTGGTACGTTTCAAAATGCTCTCAAAAGAGAATGCAGAGAGATGATGACACTCATCAACAATCACCTGCCCGTACTGATTCAATTGATCAAGCAACTCCTCCCTGCGAGTTAATGTCTGCATCACTGCAATATCGATAATTCCAGAGGGCTTAACCTTGCCTCCACCCATGGTGCCAATATCACCCTTCTTCAAATTAAGAAATGTTTGTAGCCGTGCTTTCCACTGTTTCAGCAGTTCAGTGCGGTGCACCAGGATTAACGTATTCACACCTCTACGGGCGATGAGTGCAGCACCGGCTACTGTTTTTCCAAATGCTGTGGGGGCACATAAGATACCCACATCATGCTTAAGCATAGCCTTGGCAGCACGCTCCTGATCATCTCGAAGTTTGCCTTCAAACTGGATTTGTATTGGCTGCCCGGAAGAGCGTTCATCCTCAATGCTGCATTGAATGCCATTCTCCTGTAACAATTTGAGTGACGGTTCCAAACAACCACGCGGCAGACCAATGTGCCTGGGAAAATTTTCAGCACAACCGATGACTCGCGGTTTATCCCACACGGGAAAGCGCATCGCTTGCGCTTTATAGAACTCAGGGTTTTGAAATGCAGCCAAACGGATCAGTCTATTCAGCAAAGGCTGTGGCAGCTGCTCTTTTTCAAAATAGATCAGATTTGCAAGGGTGATGTTGATAGATTCTGGCATAGGGTCTGCCAGCTTGTTTGATCGGGCAGCCTGTCCTTTCCAAGGTTCGCGCAGGTCTTCATCACTGATAAAAGTGACATCCAGAGGGTGCCGGTTGTCAGTGGCCAACAGAATGATGGGTTCAATATCCTGAGCAGGCATGGGTTGTATCGAGGCAAGGAATGCCCACTGGTCGGGGTAAGGTCGCAGAGCATCATCAACAAACAGGCTGCAATCTTTTTCACGCGGTTTTTTCTGTAAAGGTAATGCAATAAGATTACCAAAACCACCTTTTGGCATGGTGTCCTGATTGGGAAAGAGACGATCATAGGAACCAAGCTCCAACTGCCGGGTACGATCACAGGTGTGACTGATAATCGCTGTACCTAAACGTCGTGCATCACGAGCAGAGACTGCCGAGGAAAAGAAAATCCATATATGTGCTCCATTACCAGAGCGAGAAATTTCCAATGCCACAGGTATACCCAATTCATGACATGATGCTACGAATGCGCGTGCATCCTCCTGCCACTCCGCCTTATCAAAATCTACGGCAAGAAAAGAACAGGTATCGTCACTCAGTAGTGGGTAGACACCAATAGTATGCTTTCCGGCCAGGTGATCAAAAATGGTTTGATCAGTAACGGGTAACAAGGAGCGTTGAGAACATTCTGAACACTTGATACAGGGCTTACTGCAGACACCCCGTTTCCACTCATTTGCACAGGCGGGGGAATAGCCGGATTTGCCCGCTTTGCTTTCCCAGCGAATTGGGTACACATCGGTACGCCCTTGAAATAGACGGCGGAAGAGCTTTACTTTTTCATCTGTCGTAAGAGGAGAAGGGGCTGCTTCCGTGTGAGGCTTGATTTGTGGTAAGCGCCACTCAATGCCGTGAGATTCGAGGAGTGCAATCAGGCGAGCATTTTCAGTGCGGAGTTGAGAGAGTTCATTGTGCCTGTTTGACAAAATGGCATTTCCTCATGCTACTGGTTGGGTCATGTGATTGGCTATCTGCTTAACGATGATACTGCACTACGCGCCATGAGATTTTGGCTACTCACTACGAAACAATGGGTTGACGTCCTCGCTGTATGAGCTGATACGTGTATCTAGAGAGTAGCCTGCCGCAGAGCCTCCTCCATATAAAAAATCACAACCCCCACCTCTTCCGGTTGCAATGAAATAAGATACACCAATAAAAACAGCAGGTTAACAGTGCCACTCTATTAAAACAGCGCTACTGATGAAATAAACCTACGCCCATGTCGGGATGTATCGTGCATATTTTCGCGAATCAGGTGCTGTAGGATCATTTTTAATCAGGCCTTGCTCAACCGCCGCTGAGATAATCTGAGAAACTGTATTTCCACTGCGCTCTGAAAGACCAAAGCGTTCCCGCATCGACTGATTCGTCATTTTCTTACGCAAGACCCACTGCAACACACAATGTTGGTAACAGGCTCTAATCCGGTCACTCTTATCCATCGCTTTAAAATCACGGGGGCCGTAAATCACCACCACCGTACGCTGATGTTCTTCCAGAAAATCGGGCGCGGGTAATTGCAATAGCTCTGCCGTCTCGATGACACGATCAATCCCGCTGCTCTTCTCTTCGCATATACCAAACCGACGCATCAAATCTGCAAGGCGCTCATTCCGCGACTGATAACCGTCGATAAAGCGTTCCACCGGCACAATAGGAGAACCGGGGTTGGATATCTCCACACGATCCTGATAAATCTCAACCACGGGTGATGCGCCAGAAAACTCAAAATCCTGATGAATCAATGCGTTTGCCAGCAGCTCGCGAATAACAACTTCAGGTACCAGCTTTACCTCCTTTCGGATAGCATCCTCGATCACCTCATTCTGTGGTAACCGCCCCATCACATATTGCACCAGGCCTTGAAACCCGACGGCATAGCCCTTGTCACCCACTTGATCGGACAGGGTCTGCAACTTCGAATCACCCGCATAAACAATCACTCGGGCGGCCTTGCGTTTAACCGACTCAAACTTGCCCAAATTCTTAGCCAAGAGAATGGCAGCAATATTCAGAATGACGTATTCCCCACCAGTTACTTGAATGAGTCGCTCGCTCTCAAGTCGCTGTAACACACCCACTTGGTCTGTCGGGTAAGGCAAATTCAGTAAATCAAAAAAGCTTTGTGTATCGAGTAGCTGAACTACATCTTGGCCACCCAGGCCTTGCATGGCTATCCCTTCTAACCAACTGGGCTGCCCTTCAGAAAAGATCTTGCGTAACTGATCTTCACTCATGGGAACCAGCTCTTCCCCAGAGCGCATCAGATAAGAGCCTCCAAAATGATACGCCGTCCCCTTGGGGCGCGGAGGAATTTGAAACACCACTACACGACCTTCAGGGTGCATAACCTCTTCCACTTCAACGCGAAACCCAACAGCGGTAAAAATCTTCGAAGCAGTATCAATCAGATTAGGAAATGCCTGCGATCCCACCACAGGCCGGGGCAGAGGTTTATCCGCCACGCCCAGCACCAAGTAACCGCCACCTTCGTTTGCCAGTGCAACGCAGTACTTAAATAGCTTTCTGGTGTCGTACTGGTTTTTGGCCTCTTTAAACTCCAGGTTTTGCGTTTCAGAACGCACCGAGCGCCAGAGTTCAACTTGGTCAGGTGTAATGCTCACCTATCACCCCTGCCTTTATTAACTGAGCACTTATTCATATCACGTCCTTCGGAACAATACCTTGCTTACACATCCACTCGATAACCGTTTTCAAGCGCGTCAGGGGATATTTGGATTTCTCTTCTGACCATTGATAGAAACGCTCGAAGATCATTTCATCAGAAACAACGGCGTTTTCTTGTAGCAGTCTCTCCCAACAAGCGTAGAGGGTGGCAACAATTTCCATATGGTCTGATTTTTTTTTGCGGAAAAGATTGATCAGGGTATGGATGCCTTCTTTTTGTTGGGCGAAGTATTGTTCAAACTCAGCCCGATGTCCTCCAGCATTAACCAAGGGTAGGTATTTAAGCTTCTCTTCTCTTTGGTAACAGAACCACTTTTTATCCTGCAGTTGTTTATCAAGTGAACGGGCCATTTCAGGGTCATAAGGTCCGGCGGCTTGTTGCAGGAAATTGGTCGGCAGTTGCATCTGCTCTATTTTCTGACAGAGGTAGATAAGCTTTTGCAGTTTCAGGTGGCCCAGTGTGGGTTGCTTATGCAGTTGATGAACAATCTCTGCCGCCAGTAACATGCGTTTGTCGTAGCCGGCTTTTGATGGGTTGAAGAGGATTAGATTATCTTGGTTTTGAGTTTTCCCTGGTTTTCTGGTTTTGGCTTGATTACTCTTTGTCGGTTGATCTGACTGGAAGGCCTCTTTTAATACTGCCTGCATCAGTTGTTCGGCATGAGCTTGGCTTTCTGTGACCTGAGCTTCTAACTGGTCACATATAGCAAATAACTTGTCCACTTTCCCAACAACTTCTATTTGCTCTAACTTACTAGGCATTGGAACAAAATGCCCATAAACTTTGGTTTGGTTCACAAAAGGAATATTCACTCCTTTTATTTGGTTGTACAGCCAATCCGAAAATATTGATGATCTTAAATACAAAAAAATCCACTTCGTTAAACTAACATCAATAAAATCAAAGCGCCCAACTCTTTGATAGAGAATAGCGGGGACGTCATGAAATTTTAACTGCGCAACCTTTAGAGACTTACCAAGAAGAGGCCGATTCAGAGCCATAACCAGATCATTTTCAAACAATTCAAGATCAGGATACTTGGCAATATATTCTCTAGGGACATACACCGTTTTTTCCCAAGAGGTTTCGCCTAAACTTACGTTAGCTATTTGAAACAACCTAACTCCCGTTTCTGCATACTCTGATTTTAAAAAACCTTTGCCGGATGAGATGCTGGCCAAATCACCAATATGGCACCACTCCCACCCCTTCGGCAGTTCAAAGGGTTTTTCCTCGTCACTGATCGGCGGCAATGATTTTTGTTTTTTGATTTTTTTCTCTTTAATCAGTTGCTTTTTTTCAGCAGCAATACGTTCCAGAAGCTTGCTGGCGGGTTCAACATCGGAGTTTTGTTTGCGCCAATCGGCGGTGAGTTTGCCTTCGATGGCTTCCTGCAAAATCTGTTGGCGCAGTTTTTTTAGTAGGGCTTGTTGGTGGGTGAGTTCGGATTTGAGCTGACTATCACTAGATTTAACCCGTTTAAATCGCTCAATGAATGTCTGCTGTTCGTATAGAGGAGGTAGAAATACGGTTTGATTGAAAAACTTATTTTTTTGCAGACGAATTCTTTCTGTTGTGCCATCGCTTCCTTTTCTGCAAATTTCATCGAACCACTTGGTTGAGGTCAACTCAAGAAACAGATGTTTATCGACAACAGCTTCATCGATATCAAAATACCAGAAATCATTAGTGACAATAGCACCATCAAGTTCGGGGGGGACAATTCCAAACGCACCATTTCTGGCATCAATGCCAGAAAGAATAAAATCCCCCGCCTTAACTTGGTACATATTTGACTTTATAGCAGCACCCAATTTCTCTTGCCTGAGTACAACCCCTTTGTGTTTCATTTTTATAGTGACAAGTTTGTATTTTGAATCAGGACAGAGTTCTATCGGGCGTTTGATCCGATGCAAAAAATCACCAATGAGCAGCGGCTTATTCATTTAATCAACCCCTTGCGAAGCTGACCTAATAACTCATCCCCTTTGGCAAAGGATTGATGCAACATATCCAGCAACTCGGAACTGCTATATTTTTTCTCTTCTTTCGACTGGATCGGGTTCTTAATATCAAGATTGTAACCACTGGCTTTGATGGTTTCGATGCCCACCTGCCAGGCTTGTTCGGTTGCCTTACGGTTGTTCCACCATTGTTTCAAAACATCAAATTCAGCCAACTGTATCGGTTTGGTCTTGGAGTAGGCTTTGTACCCTTCGGGCAGTTTGTGTTCGTAGTACCAAATATTATTAGTTGCTTCACCCTTGGTGAAAAAGAGCAGGTTGGTGGCGACCGAGGCGTAAGGCTTAAATACGGAATTGGGCAGGCGCACGATGGTGTGCAGGTTGCAGTCTTCCAGAAGTTTTTGGCGAATGCGCTGTTTTACGCCATCGCCAGTAAGAGAGCCATCGGGCAAGACAATGGCTGATCTGCCGCCTTTTTTTAGCAAGTGGATCATCAGAATCAAAAACAGATCGGCGGACTCTTTGGTGCGATAGGTCTGCGGGAAGTTGTTTTCGTTGTTGTTGGAGACCACACCGCCAAAGGGCGGATTGGCGAGGATGATATCTACCCGATCTTTACGGCTGTATTCCGTTAAGGGCCGCTCCAATGAATCGCCAAAACGAATGTTCGGGGTGGTGATGTCGTGCAGCACCAAGTTGGTATTAGCAAGTATGTAGGGCAATGGTTTGTATTCCCAGCCACGCACGTTATTGCCAATCGCTTCACGCTGCGCCACATTGCTGGCACTGGCCTTGAGATGTTCGATGACCGCAGTAAGAAAGCCACCCGTACCACAGGCAGGATCGAGCAGGGTTTCACCGTGTTGAGGATTGACCATTTCTGTCATGAATTGCGTGATGGCGCGAGGAGTGTAAAACTCACCCAGGGTTCCGGCGCTTTGCAGTTCGCCCAGGAAGGTTTCATAGATTTCACCGAAGAGGTGCAGATCTTTGCTGTTGTTGAAGTCGATTTCGTTGAGCTTGTTAATCACCTGGCGCAGGTGAATGCCCGACTTCATGTAATTGTAGTTATTGTCGAACACTTCATGCACCAGTAAGGCGCGGCGATTGGCGGTGGAGAGGTCAATGCTCGACAACGTTGGAAAGAGTTTACGGTCGACAAACGTTAAAAGCTCATCGCCAGTCATGCCTTCATCATCCCCGGCCCATTCATCCCAGTGCAGTTCGGCAGGAATGGGGGAAGTGTAGTTATCGTCCATCATCTCCAGCTCTTTGTCTTTGTCGCTGAAAATTTTCAAAAACAACATCCAGCCCAGTTGCAGAATGCGCAGTTCATCGCTGCCGGTGCCTATGTCTTGCCGCATGATGTTACGTGCGGATTTTACAATGCCTGAGATGTTTGCCATGGAGTCTACTACTTACCTTTATGCCGCCTGATAGAGCGCTTGTTCTAATTGGGTTAATGCCTGCATGTACTGCGCTTTGCCACCAAATAGCTGAATGATCTCTGTGGGCGTGCCAATCTGGTCGAAGGGGTTAACCTTGAGAATTTTAATATCTTCGATGTTCTCAATACCTTCGTCGGCGTATTTTTCCAGCAAGGCTTCCAGTACTTTTTTTGCCTGATCGCCATACCGGGTGAAGACATCCCGCTTCTTCACTTGCTTGGCCCGCTCAGCTCGGGTGAGGGGTGGCTGGTCGAAGGCGGTGTGGCAGATCATATCAAAAATATCCATCTCTTTGCCGATGGCTTCTTTGAGGTTTTCCAATACGATGCCTTGCTCAGTGAGTTCTTCAATAATGGCCTGTTTTTTATCAGCACTGTTCCATTTGCTGAGGAAATCATCCAGCGTTTGGTACTGCTCACGCACCTTTTCACGGGTGTAATCTTTCAGGCTGCCGGTGATGAGCTTGCCGTTGCTATCCATGTGCTGAATGCGTTCATTGAGCACAGCCACATTGACACCGTTAACGTAGTACTTTGGTGTGGGTTCACGGATAATATCGCCGCCATCGATAATGTCTGGTGATTGCTCTTCGGACGGGTCAAAGGTGATCTCTTCGCCTTCATCGTCAGTAATGGTTTCCCCTCCAGCCAACTCTTCTTCCGGTGTATCAAACGCTTCATCTTGCCCCAGTTCTTTGACCCGAACCGGATCACCATCGAAATCAGCATCAGCAAACAGGTCGGTGACGTTACGGAAATCAAGAATGGTAAAGAAGCTTTTGCCGAATTCTTCATTGATGCGCGTCCCGCGCCCGATGATCTGTTTGAATTCGGTCATGGAGCCAATGTTGCTGTCGAGCACGATCAGTTTGCAGGTTTGGGCATCTATGCCGGTGGTCATCAATTTGGAAGTAGTGGCAATAACGGGATAGGGTTCTTCAGGGTTAATGAAGTTATCCAGCTCACGCTTGCCTTCGTCGTTATCACCGGTGATCTGCATAACGTACTTGTAGTTCTCTGCCACCAGATCACTGTTGGCATTAGCCAGGGCCGCCCGCATGCGCTGGGCGTGATCGATATCGACACAAAAGACGATGGTTTTGTCGAAGCGGTTGGTCTTGCGTAGCAAATCACTGATTTTATCGGCTACCGTTTGGGTGCGTTCATCGATGATCAGATTTTTGTCATAGTCCCTGCGATTATAGATGCGGTCATCCACCAATTGGCCACTTTTGTCTGTTTTACCGGCTTCGGGTCGCCAGCCTTCCAGATCAACATTCAACCCCACACGCACAACCTTATAAGGGGCGAGAAAACCATCCTGTATGCCCTGCTTGAGAGAGTAGGTATAGATCGGGTCACCGAAGTATTCGGTGCTGGAGATGGTTTCGGTCTCTTTCGGTGTGGCGGTTAAACCGATATGGGTGGCACTACCGAAATAGGCGAGAATTTCACGCCATGCGCTATCTTCGGCGGCGCTGCCGCGATGGCACTCGTCGATGATAATTAGATCAAAAAAATCACGACTGAATTGACGGTAGGCGTCTGAATCTTCATCGTAGTTGGTCAAACCCTGGTAGAGCGCCAGATAGATCTCGTAGGATTTGTCGATCTTTTTGTGCCGGATGACGGTCATTTTGTCTTTAAAATGACGGAAGTCACCACGCTTGGTTTGGTCGATCAACGCATTGCGATCAGCCAGAAAGAGGATGCGTTTTTTAGCACCCGCCTTCCAAAGACGATGAATGATCTGAAAAGCGGTATAGGTTTTGCCCGTACCGGTTGCCATGGTCAGCAGGATACGTGGCTGACCTGCGGCAATGGCCTCTACTGTGCGGTTGATTGCAATCTGTTGGTAATAACGAGGGTTTCGGCCAGTACCATCAAAGAAGTAATCCTGAGAACTTATCCGTTCAGCCTCTGTGGTCTCAATGCCTTTGTACTGTTTGTAGCGTTGCCACAATACTTCGGGCGATGGGAATTCATTGAGGGGAATTTCCAGCTCGATATTGCCGTCGTTACAGGTGCGGTCGTGTTCGTAAAAGGCATCGCCATTGCTGCTGAACACGGTTGGTATATCCAATATGGTCGCGTAGTCCAGTCCTTGCTGTATGCCTGCTCTAACGGAGTGCGTATTGTCCTTGGCTTCGATTATGGCAATGGGGATATTGGGTTTGTAATAAAGAACGTAGTCTGCCCGTTTTCGTTTGCCGCGAACTGATAGATTTCCTTTCACATAGATGCGCCCATCCGTGAAGCTGACCTCTTCTCGAACTTGCTTCTGCATATCCCAACCCGCCTTTTCCAGTGCAGGGTTAATGAACTTGGTGCAGATATCGCGTTCTGAAAGTTCTTTTTTGTTGGTCATTTTATCGCCAGGCATCTCTGGTCAGTCTGCAAATCAGATTAAGCATATCATGTTGGTTATCTACCGAATTACAACAACAGCATGTTCAGGTGTAAGAATAGTTACTGATACGATTGGAATAGCCAAGAGGTTATTCATGCAGGCTCTACCAAGTTAAAGCCATTTAAAATCGCAGGTCGTCGCTGGCGCAAATAATCAACGGCTTGATCTTTATTTAACCAGTCGAGTAATGGCATTCGCGTTTTCTTCTTTATAAATCTTAATTAAACAGATCGATGTAGGGGCCGTAACGAAACTGACGGTTACGGGCCTGGCCGGTCACCTCTTGCAGCAGGCCGTGAGCGACGAACTTGTTCATCAACTGATTGGCTGCTGGGTAGGAGACTTGGGTGAGGTCTTTGATGTCCTGCACCTTGATAAATGGTTTTTGGTAGAGGGTTTCCAACACCTGCATGGCGTTACCGGCGACACGGCCAAAATGTTCGGCAATGAGTTTTCGATGGGCTTCACGCAGATCAACGATCTTGCGCGAGGTTTGCGTCGCTTCTTGTGATACTTCATAAATCCCTTGCAGGAAAAATTTAAGCCACGCCTCCCAGCTACCATTTTCACGCACCGCCTGCAGTTGCTCGTAATACTGCTGGCGGTATTTTTTGAAGTAGTGAGAGATGTAGAGCACCGGTGTTTCTAATATCTCTTTTTGGTAGAGCATGAAGGCAATCAACAAACGCCCGACACGGCCATTACCATCAAGAAAGGGATGGATCGTTTCAAACTGAGCATGGGCCATGCCGATTTGCAGCAAGGCCGGTAAGCTTTCATCGTGCAGAAATTTTTCGAACTGGCCGAGTATTGCCTTCAATTGTTGTGGCGGTGGCGGTACGAAGGTGGCTTCTTTCAGTGTGCAGCCCTGGGGACCGATCCAGTTCTGAATCTTACGCAGTTCACCCGGCTGAGCGTTGCCGCCGCGCACGCCACTCAACAATGTGCTGTGAATCTCCCGGATCAAGCGGTTAGAGAGCGGCAGTTCAGCCAGCCGTTCCAGGCCGTAGTTCATGGCTCGGACGTAGTTGAGGACTTCATCCACATCACGCGGGCGTTCGCTATCAAAGATTTCGGCTTCCACTTCGAGAATATCGTTGAGGGAGCTTTGTGTGCCTTCGATCTGGCTAGAGAGCACCGCCTCTTTGCGCACATACATGAAAATAAACAGATCAGGATTGGGCAGGGTACGGATGGAACCATCCAGCCGGCCCAGGGCGCGATCGGCCTTGGAAAGCAGGGCCTGCATTTCGGCATCAATCTCCAGCGCAGGCTCTGGCGGCAATGGCTTAGGGATAAACGCCTGATGACCGCCCGGCTGAACGGCAAATTCACCTGAACGAGTTTGGGTATTCATGTGTGAAAGCTTACCTTTAAATAAATGATGCAGCACGCAATTTATTAAAGGTAAACTTTAACACAGTGCAAGATAATGTCTATATGTAAGGTAGCATTTAGCAACTCTGATGGCCAATGCTGACTTTCATACTTTAGAACAGGTCGAAAAAAGTCGATTATTTCGACACGCCAAGCTTAACCTGTCGAATAAAGGGGGCAAATTTATTTATTCAAAAAACACCCTTCTTTCAACGAAATTAGAGTTGGGTCTGCTCAAACAAGATACTGCGGCACAGACATAAAAGGGAAGCCTTACCTGCCCAAGTAAACAGCAGTTACGGCCTCGCGCTCGTGACCCAGCTCCTTGCTAATGGTGAGCCGAGCTTGGCGGTCGATCTCCCGCTGCTCCTGGGTAAGAGCCTTGGTTTCCGGCCCACCTGCAGCCGGGCATTTCCAACCGGCCAGCTCTTCATAGCGGTTCTGGGCATAGGCATGGCGCAGCCCGTGCATGTTGGAGAGGCCAGCGCGAATAGTATGTCCCTCATAGATCCGAAGCTGCTGCCGGTAGTTACGTGCTCTGGGGATCAAGGAGCCAAGACCGGCTAAGCGTCTGGCTTGACCCAGGACTGTTCGCTGCTCTTCTGTTCTGATGGGGATCACTCTTTCCTTTCCACCTTTAGTCCAGCTTGCCTTGAGTACTAGGTGATCACCACGATCTGCAAAGCTTGGCTGAAACTTCATCGCCTCTTCACGGCGTAGGCCAAAGGCCTGTTGCAGCTCCAAACTCATTCGAACATGTTCATCACGAACCTTTTCCAGATCCACGCCGGTAATTGTCTTTGCCTTGGATTCATTGGTTACGAACCGCCGATCTGGAATACCGTAGTGCTCATTGGAACGGGCTACCACATTCTGTCGATTAACCTTGTGAGCCCACCAGCGAATTGATGCCATGCGGTTTTTGATCGTTCCTACAGCCATCTCCTGGTTTAACCAATGTTTAGTCAGTGCCTCAACATGCTTTGGCTTCAGTGACTCCGCCCGCATACCTCGGTATCCCAATTCATGGAGTTGATTGGCAATGAGTGTTAGATCACGCTCACGCCGCACCTGGGTAGCATAGCTGCCCTCCCTGCCCTGACGACAAAGCTTCTTGAGTTGGTAGTTCAGGTCTCTCATACGTGTTCTCGCTTTTAGGTTAGTGTTTCTGACCTACCTGGCAGCCGTAGCTGTTAAGGCCCGCTTACGCGGAACGGTCATGGGACACAACGCCCATACAACCTGAATGTGCCTAGTCAGAGGCAACGTGGTTTCTTCTCCGTTGGAGAATGGATCCACGCAAACCAACATGCCCGACATTGGGCAATCATTAAATGTGGCTACACCTCTCTTTCAAGTGAGCGGGAGAATTTCCGCCGATGTGGAATATGAGCACAGCAAGGCCATTGCTAAAAGCAAGCACCAGGCACATAGCTCGTAAGATGAAAACAGGCTAAGCCTGCTGGGATGATCAGACCTTGAGGTCTGTTCTGATGTGGAAGATGGATCGACAGCACCCCGAATTAAAATAGATTTCGAGATAGCCGTTGTGCACCTGTTTCACAATCCTGGGGTGCCTAGGTGCCACTGTACACGCAGTGGCCACGGATGAATTTGTTTCTGCTCAGCCAGTATAGGCAACTGGCTGCTGCCTGTCATTCACCAAAGTACAAAATTTTATGGTCAACTGACCCCGTCATCCACGCAGCATTCAGATGCCCTTGGGAAGAATGCCTGCACACCGCTGGCTTGGTGCCTGATTTTGTCCGTGTCACTACACCGCTTTGCTTTGTAGTGACACGGACATTTCGAGCATTATGGCTGGTATCCCAGTATAAATTGCTGCCATTCTGAGCGTATTCAATCCTGTTGTTGGTCATTTTTTCTGTCCTGTGCTTTGGCCATATTGGCAATGCGATGCGCGAGTGAATTGTCACTGTTAGCAGGGATAAATTTTGGCATTTCTGATTTAGCTTGAGCTTGTATTTTAGCCACCCGTTTCTGGCTCTTACGTGACTGCGCTACGCGGTAGGCACGCTCTGGCGCAAAGCTGCCTTCCTGTGCTCTTTTAATCAGCGCCCTCAGACAACCCAATGGTGAGGATCGTATAGCACCAGCTGAAATGATTCCTGCCCATTCATCCAGCACTTGCTGGTTGAGTGGTGCTTTTAGTGCAGTAATCAAATTTACTGCCTCATGTCTTTCTGCTGGCAATAGCTTTTTAGGGTATTCCAGATCAAATAATTTCCCACCACTACTCTTTGCTCGTGTGGAAGCAGCGGCCGAGGTTTTTACCTCAGGTGGTTGTGGTGATTCTTTTTGGGTTCTAATGGTGGTTCTTGGGGTGACACCTGTGTCAGGGGGACCCTGACACCCATGACAGGGGGTGGTGTCATCTGTGTCGGGGGGTGGTGACAGTTTGTCACCCCTTTCCAATAGCAATCGATATCTATTCGAAGAACAGGAACCATCCTTGCGATAACGTTGATCTGAAATCATTAACCCACTGGCAATTAACGTTTGCATGCCTCGTTGTACTGTACGATCAGAGACAGAGCATTTTGCGGCTACCGTTGGTATGCTGGGCCAGCAAGTACCGTGGTCGTCAGCGGCATCAGCCAGGGCCATCAGAATCAGCTTTGGTGTCGGCGCAAGGTTCTGACTCCAAGCCCAGTTCATGGCCGCAATGCTCACCGCAGGTGTGAGTTAATATTGGTACAGCTCATTCCTTGTCGATACCAATGATAATCTGTGCAACTTCAGTGGCAGGGTAGTAGACACGGCGGCCAATCTTGCGCCCACAGGACTTGAGCGCTCGGGTATGGTGGTCACTTGGGTAACTCAGGCTGTAACGCAGGCCACCCGGTGTACGGCCGAGCAGTTCTGCCAATTGGGTTTGAGATAGCAGCAGACCGTAGCGCCCGGTAATTTGTCCTTCCAGGGCAACTGCACTAAAACTCTCTTTGTCTTGCATAATCTATGTTCTCCTTTGTCATGCTAGGGAGAACATAGATTGCCATAAATTGACTGGATTAATAGACTTTGGGGCGCACCCCTAGAGGCGCGCTTTCGAACCTATTTATGTAGGCATTGTTAGCAAACAAATGGTTTGATTTGTCATCAGCCAAGCACTTGATCTAACCGTTCAACAAGGTCTTCCGCTCGCAGATGGGTATATCGACGTAGCATTTGCATGGATTTATGGCCGGAGATTGCAGCAACTTCCTGGTCACCGAGTCCAGCTTCTACCAGGCGTGAAACGGCTTCATGGCGTAAATCATGGAATCTCAGGCCAGTGATATCGGCACTTTTCAGTGCACGCCGCCAAGCTGGACGGAATTCATATGGGCGGCGTTGTCCATCTCTACCTGGCTCACCCCAAAAAACCAAATCTGTGTCCACTGGGCTGATCGGATGTACCAGTGCTTCCCTGAAAATTTCAACTGCATGTTTTATAAGTGGAACGGTGCGAGCACTGCCATTCTTGGTTTTGCTAAGGCGCACCACCCGCTTAGCCAAGTCAACCTGGTCATGGCGCAATGACTGGATTTCACCAGCACGCATCCCCGTATAAAGCGCCAGTCTTACAAGCCATCCCAGCATTGGATTGCTTGTCTTGTCACATGCGGCAAGCAACTTGCGCTCTTCTCCCGGGAGCAGGCGACGGTTGCGACCTGGCCCTGCAGCAGGTTTGCGCACCGCTGCCACCGGATTGTAAACCAGGCCCACACGCCACTCCTGAATAGCCACAGTGAACAGATGGGATAACAGGGCCAGTTCCAGTCGCACGGTATTATTGCTTTTCCGTGATGCCAGCCGTTCATCACGATACTTGGCCACCAACTCAGGTACTATCGCAACAAGCGCATAATCTCCCAGGCTCTCGAGCAAAGGCTTTGCACGCACGGTTTCCCGCCGCTGTGTTCCTGCACTCTTGGTTGGTGATACTTCGGCAAGATACCGGCTCATTGCCGATTTGAGAGTAGTGCTCTCTGACGGAGCCCGATCAATATAAGCTCCACGCACCATGTCATCTTCAGTTCGTCGCGCCCAGTCCTGAGCATCGCGTTTGGTGCGGAATGTTTTGATGGTGGTCGGCCATCCGCGTTTGCGGATAATTGCCTTCCAGGTCTTTGAGGGGGTCTTCGTTATCGTAGCCACAGTACCTTCCGTTACGTTGGTGTACCGAAAGTGTACCGCGTGACCAGCTGATTAAGAAGAGAGAATCACTAACTTATTGATTTAATTGGAGCTGGCGGCAGGAGTCGAACCTGTGACCTGCTGATTACAAATCAGCTGCTCTACCAACTGAGCTACGCCAGCATTACGAGGTGCGTATTCTATGTAATCCTTTACTCGGTTACAACGCTTGAACAGGGTTTAAATTTAAATTCTTCGCCTGGGTAGGCTTCAAGGAGAGCCAATCTAGACTCCTCACTAATAGATAATCGTTCAGTATCTTGAAATTCCAGCCAGTGATGATCAACTTCAACATAGCGGACTAACACCTCTGTAGCCAATCCCTTTTGTTTGGCTCGTTTATTAGCAGCCTCTGCATTGACACGGCGGCTATACAGCCCCAAGGAAATGGCGTTTTTATGAACGCCTTTTGGGAACAACCAGAGGTCTGAAAGGCCCTTCTCTTTTATCTCACGGAACTTTTCCTTGGCTTGCTCATAGGTTTTTTGAGGGGGGTACATAACCCAGTAACCCTTTGCTTTTTTTACGTGTTCCTTATGTAAAACCGTATCAAACCCCAGTTGTTTCAACTGTTTAGAAAGCCCATAGACGGCGGGTAAATTAACTATGGGGCCAAGTTTGTAACAAATTAATTTTGGTGCCTGTGGTTCTTGCTCTGCTTCAGCCATTTGAGTTAACTCAATTTGCTCCTCAGACCCCAGGTCAGGAAGGTCTGTATTTGTTTTTTCCACCTCTGCCACTGGAATAGTTTGTTTTAATTCATCCACCACTTGCTGAGTTGGTTGACTATCCTTATGTTCTTCTTCAAGCAGGGGCTGCTGCTCCAGCCCCTCCTCTGCCTGCTCAGATCTACTTACCTTAGGCTCTTCTGGCGCAGCAACTATCACTGGCTCCATCAGATCCTGTACTTTTTCCTCAGTCACACGAGCCGATTCCCGCATGGGTTTTGGCTCTGCTAGTGATTCAGATTGAGAGGAGGTTTTCCGTTCTGTGAGCAGCCGCAGTTCACCCACATCGGCATGAGCACGAGGTCTTTTGTGTTCAGCTGCCTGTTCACGCTGGTAACCCCAGATAAACAGGCCAATATTTACTGCAAGAAATAGTAAAAATAAGTGTTTCATCAGCTTTGGGCTATCAACGCTAAGCCACGCATTACAAGTTCAGGGTCTATTTCAACTTCAAGCTTCAAGACGGCTTTCAATCGGGAAACATCACTCCCTATTAATATAACCTTAGGAGATACACTCATCTGCTGAGCCACACGCTCCACCAGTGCTGCAGC
>Ga0316190_10001586_pt1 | contig 16530 bp, 29 predicted proteins | sample Eddworburrow2_MG_FD_204929 | JGI IMG/M metagenome (GOLD analysis project Ga0316190, IMG submission 204929) | Coastal sediment microbial communities from Maine, United States - Eddy worm burrow 2 | ecosystem: Environmental > Aquatic > Marine > Coastal > Sediment | place: USA: Maine | collected... | reverse complement strand
CAGGCTACTCCCTGGTGGTCCACGATGTCGAACCCCTTTGTCTCTCCGCTAGGTAACTCGTACCACCGACTGAATACGCGTCTCCACCCAGTAGATTCTGTACGTTCATCTAAAAACTTCCATTCAATCATGACTACTCCAGATATTCTTCGTCCAACTTAGAGAGAAGCTTGTCTCTCCAACGGAGAGCCCAGACTATACAGTTAGCACAGCTCTTGTGAGTGTGCCCCTCGATGGGAGGGTGTCTCCTCGCGTTGTAGCTCCAAGCAAGCGAGTCACTGCTCTTTAATTCTTTGTAGCTAACCTTCAGTCCCCTGGTCTTAAAACCGAATGCGTGGAGGCTGATGCCCTCTGAGGACAAGTCAGTTATAGGCTTGTCTATACCGTCGGTACTCTGTCGGCGGCATACAGAGCCAAGCCCGAAGTAGGTGTCCGTAAATCCAACCATTCTGTACATGGCAAGATGCTTATGGTAGTCATCAGGCCCCCATCCCTGTAGCACTGGCCTCCAAGGGATGTCGGGTGCTAGTTCACTCAGAGTTTGATAGCTTTTAACTGTCAGTTCTTGGTGCTCTTGTACAGTTTTTCCTGTCTTTTCAAGCATGTGCGTCTCACACATCCAGTCCTGTATAGCAGCCCAGTGCATCTTACCTATGGCTTCCTGCTACTTGTAGGTTTCTTCGACGTACTGCTCAGGCCCAGTCCTCCAAGTATTATATAAAGATATCTCGGAAAAACCACCAGAGTCCAAGGCCCACCCACCGATGGACCTGGGCCATGACTTCTGTGACCTCAATACTCTGGCTGATACAAACAGAGGTACCTCTGTCTTATCAAACCAGTGAGGTTTATGAGTCCCCAGATAAAATTTCATTTTCATTTACGCTGTGATGTTTTTCGGACCACTCATTCTCCGCGTTTACAATACCTTCAACATCCCGAGGGTGTACCCCGGGAGGCAAATACCACCGCTCCCAGAAGAAGTCATCATAGCCGTCAAGTATTTCTCCACAGGGGCCCATCATGTGCCCACCTATGTACGGCTTTGTTGGTTTTTCCGTACGGTCACAGCTTACTACTGCAGGGGTACGAAACTTTTTAGAACCTATAACTACGAATCCTTTATCCGCAGCCAAGGGACCACAACAACGCCACTCTTCTGAGTCAATACGCATCCATTCTATTAACCAACGGCCATCTGACATCCTACTGCTCCTTCTCATTTAAAGCCCAGGTCATTCGCTCTGTAACTTCAGCATAGTTCTCTCTAGTGTAACGAATAAGCCTGTTATGACTTACATCTTCGTTCCACGGTTGGGCCACAGCAACTACCAGCCCGATAGGATGAGCTTTTAGCCAAGGTAAGAAGTAGGGAGGCCAATCATCTACCAGAACGTTGCCGTGTACCAAGCTCTTGTCTTGCGACATATTAACTTTCAGGTCTGGGATATACTTGTCACACCAAATCTTCTTCTCTATCCAAGCGTTGTTAGAGTTCTTCGGCCCTTGAGTAAGAATATGATTCTCGTACTTCAAATCATTTGCTATTTGAATGAGATCAAACCCCGCGTCAAGTGGAGCTAAGTTCTGCCAGAATCCAGGAGTGGCCTTGATTAAGCTGCGCCGAGCTTTCATCCATCGGTATCTTTTCTTAGGGTCAATCACTTTAGGTTCAAAGGGGGAGCGTAACTCTGCTAGCTTAGCATTCATAGCAGAGGCGAAGTCGCAGATGGTTCCGTCCATGTCAAATAGACATATGTTTGGTTTCTTTTTCATTTACTACCCTTGCTAGTACGCCCGTTTGGCTCGTCCACGCCAGTCCTCTATCGGAGGGCCAAGAAGCATAGCCTTGCGTCCCTCTTCTGTAAGATGGGGGTCGTGCTTAACCTTACCATTAACTCGGAAACATTCAGCCAATTCGTGCATCAGGGCTTCCTGAATGTTCCAGTAGATATATAGAAGAGCCTCCTGTGTGTCTTCTGTGTCCAAGAAAGCCCTGTGAAACTGTAAAGATAAAGGCTTACCTGTGTTGATACAAGTAACTCCTTTGAGCGTTACTAGGAGCTGACGTTGATCTATGGCCAGTTCAATATCCGATGGAAACTTACTGACATCTACGCGTTGTATTAGTTTTCTATAGTTTACCATGTGGCGGGCACACTGGGAGTCGAACCCAGTCCTTTAAATTCATTACGTTCAACGTGCAGCCGTTCACACCTTGTGCCCTGTTGCTAACCTAAGAGAAACAGGTGCTCTCTAAGAAGCTTACGGAACGCAGGCTTTCTCATATATCCTTCTCGTAAAAACCCAAGGCGTGTTCAATTTGCATCTGGGCATCATTAGATAGCTTATGCAGCATCTTCCTGGGGAGGTCACCATAATCAGGGTATTGAAATACTATGTCTCCCTCATCGTCAATGAATCCTTTATACTTCCAAAGGTGTTCTACGATGTCCTCGAACGGTTTAATTCCGTATGTGTCTGCCACTATATACCTACTCGCTCAACCTCGAAGTCAGTTACCATGGTAGAGGTTCCTGTTCGGTCAAACGTTACTGTGGGCCAGTAACCCGTCTCTGTGTGTACTACTATACCTTCTTCTCCCTCATAAGCATGAATCATACCCTGGTCCGGTGTACCTGGAAGGTCATACACGGTAGTAATAGCTACTACACGGTCACCCTCTACTACAAATCCTGTATTCGTCATAGTCTACTTCCTTAAAAGATAAAGCCCGCCCGGTTCTAAGCCGAGCGGGCTTTTGTTTTAGAACCCCATTGCGGATGCTAGTCTAGCCACTAGGCCTATCTTTGGGACCTCTTCTACTAACTCAAAGTCCTTGTACTGGTCACTGATTAATTTTGCTTGTGCCTCTCGGTCAAATGGTTCGCCTTCCCAGCTTTTCATATGAAGTTTACCCTTGGCCTCGTTCAGGATGCAGCAGAGTTTGGTCATTTGCCAGGACAGGTTGTTGAACTCTTGCCGGGCCAACTTCCAAGGACGACCGGACTCAAGTTCTTTCCTGTACTCTCCCGACTTCCACCGCTCCCGTGTGTACCGGGGGCGACTATAGTGGTGAGGGTACTCTTTCTTGATTTCCATTTGCCGTTTATAGGTAGCGCTAAGCTCTTGATGAATCTTTTTGAAATCGAAATTAAAGTCTTCAGGTATCATAGTAATCTCCTATGTAACTAGAGGAAACTTCTTTGTATGTTTCCGTACTAGGTCTCTATCTATTGGTTGAATCCCTATGGACATTAACTGTCCGAAATAAGGAGCGTCTGGTTCTCTCACTGCTACGTGAGGTACCTCATCTGCTATTAACTTACGTTCTAACCTTATGAGTTGGTCTTCGCTTTTAGCGGCGAGAGCAACTGCATAGATAGGAGACCCTCTATTACTAGGAGGATCCTTGAAACTTTCTCCGGCGCTGTGAATAGTTTGAGCTATCTGTACACCGTGAGGTACATCTGTTCTTACTACTATGTAGTGATAGAGTCGTTTCTGACTGTCAATGCATACTAATCATACTTAGCCTTTCTTTTTCCAAAACTTATCTAGCTGTGCTCTCTTAACCCAGCCTTTTCCCTTACAAAAGGAACACTTTGTTGGTGAGCCTACCATAGAGTATCCCTTTTCGCTTGCTTCCTGCTCATAGCTGCAGGTCTCTAGGCGTCATCTGCACTCTTCCTAACTACCTTACGGTCGACTACTTCGTAGTCCTTAAAGTTTTTGATGATATCATCGTACACTTGACGTGCCTTCTGGGGGGTTCCGTGAGGTCCCTTCAAATCATCGGGGGCACCAGTTACAAAGTATACACTTCCGACCCTCCCAATACGAAGAAAGTCTTTGAGATACCTTTGGCGCTTATCAATTCCCATGTTAATTCCTTAGCTATTTAAGAGCAGCTAGTAGCTTGTCTCTGGCTGTTTCTATTTGAGGGCGTTCGCTCCACGTAGGAAGATGACTGAGTAGTCCTTTAATCTCTGCGCGGGTCAACCACGGCTCTTCTTTTTCAACTACTTCGACTACCTTCTTAACGTCTACCTTCTTCTCTACCTTAGCTGGATAAACCTTGGGTACTCGAACAGGCTTCTCTACCTTGGGGTATACCTTGGGCACTCGTACCGGCTTATCAGATTCATCTACCATTTGTCTCTCCTTTAGTGGGGTTTACTTAGGTACTACTATTGAAAGCATTGAGCGGCCTTCATAGGTGGGGGAGCGCTCTACCTTGGCTATATCTTCTAGTGCCTCGAAAATTCGAGTAAGAAGGTACTCTCCCTCTTCTGGGTGAGCATTCTCTCGGCCGCGAAATCGAACTTCAAATTGTACTTTGTTTCCTTCTTCCAGAAACCGACGGGCCGCCCTGACCTTAAAGTTCAGGTCGTGGTCATCCGTTTTGGGGCGTAGTTTGATTTGCTTTAGCTGCACCCGGTGCTGCTTACGCTTACGCTCGCTCTCTTTCTTGGTCTGTTCGTACTTGTAGCGACCGTAGTCAATAATCTTACAGACAGGGGGCCTAGTATTAGGAGATACTTCTACCAGGTCTAGCCCCAGAGAGATTGCCTTAGCTTTCGCAAGGTGAGTGGGCATTACCCCCAGTTGAGTCCCGTCATCCAGTACTACTCTTACTGGAGTGATACGAATCTTATCATTCTTTCGGGGGCCTTCCTCTTTAGGACGCTCGCCCCGGTGTCCTTTTCGCAAATCATTCTTCTTTCTAAACAGCTATCGGCGCTTTAATCGCAGGGCAGTGTTCGTAATTCAATAACTTAATGTCACTTAAGGTAAAAGAATCCACTGTTGTTAATTCTGGGTTTAACCAGAGAGTGGGGAGAGTTTTAGGGGACCTAGACAGTTGAAGAGCAGCCTGTTGTAAATGATTGTTATACAGATGAACATCTGTTCCTGAGTAAACAAGTTCTCCTACTTCAAGGTTGCATTCTCTGGCGATTAGGTGCGTTAGTAATGCATAGCTAGCTATGTTATACGGCAGCCCCAGAAAAATATCGGAACTCCTCATATGAAAAAATAATGAAAGCTTTCCTTCCGAAACGTAAAACTGATAATAGAGGTGACAGGGAGGCAGTGCCATGTCATCCAAGTCGTTAATATTCCACGAATTAACAGCTAGTCTTCTGGAAGATGGGTTATCCTTTATCTGGCGGATAATCGTTTGAAGTTGGTCTGTAACCCTTCTTTTCCGATACAGGTAACCTGATGGGGGAGTTAATAACTCAACCTCTTTAAAAGCAATAGGTGTTTTTCTGCCCACAGCTAGGCCTAATACCCAGTCCGACACACGCTGAGAATGTACCCCCAAGTAACGTGCCAGTTCATGGTTGGCTACAAATAACTTACCGTCCACCCTAAAAGCGCTGCCGTCCGTAGAAGATAGCCCTGTATTTTCTCCATTTTTAAGAAATATAGTAGTTTTTTCTGAGTAATGCAACGCGCCGAAGTAATCTTTGTCTAATGAATACTCTTCGGGGTGCTTCTCCCAGTACTTGTAAAAAGGGACTTGAGTGACAGACCGAGAAAAGTAATTAAAATCTTTCCAAGACTTACTTATAGTTACCCCTTTACCTCCGTATAATGGATAGCTAGGATGAGATGGTTTATAGCACCTTGCTAACATTGACCGCCATAAATTGTATAACTTTCTATTAGTTTTAGGACGAATTTCTCCATTACCTACGTACCCCACAGAACAAACAGAGGGTTTTCTAGGGTCCTTAACAGCTCCTGTTTTTATATTAGGGCGCGAAGCTTTAGTTACCCCTAAGGTATGTTTGAACTGAACAATATACACAGAGTTAGGAGAGGTTGTTACTCGTTCTTTAACAACAAAAAAATCTCCTTCACTATTTTTAAATTCTTTTCCAACGAAATCATCTGCGTCGGTCTTTACGCTTGTAAGTTCGTTGGGTGTTGATAACACTTCGTTTATTTCTTCTCTCTTTTTTACGAGAACAACCTCGTCACCGAAAGACTCCCAGCGCCGCCACTGTTTACCATAAATGTTAGGGAGGTTATTAACGGGGTCCGCCCACTCATCCCATATATGATTGTTATTAGCGTGCAGGTACCGCAGGTCTGTTTCGCCTCTTAAAAACCACAGCAGTTCCGAAACAACTCCAGCAAAATGTAGCCGTTTTGTGGTAACGGCGGGAAAACCTTTGCTTAAATCGAAGCGTAGCTGAGCGCCAAAACAACTGTATGTACCAGTTTTCGTTCTATCTTCTTTTTTTACGCCAGTATCTCGTACACGCTGTAACAACTGTAAGTACTCTTTCACTTCTCTTCTACTCCTGATAGCATCTCGTTTTTAATCTTAAGAATTTAAGGCACCCAACCGCGCGTTGAGGGATTGGACGGGCCTGTTTATTCGCAAGAAGTTTTTTAGAAACCAGGTCCTTGATCATTTTCCCCGGAGCCCCACATACCGTAGTCTGCCTGGCAACCTGACCCTATGATGTCGGGGTTGTCGTAGTATCGACGTCGGGGGTTTCTTTCTCGTTCCAGACGGCGGTCCTCTTTATCTTTACCATAAATATCCTTGGTGTATTTACACCTAGGGAATTTAGGACAACCATAGAACTCTAAACCGTTGTGCTTGTTTGTTCTTTTTACTAAAGATACTTTGCACCGCCTACACTTGTATGCCATAACCATCCTTTACCATATTCTAATAATAATACAATGGGGGGGGTGATTGTAAACTTATGTTCCCACTACTTTGTGGACTATAATGTCAACCACAGGACCAGCAGAACCAGAGTAATCGGAAGCGTCATCATCCACGGTGGTGGACGACCAGAACACATACCCATTGACTGCTCCGTTCTGATCAAACCCTCTCATTCTGTAAGTAACAGACGTTCCCCCAGCAACTGCAGTCCCTGATGCTGTAGTGGTAAACAAGTTAAACTGCCTCTTCATAGTACCAGAGTCTAGAACGGATATTCCAGAAACAGTTACGAATGCTGCATGGGTAACCATATTAAATCCCTACGCTGTAACAGGAACAGTGCTGTCCCCGGTCCAGGGAAAAACAAGGTGCCCTACTTGAAAAAATTCTCGAACACTCGCGTTATCTGGATAGGTGTCTCCATCACTAACTACTTGGTACTGTCCCCACCAAACATCGGGGGGCTGCCCTTTAGGTCCCCTGTACCCAACAGTTGTAGAATAAAAAGACAAATCGTAAAAGTAAGCTTCGCTGTCTATCTCTTCTTTAACTGAAGCTTGAGTAAGGGCTATCAAAGAACCACTGGTGTGTAGCCCTAAACCAGCACAAGACATACCAAACTCCCCACCATCGTACGATGAGTACCTTAGCGTTGAGTTGGTGCCCATAGCTGTAACTAAAGCAACGTCGGTGGTGACCGACGCTCCTGTATACCACCCACAATAATACGGAGATGCTTGTCCTGTTCTGGCGTTCTCAAACTTTCCTATCATGACAACAGTATGCGGAACGTTGCCATCAAAACCTATGATCCTTGTCTCTTCACCATCATTGGAGTGTAGCATGTGCCACACCATATCAAGGGTTGAAGAAGCACTGCTGTTGCCAAACCAAGCTAGAGGGTCTGTTCCAGTTAGTGCATTGAACTCATCTGCTGCTGTCGGGCGCGCGGACGTTGTGCCTCCTGTAAAATTACCACCCACAGAGAAATAAATGTCTGCATCCTGGGGATTAGAGCTAGTATATTTTAAGTCGAAGCACAACTGTGCCCCTGTACTGTTAGCCAAAACAATCCAAGAGTGTACCCCTGTGCCCCATACAAGGTTAGCAGAAGAAGACCAACGGTCAGTAGCATCCATACTAGCAGCGGTAGAATCACTAGACCCTACAACTGTCCAGGGGTTACTTGCAAAACCAATCATGGCTGTCTTCATATTGTATAGGGTTGTCTGGTGCCACGTCAGCTCAGCCGCAGATACCTCTGTGTTGTTAACGTTGAACTGCCATGTCTTGCTTAGTGTGGGGAGTCCCATTTATATCTCCTACTGAATTACCCGAATCTCTGCAGAGCCAAGTTCTATTGTGTCATCTACTCCTACTGGAGAATCAACGTATATTCTAACCTCGTATATTTTAGACGATGTCTTTAGCGTTCCCGAAGCGGTACCAACAGTAAGAACTTCCTGGTCTAGTGTTGGGGTTGCAGTTGTAAAGTTTAGGGTTGACACTGTCTCAGCATCGGTAAGGTTGAACAGGCGGGTGTGGCCTGTCAGTGGAGTAGTCCCTACCGCCCCAACGGATCTAAATGTAAACACAGCGTCTACATCGTAGTCGTTAGGGTTAAGCTCGAACTGCCCCACACCTAAGGGAGTGGCACTTCCGTGGCTGGCAGAATGAGCACAACTAATGGTGTCTATGCCGGACGCAGTTGCTCCTGGGATAGTAACAGTTACTACCCCTCCCCCTGCATCCGAGGATAGAACTCCAGTACCTACAAAGTTTAAGGTGTCGTGAGGACTTCCCGCTAAGCTCCCTCCCTCATCCTGAAAGGTAACTCCTCCACCACTGCCGCCGCCGGAAATAGTAACGGTCGCTTCTCCTGCGCCAGCATCCACTACATCTACAGTACCCCCTCCGACAGACTTAAAATTTAATGTAGTGAAAGGTCCCCCAGCTACAGGAGTGTCTTCTTCTTTAAGTAACGTGTTCTCCCTGAGGATACTTTCTAAGGCATCGTCCCACCCACCAAACTGGTTAGTTTCCCCCGCGCCAGGTATTCTCCTGCCGCTAGGGAAGCGCGCTGAAGCACCGCCCTGAGTAGTTACCTTCTGGCCTATTGCATCGAGAGTATAAGAAGTTTCTACCCCATTATGTGTTACATAGAATAGGTAGGTTCCTTCTATGTCCGGAGTTATTCTAACGTCATTGGAATCTAAACCTGTGGCCGTGGCCGACGAGTTGTTGGGAACTACTACAACCCACACCCATGTACCTGAAGCGTTGGCTGTGTCCGTTATCTGCATCTCAGACCCGACCACAATGTCACTTCTGGATTGTCCCGCTGTTCCTGCGGACTGTCCGGTCTGATCTAATTTAATACTCGGTGTTGCCATAGATCCCTGCTCGTCCGACTATATCGGCGCTTTCTCGGGGTGATTGTAACTCACTGACTTTATTAAACTAAAATCCGGCCATACGCGGCCAAAAATTTTCCATCTTGGTCTATCTAAGTTCCCCTAACCGAAAATTGGCCCTAATTAATAAAGTTGAGCTGGTTTTTACAGCAAGAGCATTTATATTTTCGTTAAAGCACTCCCCAGCCTACAAGGACCGCTATAGCCGTTATTACCGCGGCAAGAACTAAATCCGACACCCGGTGCACACGCTTGTCCCTCTTAAATATCTCCTTAACAGACGGCATGTACTATAATTATCTCAGCTGACACCAACATAAGAGGACGCTTAGTCTTCGGGCCTGCCGCGCCATCTGCAGTAAGGTCCCACGCGCGCTGAAACACCTTGATAGCTTCCTTTGTGAGGGGACCTGCCTTACCATCGATGTCTCCGCTATACATCTTTAGGGCCCTGAGGGCAGTCTGCACCGTAGAGTCGTCCGCGTTCTCCCACCAAGGACCAAAGTACTCGTTGATCTTCTGAGACACAGGATTCGACCAGGTCCTCTTGTTAGTATCGCTGCGAAAGCTTAGGTAGTGCTCCGCCTCGGCACCAAAGTAGTTGAAATGCCACGCCTCGTAGTCTCGTTTCTCCCCAGGAGCATTATGACAGTACCATCCGTGACTGGCCATCCAAGCATCTAGTTGACGCTTAGTCATCTTATGGGTGCGCATCATCCACCCATAGTCAATGTCGATGCTGAACCCAAAGTTGTGACCACTGTACCCTGGGCGGAGGCCTCTGCCTTTTTTGCGGCGGCGAGCTAGCAGGCTGCCCTCGGCCGTGCGTAACATATCACTACACTTAACCACCTTCTCTTCATTCATTTTAACAAACGAAGCGGCAGCGACTGGATGTAAGTAGCGCATACGCGCGGCGAGCCTATCCTTCGTGGGCCCGTAAATCCCCAGCACTTCGTCTACCGCGAATTCGGTGAGGTACAGCTGCATCAAATCTCTTTTGTTTTCCATTTTTATACTTACCTTTGGGTGGCACCAGACACAGCTTAGCTGACTTAGAGCGATACCTCAAAAAGGTGCGTGCTCCAAAGTAATAAAACAGTGCCAGGCCCACAGTTGTGACGCCTGTAGCTGCTAGGAGGATGAATAAAATTACCATAACTTACTCCCTTTTAAAAGTACAGCGGTAACAGTAACTGGCTTCCTTTCCAGCCAAGATGTGCTTCTTTGCTAGAATTAAGATAGAATCGGTGGGGTCACCGCACTCTCCGCACTGGGGGCCGTCACCGTGGGCCAAAACTCTACACTTCAAACGTAATTCCTTCATTGCAATTCCTTAAAAAGATTGGTCTACTCGCACCGCGTCCACCATTGGACCCGGCCTAAAATTCGCAAGAAAATTATTCCCTAACCACTGAGTAACTGAGGAGGCGTTCTCCTCCGTACGTAGCAGACACGGCCCACGTGTTCAAAAGGCCAGTTGCTCCGCCCGCCTGAGCCTCTGCCTTAGTAGAGTAGTGTCTAATCCTACTCTGAAGAAGGTTGCCTTCAATATCATACACGTGGTTGTCGATTACTGAGTTATCATGGGTCAATCCAAGTATACGTAAAATATTAGTCTTATCTGAGTTGGCCTCTACCGCCTCTGCCTCAATGTCGTAGTCAGCAGTTGATATAAACCCAGCATCAAGGAACAGTTGGTACACCACGGTATAGTGCCCTGCCGTCGTGAACGTGTGAGTTGCTCCGTACAATCCATTGTCAATGTGGGACATATTCAGCGTATTTACCAGAGAGCCAGAAATGTCGTACACCTTTGCCCGGCCGAAAAGATTAGTTTCTCCGGCACCTGCTTGTAGTTGCAGAGGAACAGCTTCGTCTAGTGTTGCTCTAATCATGCTTACTCTTGCCTTATGAACATCTCTGGGTGATTAATAACGTAACTATACACATCGTCGGGCGTCCAAGAGCCTGGATTTTCTAGCTCGGTAGCGCCTGCCTCATTTAAGAACATGACTACCGACTCTGAACATATGACCTTTTTAGGACTAGTCAGGGGGTTGTTGAATTGTCTCACGAACCTACGCACCGCTAGTATGGCAAGGCTCCGGTAATTATACCCTGCCCCCAGGAGGAAAGTCAACTTATGAATTGCAGCTAACTGGTTTTCTTCTGGCACATTTACTTTAAAGCGAGCTACTAACTCTCTTCCCTTGGGGACTACTCCATCCCAGGGGGCCAATACAAACCCAATCCAATCTGCTTCCATAATCATAACACGCTTGAGTGTTTGGTCTTGAAACGTTATGTAACAATGACTAATAGGGGAACGTGTGAACCACCGTACTGCTTTGGATATAAAGTTGGACGTTGTAGAGAAGCAAACATTAATTGAATGGTCCACCCTCTTGTCCCCCTTCCCTTATGCTAGGTCTTCGGCTGTTCTGGCATGGTTATACATTTTTAACAGAAGCTCTTTCTCATTTGAGGTATCTCCGGCGGAAAATGTAGTGACCGTAGAGTCATTAAGGTGTGTCCAAGCACTAACTCGTTTCGGTGCGTGTCTGCCACCATTCCGCACTACATCAAAGTGTACACGAAAGAATAGACGCTCTCCCAGAGTGGGGTTCTCGGGGGTCGTGTAAGAATCTAAAGTTCCTACTCCGTCTGCGTCAAAGACGTTTACCTCAAAGGTCGAGTCGCCGCCGAAGCCCGTCCTAGTTCCAGGGGAAGCTATTATAAACGACGCTGTACGGCTGGCGGACTGGTTAGATGCAGACCACCCATTAGTACTGAAGGGTATGCCCTCTCCCCCTTCGGGAGTAGACACCCTTACGGTAGCTCTTGTTATGGGGTCGGTGACCCCTGTGGGCCAATAAGGCTGGTTGGAGGGGGCGGGGTGGTAAACAGTTACCTCTCCCGCCTGGGTTACGATAGCCTGTACCTCTGAACCTCCCTCGAAGTTAAGCGCACTTATGCCGCTGGCTAGTACAATGCCGTCATTCTTGACAACAATTTGACCGCCGCCGCTACTGCGCTTTCTAGCGTTAGCTACCACAGACTATGGCCTCTCCTAGTGTTGTTTGAGTGGGGCAGTCTTGCCAAGAAAGAGGTTTCGCCTGTAATTACGCGGGTTAAGGTACTACTCCACGCTATTATAATAAGACGAAAATGCCCATAATGTAAAGCTGTTTGTACCAGCTTACCAAACATTTGAAATGATTGTAATTACAGCTATTTCTTATTGCTGGACCTAATAAATATCTGAGCACAGGCAGGGCAATAGTACAACGTAATCCCCATCTCGGCCAGAATAGGCTTAACCAGGGGGTGCCTACCTATCTCACCGTCGTCTACAAGAGGGTTGTGTGTAAAACAAACAGCCTTGTGTTCTTCTGGCATTTATTCCCCGTGGTCGTCGTCGGTAAGTTCCTCTTTTAGCTGCACGCCCAGTACCTTAAGTGCGGCGATTGAATTAGCCATGACGTTCTCTAGGTCTGAGCGGGTTAGGAGATTTCTAAATCTCTGTGTCTGTGCCTGAAGCTCTACCCCAAGGGTGATAATATTCATAGCGCTTTCGATTCCAACCAACGTATCTTTAATATCTTTAGTCATTTAAATCTCCCTACACGCGTCCGTAATCGTCTTCTAAGCGGACAACATCGTCCAGCTCAGGCGTTGATACCTCAAATAAACATGAATTATCGATAGCTTCCATCCGGTGCTTTGTTCCCGCGGGAATATCCATATGCTCCCCGGCAGTCATGACCTTGATGATGAGGACCGTTGGGTCATTCTTATCGTACCAGTGAAACTTTATACGCCCAGTAAATACTATAAAGCTCTCTTCCTTCTCAGAGTGGTACTGAAGTGAAAGTTTGTGCCCTGCCTTTAAATACAGGAGCTTACCTGCGTAGTCGCCTGTTTTAGCCCACAAAACTTCGCAGCCCCAAGGCTTAATTGTAGTTTCAGCGTCCATTATACACTAATCCTTTATTGGTACTTGGCCGCCAAGCGGCCGCCGTCCTTAATAGCGAGGTAAACTTCATTAATGTAGGGGTCTTTGTTTTTAATGTTCTTCCACTGCTCCGCTCTACGCTGTGCGTGGCGCAGCCTTCGCTTAATGTAACCAGTAAAAGGCCACATAAACCAGTAGTTAACTCCAGCAAAGTTGTCGCTGGATATGTCCTCAATGCGGTCTTCGGTCTCCTGACCCCACTGCCACTCCCAAACCATAACAGACAGTTCGTATGCCTCAAGCTCCCACAGCATTCTAAATGGCGCTGGCCAAGGCGCAACAGAGACAGCAACAGCTAAAGCAGACATCCACCAGGACAAGAAGAAGCACAGAAAAATAGCGATAGGTAGAAAAAGTGCCTGAGGAAACAAGTAACCAAACCCAAACAAGGGGCGGGTCCATTTAGAGGCCTGTTGTGCGTGCAGACCTTCGTGTGGTCGGGTGTCCCAGTCGTACTCCTGCCCGATTGGATGAGCAGCTGTGTACCCTAGGGTAGTCCAGAAATTCTCTCTGTATGCGGTACGAAGAAAAACAACAGGAGGCAGCCAGCTTATAACCTTATGAAGAGTAGACGTTTCCTTAGCGATTACCTTCCACTCAGGAACCCGCTTCCGAATAATAGCGTCCATGGCTTCGGACAGCTCTCGATTATCTTTCATGATCATCCTTTATGAGCCAATAAAAACATGCAACAAGGTCAGGGCTCGATATAGTAAAATCCCCTTCACTGACGCGAGTATCGTTCTGGTAAGACCCGATACTAATGGACGCAGTGAGGGGAAGGGCTACTAGCAGTTTACTACCTGTTTTGTACTGGACTACAATTTGCCCAGTTGTCTTTTGGCTTACAGAAAAAGAAACGGAAGTATCTGAATTAGTAGAAAAATAAGTAGCCGCATAACTAACCAATTTATAGGCAGTACCCAAAGCTTCTACTTCTACAAGGTTTTCACAGTTACGACAGGCCTCACGCTTCTCTTTTATTCTATCAAGGTGCACCAGAGCAACCTTCAGTTGCTTATCAATCAAAGCTCCCGGGTCAGTTTCTATCTGGAATCCTCTTGGTACCTTGAAGGTTAGCTGGTCCGATAGGTCAACAAACTCTTCCGTTGGTTCCTCCCCTACCGTAACGCTGGTAGGAGACTTGACAACTAAACGAAGGCGCCCAGTAACGGGCTTCTTAGGTGCGCGGGGGAATGCCATTACTTTCCAGTACTTCCGAACCCACCTCTAGTTTCTCCAGGAGCCTCATCTACCTCTACTAGGGAAGGTAGATACGTCATGCGAAACACCAGCTGTGCAACCCTGTCTCCTTTTTCGAATGACACCTCTTTCTCTTCGCCGAGGGGGAGGTACAGCATCACCTTAAGCTCGTCCGTCTCTCCAGAGTAGTCCCGGTCAATTAGACCTATCCCATTAACTAACATGATGTTGTGCTTGTACGCCAGCCCGCTACGCAGTATTATCTCTGTGTGGTACCCTCGCGGAGGCTGTACAACAAGCCCGGTACCTACGATTGCGCGGTCGCCTGGTTCTATAGTGAAGTCCTCAATTGCGTGCAGATCATACCCAGCGGCTCCTCTACTCTTAACTTCCGGAATGATTGCATCCGGGTGACACTTATAAATTTTAGCAGCTTGCATTAAATCACCGATATCCCATAAAAAGTACGTTTGCCGGACTCCTCATCTTCGTAAGCCCAGCGCGATATAAATTCTTGTTCCGAATAAACTTCTAAGCCGCTGTATTTCTTTCGGCGACCTTCCGAAGGGAGAGGGTCAAATATAAGGACCTGATGGCCTAAACGACCAACAGCAGTAACCCAGTGGTCCCACTGATCTACACAAAGTAGAACAGGTCTACCCCTCCCCAAGGTCTGCTTTAACCAGCCCCAGGACCGCTTACTTGAGTCGGCCTGGTATTCTCTACCTTTGTGTCCATAGTGTGCAATAGCTCTTAACATACCACTCTCGTCCGTTCCGTACGTAGTTGTCTTGGCCCACCGTCTTAATGCAGCCTCGGTTACGGTGTGGCCTAGTACGTATAGCGCTGCTCTGGCTGCTGCTGGTCCACACGAAAAGCCTCGCTGTTGTCTTTCCACACCCTATTCTCCTTTGACCCGATACACCTCGAACGTTACCCTGCCCTCATTGACAAGGTCTCTAATCTTTCTCTGCGTTGAGCTTAACTGCGACTTACCACTTTTAACTTCAACTAAGTGAACGCCAGTGTCGTCGAAGACGATAAAATCTATTGGTCTTCCTAAGAAGGAAGCAGACTTAGGTGAATAGGGGAACCCATCTAGAAACGGAGCCATCTGTTCCGCTATCTGACCAGTTCGGACCTCAGAACTTTTCTTCTGAGATAGAAGTTTGGAATAGTCCTCTCGTTTAGCATCAAGCAGTTGATTAGCTAACGCAAGCTTTTCCTCTTGAATGTCTAGGTCCCTGGACATACCAAAGGACAGAGTAGACAGGGCGACAATAAGGACAACTAACAGTAAAACTAAAATAGTCATTAAAACCTACCAAAGATAATCAAAAAATGTTGGATAGTAAGACAAGACAAAGTGAACAGGCTTATCCTTCATTTGCTTATTAAGCTTTATCATGAATGCGTGCTTTGCCTCACCATTATAAAGCTCTAGGCGCTTATCTATTATCCTTCGGCCCCACCCCTCATTAATTAAGAAGTGCCTGAATATCTTAGAATGAGCACCGTCCTGCCCTCTTAGGTAGGCCATGTACCCTTTAGATATTAGCAACCACATTAGGTTGCGGCCGAAATCTATGGGGTTAATCTCATACTCTGCTAAGTTTACGTCTACTATGTCCCAATCAGCGTATGCCGTCAGGTGTTGACGGCGTGAGAACTTAAACAGCAAACCGAAGGTTGGAACTGTAATGTAAAAAGACGACTCCCCCTTATTGTGCTCCTGGTACTTCAACCTAAGCTTGCGGATAAGCTGTACTATCCGCCAATAAGGAGGCTTCGCCTTCTTTATTTTGTTGTTTTTATTCCTCATCGCCCCAGCCAGAGTTAGAGCCAAATCCGCCCTTTTTACCAAAGCCGCTCTCGGGAGAAGTTACCTCCTGAGTACGACGGGTGCGCTGCCTGTAAGAACGGCGGATAGTATCCTTACTACGGAAGCCAATACTTCCATCCGTCCTCATCTTCTCTAGTTTACGGTTAATACTTTTTCTGGATCGCTGATAACCGTTAGCTGCTAGAAGAGCTTCCAACTCGACAATTGTCTTATCATAATTTTCTAACAGCAGCCGCTCTTCAAGCGGCGAGAATGCTCTACCTCTGCCCATGTAAATTCTCCTTTACTCGTCCTGGTCTTTGTACTTGCTCCGATCTCTCTTCTCTACTACCTGGTCCACAAGTCCGTAAGCTAC
>Ga0316190_10001583_pt1 | contig 16541 bp, 13 predicted proteins | sample Eddworburrow2_MG_FD_204929 | JGI IMG/M metagenome (GOLD analysis project Ga0316190, IMG submission 204929) | Coastal sediment microbial communities from Maine, United States - Eddy worm burrow 2 | ecosystem: Environmental > Aquatic > Marine > Coastal > Sediment | place: USA: Maine | collected... | reverse complement strand
GATGCAGATGCCTCCGGGTTCTGCGAGACCCTCTAATCGAGACGCTATATTCACACCATCACCGTATATCACATCCTTATCAATCAGGATCTCGCCCAGATCGATACCAATGCGCAAATGCATTTGCCGATTTTCAGCAAGCTTGGTGTTTAAGTGACCAAGAGTATTTTGAATTTTCACCGCACAATCCACAGCATTGAGAGCACTTGAAAACTCAGCTAACATATTGTCGCCAATGAAGTCTACCACTCGACCTGCATTTTCATGCACTGCCGTACTTATTTTGTCCCTATAGGCTGACAGCGTGCGAATGGTTGCGACCTCATCTTCTGATATTAGTCGACTGTAGCCAACCACATCGGCACTAAGGATGGCTGCAAGTTTGTGCTTAAAACCGTTTTCTGGCATGGTATTTCCCTGCTATTTCAAAATCTGTAAAAAAAGTGTTAAAAAAGCGCTTCCGGTGACAACTAAATTATAAATAGCCAAAGGTGCTTATGAGGTCAAGAATATTCATAACAAGCTGGATGGATGCTAAAATAAAGAAGAACTTAAAGGGTTACGCAGCCCGGGATACATTGATGATCATTTGAGTTCGGTGTGCACAGACTCCTGCCATATTTGATTAATATCGATTTCAAAACTCGATAGATTTCAAAAAGAGTGCAGCGCTTTATACTGTGTCCTGCCATTTTAGGACTGAATTGTGGGGTGGACATTGACAAAATTTTAGCCTTAAAAAAATTGGGGAACATGCCTGATCAGCATGGGAAAAATTCCGGTATGTTGTGTATTTGACAAAATAACCTACAATAACAATAGGATCAAAATGCTAAGATTCGCAGAACAAATTTAAAATGCCCGGCAATTTTATATTTCCCCTGGCCAACCCACATTCTGCCGCACGTTTACATATCGTGCCTCAATCAAATCCGGCCAATATTCCGATTCTATAGTGTATTTGTTTTGATAACCTTAAATTTGTCTACTATATTTTCGTAATAAATCGCAATATTTCCAAAAAACTTTGAATCTTGCACACAGCTGTAGCTGGATTTTAAGGTGAGAATAGAAGGTATGGACCAAAAAAATAGAGATTTCTCGCTCTTCAAGATATCTAATGAATCAGAAAAAAATTAGAACAAGCTTAATTGTTTTCCACCTATAATGAGCGAGCGATAATCCAAATCAAAAAAGCGCAAGACCATATCAGCGATTGGCGCAAGCTGTTTCTCGCTGTAATGGCGGTAATCATAAGCTGCGTTTGATCTTTTCTGAACAGGTTCAGGGCCGGCAGTCGTTATAACATAACTCACTACTCTGCCCTCAAACTGATCGAGCATTCGGGCGGCGCGAACATGCGGTGGAACATTTTTTGTGTAATCTTCCAATCGTTTGCTGATTCCTTTTTTGTAAACCAATCTATCGTCTAATTTCCCGTCATAAAGCTGTTTGTGACGACTGCGGACCAACTCACAGAGTTCCTCTTTGAGGTTCAGCGTGTCGGCCTTTTTAAACAGCAGCGAAAAAAGATCAACCTGAAAATTTTTTGATAGGGCTGTCCAATCGCGCCGTGTTGTCTCCATACCTGCAAAATATAGCTCATCAGCTCCGGTCTCGTCGATGAGCAAACCGGCGTAACGTTTTTTCGATCCCGTATTGCGGCCACGAATTGTGGGCATGAAAAAATGGCCAAATAATTTTTCAAACTCGATATCAAGTTTGCTTTCAACCTTAAACCGATGTTGTAGCTCTGTGTTCAGATAGCAATTGAGCTTCTCAGCGAGCTGGTTACCTTCCTTGTTTATCGCAGTTTGCTCGCCGTCTCCAAAGTGAATAAATAATGAGTCGGTATCCCCATAGATGACCTGATGGTCCTCACCCTCAATGAATTCACGGGAAAATATCAAAACCCAATGACCGATACGGGTGATTGTCCCCGCAAGGCGTGGATCATAAAACCGGCAGCCCGGTGTTCCCAGAACCCCATAAAAAGAGTTCATGATGATTTTTACCGCCTGAGACAGGGTTGAATCTTTTAATCGTTTTGCATTGTCCCGTTCCTGCCAGAGCGCCTCGATAATTGAAGGAAGAATTGCGAATTCTTCGGCAAACTCAAGGCCGGCCGGACCTTTAATGATCCGGCCGCCTGCCTTTGAATCGCTTGATTGTAAATCTTTAACTAAATCATGTAAGATCACATTGGCTGCCAGCGGATCAATTTGAAACGTCCGTATGATGCTGGGATAAAGGCTTTTAAAGTCAAATACCGCCACATTTCGGTAAAATCCGGGTGTACTATCAAGCACAAGACCGCCCGGTGCTGCATCAGCCACGGAGGCTGGCTGGGAATTAGTGTCTGCAACGTAACCGCGCCGGTGCAAACGAGGTAGATACAAAAAATCAAAGGCTGCAACGCTCCCACCGACACGGTCCAACGCTAATCCTGTCAGTTGTGATTTTCGAATAGCAAGTTGGGCGAGGTTCAGTGTTTCAAAAATCTCAGAGACCAGCTTTGCATCCTCCAGATTATATTCTGCAAGGTTTGTTTTGTCCGTCTGGAAAAGATGGGTTATCTCCGCAACTTTCTCGCGACCGGATTTTTCAATGAGTTTTGTTCGTCCCAGAACCTTTTGCGCAACAGTTGCCAGGGAATAATCTTCTGTCTGAAGATAGGCGCTGCGGACCATATTGATACCGTCCAGTGCGGCCCTGCCGGGTATGCGTGCGGACCACTGATTAAAAAGGGTGCCGGGCGCTAAAAGTTCGGCAGGTCCGTTGGTTCCAATATCAAATTTTATCCCCAACCCAGCACATTTCCGCGAAAGCCACTGTAAATCAAACCCGATAAGGTTCCAGCCAATAAATGCGTCCGGATCATACTCACGAATAATGCGGAAAAAAGCATACAGTAGTTCCTGTTCGTTGCGAAAGCCCTGATATGCCCCAGCCTTTTCTCTGGGGTCCGGGTCGATCATGAGAACTGTTTCAAGATTGTGACCGTAAATTGCCATGGAGTACAGATCCATTTCCAAAGAACATTCGATATCAATGGAAAGCAGCTTCAGCGCGGGGGTAAAATCAGAACTTTTCACTTTCGGGTCAATAAAAAATACGGCGTCGTTTTCTTCATTAACTGGATTGCTTTCAAAAGTGACGCCGCCTTTGATAAAACGTTCCATTAAAAATCGTGCAGCAAGGTTGATATCAGCTTCATAGGTGGGAATATCACGAGACTCGCATGCCTTGCGAGCGCGAGTCAAATCCGATGTGGTTTGGAAATACAGTGCATCCACAGGTTGACCGCGTAGATTCCTTAATTCAACGCTTTTGCGATAGGCACCGGGCGGTGCCCAGGCTTTGTCACGGTCAATAAAAAATACCAGGCCCGGACGGGTCACCGTCCAGTCAAAGCGTCTTCCATCGGATAGCCGCCCCTGGAAGATCAATTGGGTTGCGTTTTTGCGAATAATCTGGCTGTTGGATAATATAAAGCCCTGATATGACATTTTAAGTCACGTTTAATATAAATTTATTGAAATCGCATCATGTTTGCGAAGGATTTTTTTAACAAAATATTTTTGCCACCAAGGCACCAATACACGAAGTTAAATTATAATAAACAGTTTTGCTTTGTGTCTTTGGGCCTTTGTGGCTATTCTATCCGGCTTGTCCGGGTTGGGGTTCCTACACTCTAGGTTGAACGGTTCAGGGTTCAACGTTCCGGGTTGAAAAAAACCAAGGCAGCTCGTATCAAAGGGATCGTGTCTTCATCAGGGTTATAAATCCTTTTACCCTGTAGGATATGACGGGTATGCCGGACTCTGATTAATATTGTGAGCAGTATCTATCAGTTGTAGCCTTTGAACCCTGAACCCCTCATTATTTGTCGATTAGCGATCCCGGGCCAATACCCTTACCACCGAATTTTTCGCATATCGAATCCAAGGTCTTGTTTAGCTCCTGTCGTTTTTCAGTTGACCCGTTATGGTTAAACAGGGAAAGCTGACGTTCGGAACCTATATCGACAAGATTGGACAAAGAAATGCCTAACAAACGGACCGGTTTTTTACCCACAGCGGTTTTTTCTAGCAGACTGCAAATGTTCGAGTATATGTCGGCACTGTCGTTTGTGTATTTATGCCGTGTAACAGAACGGGTGATTTGTACAAAATCATGGTATTTTACTTTTAAGGTAATCGTTTTGCCTTCAAGACCTTTGCGACGCATACGGCGGGCAACACGATTGGCCAAGGACAAGAGCTCTCGTTTGGCCGGTTTAAGATCAAGGATATCCTTAGAATAAGTATCCTCATGACCGATTGATTTGACATCGTGAGATGTAATCACCTCCCTTTCGTCTATGCCCATTGATAATTGATGCATATGGATACCGTGCTTGCCGAATTTTTTTTCCAGCACCTCGGCGGGTACCTGTCTCAAGTCCTTAAAGGTATGAATATTTAGGCGAGACAGAGTCTTTTGTGTCACTTTACCAACACCCCACATTTTTTTAATCGGTAGCGGGTCCAAAAACTCTCTTATCTTATCGGCAGGAACCACCGTCAATCCATCAGGCTTTTCCATATCAGAGGCAACCTTGGCAACAAATTTTGACGGCGCAATACCGGCTGATATCGTTAAACCGGTTCTTACAACGACCATCTGTTTTATCTTTTCTGCAATTTCAATCGGCGAGCCAAGAAGGCGGGTGGATCCGGTTACATCTAAAAACGCCTCATCAATGGACAGCGGTTCAACCAGTGGCGTAAAAACATAGAATATTTCAAATACCTGTTCGGACACCTCCTGGTATCTGGCCATTCTGCCCGGTAAAACGATCCCATTTGGACAAAGCTTCATGGCTGTTGCCATCGGTTGGGCGGAATGGACGCCGAATTTTCTGGCTTCGTATGAGGCAGATGATACCACACCTCTCTCTTTGCTGCCGCCAACGATAACCGGTTTACCCTTCAGTTCAGGATTATCCAGTACCTCAACCGAGGGATAAAATGCATCCAAATCTAAATGAATGATGTGCTTTGGTGGTCTTTGATGATCCATTTTCGAAAAAAAGCTTTGCCGTGAGTTGATCCATGAAAATTATCATACCCTGCAAGACCTGTAAAATGAAAACAGAGATCTTTTCCCAGCGGGTGATGTCGTGTCTGGAATCAAAAAGAACTGATTGAATATAATCTATTGGCCAACCGATTCAAGATCTTAAAACCTTGATTTATAGTACGCAAATGATTTAAATTCACATGATAAAATAAACCAAATGACGTAAATGAATGATAAAAATTTAAAATATGGCTGATTGAACAAAGACGAATTAAAAAAGTACTGTTTATTACTTTCAGATTCTATTCAGGAAACCAACAAAATTATTTTTAGTCTGCAACAATCCATATACCAATTGGGGATACTTAAAAAACAAACTGTGGTTCGGAAAATAACCTTCTCGAAAAAACATCTGAAGTTTAACTCAATTTTTTTGGATACTGGATCTCGTTCATCAACGTGCTGTGGACTTCTTCATCCTCAATTCCCAGGTATCGCAACGTGACCGTGGAACTGGAGTGATTAAAGAATTTCCAGACTATCTCAAATCCCATCCCGTATTTTGTTCTCTGTATGTATCCCGGGATCTTTCTTAGTGAGTGAGCACCATAATTGTCATCTAAGTGAATGGCACCTGTCCATATTTTAACCATATTGTTGACAGACTGGAAAGATGGTTTCTTGTGGTTTTGGATAGCAGAATTCAAACGGGCAGAAAGATTATTATGGTTACAGAAAAAAATAAGGGATAGCTCGAATGGGCTATCCCTTAAAGAAAGGAAGGGGTAGAATGAATGAAAATATGTTTATAGCTGAAGGCTTCTTTTAATGCCGTTATTAAACGCGATTCATATCTTTCAAATTTATAAAAGTTGAAGATGGCCGCTGGATAAGATGCACGCGCAATAAAGAAAGCCTTTAAATAACAATATAGCAAAATTCTTGCCAGAAAAGATTGAAAAAAAACTTTTAAATATTTCACGTGGTTATTTCTATAGACAGGGCCTGAAAAAATAAAATGGAGATATATTTGTCAAATTTTGGATCAGTGGCGTCAAAAAATTGATGGTTTGCTATTTCTTTTTATTAAATCAAACTTCGTATACGGTGAGGATGTCCTGATCAGTGGATTCGGCAAATTCTGTGTCAAGGATAAACGGGAGCGCAGAGGCTGGAATCCGGCTACCGGCGGGGATATGATGATGGTGCCGAAACGGGTTCTGACTTTTAAACGTTCGGGGATGTTGGGGGATAAGATAAATGGGTTAAGGTAAGGGATGTTTGACCTTTTTACAGGAGCATCAATATTATATGGAAAAAAGCGGGCCTTGACACGAAACACTCCTTGCCTAATTATCGTTTCTGTGAGAATTCGGCAAAGTCAGCCAAATGTAAAAGGAGGGTGTGCCATTTCTTGGACCGCGGCTCTCAATGGGAAAACTTACACAAAAAAAAGGGGGTGATAAGGCGGAAAAACCGATGATCAAACACTGAAAACTTTTAGTCTCAAGAAAAAGGAGGAGGAGTCATGAAAAAATGGATTTTTTTATCGTTGCTTTTGCCATTGTGCAATTAACAATAGCCATAACGCCCGCAATGAGTGCAGATACGAAGCTCTGGGACGTTTACAATAATGTTCTTAAGAAGGCAAAATATGTCGATCTGACCCATGCCTTTAGCCCCACCATACCTGTCTGGCCCGGGTTTGGAAACGCGAAATTCAAGCCGGGCGTAGCGGGCCAGGAAATCAAAGATTATTGTACCATCGGTGAAACTTTCCAGATCAAGAAACATGGATTTATCAGTAGTTCCTATGAGCTGGTACTCAAATACACAAAAATCGGATAGTGTGGTTAAAATACATCTCAATCCACTCGACAATATCCCCACTGAAGTTCATGAGGGAGCATTGGTAACATTGTCAAACGCCCTGAATCAATTTAACAGAGAAAATAAGCGAAAAAAGTTTGCCTTCGAAACTTCAGAGGATGCCGTAACCTGGACCGTTTTCAATTATTTAAACCAAAAAAGATTCTTAAGTGAATCATTAAAACTGTCCAGTCTGGACTGGTTAATTCAAAAGGACATAGAACCTACGATTTTGTTATGGGGTGTGCCTGTGCCTGGCGCTGAACGGCGGGGGATTGATATAAAAAAAAATCTGATAATGATTTTAAATAAAATATGGGAGGATCCCCAAAAATATTCAGAACCTGATGTCATACTTGACTTTGAGGATATCGGTGTGGTTTTGATCGAAGTCAAATACCGATCGCGAAACGATACGCTGAATGAAAAAAGTCCAAAGTGGGAAAAATATGTTCACAACAGCATTGCGTTTGCTGACATTGCTGGCGTCAAAAAGACAGGTTATTATGAACTTGCTCGAAATTGGCGGATAGCTTGGGATCTTTCAGGTGAGCGGTCAATGGCTCTTATAAACCTTGGCCCGGAATCTATCTTTAAAAACAATGCTGGCAAGAAAATTAGCGAGTTCAGCAAATGTCTAAGGCAGAATAAAACATGCAAATTTGTTGATACGACATGGAAACGTTTATTTGGAGCGACGTCGGACCATCCTCAATGGTTTGACAAATATTTGAAAGAACGTAGTCTTTTAGCGTAGTTTCAGCAATTCAAAAGACGGTGCAATGGAGATTCGAGGATGATATCCCGCGATAAAAACAAATCCATGATAAAATATGATTTGGAAAAATTGATCGGCGAGAGAGATTTGGGGGAAATCCAAAATTTCGTCAAACTAAAAAGGCAAGCAGCACCATCGTCAAAAAAAGATATTGATGCCTTCCTGATACAGACCATAAGGGGTGTTTGGATCATAGATACCGAAAAGGAAGTTACCGAAAATTTGATCGATTTATGGGGATCCGGCGATCTTAGATATCACAGCAAAATGACCGGCGATTTAATCGAAGTCTCTGGGAAGACCTTCAAGATTTCGCCTGGAGATGGCAGTTCGACTAAGAGTGCATTGGCAGTGGGTAAAATCCTCTACGATTATAATTTTTCAATAGATTCACTTTGCTCCATAGAGTTTGAAAGTAGGTTTGTTGAGCGTTCCGATTTTATATGGAAAGCATGGCTTCAAGCAAAGTTAAAACCAGAGGAGCATCTTCTCGCTTTGCTTGAGACATCAACCAAAGCTGCATTCGAAGAGTCGATACTGGGCAAAGTCTCCGCATATTACAATTTTATTTTAACCACTCATAGAAATTTGCTGGTCGCTATTTCTGAAGTAGGTGATATCAGTTTGGTTGAATTGCCAAAAATAAAGCTTGAAATTGAGCACTCCATTGGCAGGAGCACCGTTAGTTGTGGGGATCATAAATGGGCCACCACCGTTACGAACGAATCACTCTATAAAAAGATAAAGGAAATTGCCGGACTGGATCCCGCTGATTCTCTGCGGGCTATTGGTCTTATTATTTGGCAAGAAAAGGGATTAAAGAAGATTGATCAGATTCATAAAATATTTGAAATAATTCAGAACATGGAAGGCGCAACTGCTCTCGACACAATAACAGGACTCGTTATCAGAAATCTGAGAAATGATAGGATTGAATCAGAAGATACTCCCGAGCACTTCAACGATTTGAGAGGAGAATTTAAAGAATTCTTCCGAAATGAGAATTCTCCAGAATATCTGATCCAGTGGTTCCAACAATGGGGCTTTCCGATTTCTGTTGGTGAGGATGTTCTAAAACACTTGATGAAAATTACAGAGACAGCCGAGGATGCTCAATGGGCGTTACCCTTTCATAGATTCATTTATGAAATGAGGACAAAGACGATAAAGAAATTGATACCACTTATTATCTTCGACATTGCGATGGTCAAACATTTGATCCTTGCGGAGGAATACGAGGCTGCCAAAGATATTATTGAAAAAAGGTTGGAGCAACTGCCTTCCGAGCAATTAGCAGATTTGTTGCCGGAAAGGGATGAGGATATTACAGATGTCCCCGGTTTCCAGCAGATCAGAATACAGCTCCTGGAATTATTGGATATTTCAAAAAAAAGTCTAAATGAAAAAAATTATGACACCGCCTTTACTCTTGCTATTTACCAGCCATTTGAATTGTCCCGGATCGAGCAGCTTGAAAATTCTGAAAATAAACAGATCGCAAAGCGTGCAAGAGCTGTGAAACAACTGTTGTCATGGCAGGGTCTGCAGACTGACAAAAATGGTGCATTACCGGAACTGGCCAGAGTTTCACCATTTTCTAATAAAGATTTAGATTTGTTGCGGCACCCGTTGACTCGAAAAGGAAAAATTCTGGGTAAACTGCAAGGAGCGTTAGCAAAAACGTCAACTCCGGATTTTAACCACATGCGGCAATTTTGCAAAAAAGCTACGGCCGCTAACGAACAATTGATTATCAACATCGTTGGTCAAAGCTGTCTGGCTTTAGGATTGCGTGTTGTTCCCGCGTATTTATCACACGGTGAAAAGTCAGTGGGGATTCGCGCTTTCGAGGCAGATCCCAATTTCATTCTGATTGGGTCCAAACACACGGAAAATGATTCTGGTTATTTTCTTTCTCCACTTGAGTTGACATTTGCGATTGGTACTGAATTGGCGCATTTAAAGTCCAAACATTCTCGGGTGACGTCAAGGGCGGTCATCGATGGGACATTTGAAAAGGGGAAGTCCGCGATAGAAACGTTCGCCGCCTTGCTGCCTTTTTTAAAATTCATTCCTATCGATAAAATAATGTCTCAAAGAAAAACATATCAGGTTATCCGTTCTGTGGTGCCGTTGAGTCTTCTGAAAAAAATCTATAGTGTTGAAGATGGGCGGCAATTGATGTCAAAAGTCGGCACGGATATTAGTCCATTGCTGGAAGCTGGATCAGATAGCATTAAGAAATTAAAAAAAGGGATAACCGTGACCACGAACCAGGTTGAATCTATTATCCATCCTAACGAAGGGGAAAATAGATTTATTGCCGCGGATGAAGACGGATCAGAAGATATCAGCCCAAGCAATGACAAGCTTGTGGTTGCACATCGTGTTATGCAACTGACAGCGGATCGTGCAGGACTTGTCTTTTGCGGGGATATAATAGCAGCGGTTCGGAGTATGTTTCTCTCGATCCGGGCGTATCAGCCCGAATTATATATAGCGGAGAAAAACGATTTAGTGACCTGCTTGAAACGGTGCGATGAAAAAGGCAACTATATTCTACAAGATCTGGCAATCAGAATAGGTTCACTTATTTCCTTTTTTCTTTCTGATGACTATCAACGATTGCGTCAAAAAATCACAGGAACGTTGATTGAATCGGATTTAAATATTTATTCTTGAATGCGCTGAAAAACAAACAATGTTCACCTTCAAAAACAAATTTTCCTGGTCCATATCCCAGGATAGAGTCTTTCAAACCTGCCCCAGACAATATTATTTCAACGACTACTGATACTGGGGTGGCTGGGAATACAATGCCCCCCAAAGAACCAGTCAAATCTACATTCTAAAACAACTTAAAAATAGCTCAATGTAGATCGGTGAAAAGGTTCATAAATGCATCAAACGCAGTTTGACCAATCTCCTGCGTGGCATATCTGTTATTGATGTCGATCAGATCGTTGATATCACCTTCAACTATATGAGAGAGGAGTTCAGGTCATCCCGGGAAAACGTTATCACACTCATCCAAAGACATGTGCGCTTTTTGAACACGAATACGAATTGCCCATTTAAAACGCTGATTGAAAAAAGCCGACGACAACATGGAGCAATGCCTGAGAAATTTTTACAGTTCAGAAACCTTTGCCACCCTCAAAGATTTTCCCCGAAAGATGTGGTTGGAGGTCGAGAATTTTTCATCTTTTAATCTGAATAATACCAAGATCTGGGCGGTGTTGGATTGCAGTTTCCGGACAGAAGATGACGGTGTTACGATAATCGATTGGAAAACCGGCAGAAGCATGAGTGAGGATGTCTCGATGCAACTTTCTTGTTACGCGATGTATGCCATGGAAAAATGGGGAGTCGATCCTGGGAATGTGAAACTGATTTAATATAATCTTTTGGCCAACCAGGGTGCAGAATTCACTATTGGGGCGTCTGAAATTGAAAACGCAAAGGCATATATAGATGGGAGTATCGCTGATGTGCAATCGCTTTTGGCCGATGTGGGCGAAAATGTGGCCAAGGAGGAGGAAGCCCTTTCAAACGTCGAGGATGAGCGGGTGAAGGTGGATTGTAATTTTCAGAAAGTTTGTGAATAACCAACCCAATCAACTCAACTAACCATCAAAATAAAAGCCAGCCAAAGAAACTGGCTGACCTTTTTTGAAATTCCAAGCAGCATCTGCAACGGGGCCACCACCCCCAATTATCGGTTTTGAATCTTCGGTGTAAAGCTTTAAAGCCTCACTCCAGAAACTTTTAAAGACTGCTCTTTCCGGGAGCAATTTTGAAAAGCTTTTAGCTTGCCCTTTCCGGGGACGTGACTAAAATATTTCTGGAGGCAAATCGCTCAGAACCTCATTATTTGAAAAAACGCCCAATTCACCCATACCGGAAGGATTGACATTCATTACATATTGAGATACGACCATCTCGCTTATCGATCGGGCTACATACTGTAACAACACCTAAAACATTGAATGTGATTAAAAGATATACATATTGCGCCTTACCATAAAAGATTTTGGATTAGCGTTATCCGTACCTGTCATATGGGGCATGGGGTTCACTTTTGCAAAAGCTGGTTTGAATGAATTCCCTCCCATTTTTTTAATGAGTTTGCGATTTACCCTGTCAGCATTAATGTTATGTTGGTTTTTCCCGCCACCCGTAGGACAGTTTAAGGTTATTTTCCTATTGGCACTGGTCAGCGCCACGATCCAGTATGGCCTCACATTCACTGGCCTAAAAGGATTGGATGCATCAACTGCTGTCTTTCTTGTTCAGTTAGAAGTTCCGTTTGGGGCATTGCTGGCATCAATCATTTTTAAAGATAACTTAGGGTGGTTACGTGCCTTGGGAATGGCTGTTGCGTTTTTTGGAGTTGGATTGATTGCCGGAGCACCAAGCATACGAAATCAATTGTTTTCAGTCTTCTTGGTTGTCTCTGGTGCACTTACCTGGTCTCTCGGCCAAGTCATGATAAAAAAGATGACTTCGATCACAGGATTTCAATTGATTGCATGGCTTTCGTTTTTTGCAGGTCCGCAGATGTTTATCTCTTCACTATTGATTGAAAGCGGACATCTCGAATCTATAAAAAATGCGACGATAGTAGGATGGGGAACCGTTATTTACCTTGGAGTTATAATGACCGCAGTCGGTTATGGTATATGGTATCACATTTTAAAGAAATATGATGTCAATCAGGCAATGCCTTTCCTACTCCTATTACCGGTGTCATCAATCATTGGTGCCGTTATCTTTTTGGGTGAACGCCCAAATCTAAGTACCATGTTAGGCGGTAGCATTATTGTTATTGGGGTGGCCATAATTGTTTTCGCCGGACAATGGATGGCGTCTATAGAATAAAAGTAAAAATCTGATCTTTATCCATTTTTTATCGCCATTACTATTTGTTACAATTCTGTCGACAACCGGATGAATTATTTTTACATTTGTTGCAACGAAAATGGTTTTTTCATTAGCAACCTGAAGTTTCCAGGCTTCTATTTTCTTGTTACTCATCGGGATACTCTTCTTTTATGTTGGCAATAATGAACTCTCAACTGGCTTCGGGACGTTAATGATTATATAGTTTTATTTAAGTGATTTTCTGTGGATTCATAAATCTCTTCCCCATTTGATAACCATGTTAATTTGTTCCTTGGTTTCGGGGGACGGATCTGAAAAATTCTCGGTGTTTTTTCGAAGTTCCTTGATCATCTCAATCACATCACTGCTAGCGGCTATCCCATTTCTTGCCAAATAGCAACCGACTGCTGTGCCGGTTCTTCCTTTGCCACCCCAGCAGTGCACATATACAGATTTGTCGTATTTGATGCACATATCAATCTGATTTAAAATCCGGACCATTTGACGCTCAGTTGGGACGGAGAAATTCTTTATAGATATCTGGTCGAACGTAACTGAAATTTTCAGCTTTTGAGCAATTGACTCCATATGGTCAACATATGGCGGGACTGGATCGTCCGGGCGGTTGTATTCTTGAGGTTCCATCAAGCTGATAACATGCCTGATACCCGATTGAATAAGCCCCTTGAGATTTTTTTCCTCCTCGATTGGATCTTCAGATCCAGGATAAGCACCTGCGAGAAGTTTTCCGGGAACAACCCAATATGAACGGTTAAAAGGGGCCTTCAATATTTCTGTCATAATACCGCACTCCTTTCCTTATTATTGTCTTATATTACCATATGTGTTTGACAGATCCGGACAAAGTTCAGATAAGGAATTTAAAAATTTCATTTTTTTCTGGAATATCGACACTTCTTCAAGTTAAAACATTTCCGGGGATATGTTGAATTTTTCAGATGTGAATCATTGATCCAAAATCCAAAACATTAGATGCAGCCAATACGGAAAATAATTCATCTCGACATGGACGCTTTTTATACCTCCGTCGAACAGAGAGACCGGCCTGAGCTCAAGGGAAAACCTGTAATAGTGGGTGGTGATCCTCAATCAAGAGGAGTGGTTGCCGCCAGTTCCTATGAAGCCAGAAAATTTGGTATCCACTCCGCTATGGCGCCATCGACAGCTTACAGACTTTGTCCTGATGCGGTGTTCATCCGGTCAAGATTTGATATGTATCGAGCTGTTTCAGCGCAAATTAGGGAAATCTTCTGTGAATATACGGATCTGGTTGAACCATTGTCTTTGGATGAGGCCTTTCTTGATGTCACCGAGAATTACATGGGGATGCCCTCGGCAACTTTGATTGCTCAGGAAATCAAGAAAAAGATATATACCCAAAATAAACAATAATTTTTTTTGTTGGAGGTTTCTATGCGAATAGCTATTTTTGGAGCAGGTTCTGTGGGAGGCTACTTCGGCGGAAGGCTATCCCAGGTTGGGGAAGATGTCGTTTTCATAGCCCGTGGAGAGCATCTTAACGCAATGCTCACGCATGGTCTGCGAGTGGATAGTATAAATGGTGACTTTGCGGTGCAGCCGGTTCAAGCAACTGATGATCCATCTAAAATTGGCAAAGCTGATGTGGTATTGGTTGGCGTTAAGGCCTGGCAGGTGCCAGAAGCAGCTGAGGCGATGCGGCCAATGATAGGACCTGAAACATTTATCCTGCCGATGCAAAACGGACTTGAGGCCCCGGCACAATTAAGTAAAATATTAGGAGACCAACATGTTTTAGGGGGTTTATGTGGGCTATTTTGTTATGTTAAAAGGCCAGGTCATATTGTTCATGCCGGAACAGACCCTTTCGTAAAATTTGGAGAGTTGGACAACCATCGCAGCCAACGAGTTGAGCAACTGCGTGAGTCATTTAATAGGGCCGGGGTCAATGCGGAAATTCCACCTGATATCCAGGTTGCCATGTGGATGAAGTTTCTATTTATTACAGTGTGGAGTGGGATGGGGGCGGTGACGCGTGCTCCAGTTGGTGTATGGCGCAGCCTGCCAGAAACTCACCGGATGGCGGAACTAAACCTTCAGGAAGTTATTGCCGTAGCTGCAGCTCGTGATATTTCATTGCCAGATGAAGCCTTACAAACGACAATGAATATGTATGATGGCCTTGTCCCAGCGTCAACCGCTTCCTTACAGCGTGACGTGATGGCTGGACGTCCCTCGGAGCTGGATGCACAAATTGGAGCCGTAGTACGCTTTGGACAGAAAGCCGACGTCGCAACCCCACAGCACACATTTATCTATCGCAGTTTGTTGCCCATGGAGTTACGAGCACGAGGTCAACTTCAATTTGGTGAATGATCTCAAGACTCCGTTCTTTGCCATACTTTTTATTTTTCTTTGAGATTACAGTTTCCAGGAATTACCCAAGGCAGGCGATTGTTGTGAGAGGATATTAAGACGAGCTTCTTTGCGTTTTTAAAATCGTTGATAACAAAACTATAATTTTACAAGGCTAATAAAACTGATGATATCTTTACAAAAAAATGGCCTCGTCCATTAATACAAAAGTCGGCTAATATACGTTAAATAAATGAACGACCGAATAAACGAATCTTTAAATTCTCTCAAGAAATCATCCTTTAGATCCAAATTCAGGTTAACACAAAAAGACCGAGATTACATAACCGGCAAAGGTTTAAAAACCATCAGAGATCATGCATTTCAATTTATTAACACCAGAGTTGCGCCTGATTTTCCCAAGAATGACGGTAAACAAACACCGATGAGAGGGCATCCGGTTTTCATTGCCCAGCATGCCACTGCCACCTGTTGCCGGGGGTGCATATCAAAGTGGCATGGAATCGAGAAGGGCAGGGCGCTCAGTGAAAAGGAGGTCGATTATGTTGTTGCGCTGATTATGGGGTGGATTGATCGACAAATATATCTAAAAATGGCTTGAACTGAGCGTGAACTATCAAATCTATGCCGATCCTGATAAACCAAACAGCGTTCCCTGAAGTGCGTTCACCATCCCAAGATGTCAAGATGTATGCCTAAATGACTCAAGTAAAAGAGCAAACCATCACATCTGTTGAGCGCACTATAGGGGAAGATGACAAACGACGAACCTAAAGCGTCCTGAAAAATAGTTATTTATTAGGAGGGGACAATCTGTTTCTAATCTTGAAACTTAAACAGATGGGTGTTTTCGTTTTAAATAAGAGAACACAGTCGTATAATAATCTATTACGATCTCACCTGTTGAAGTAACTTCGCATTTATCCAGAATCCCTTTAATTGTTTTCTCTATAGCTAGGTTCCAATTCGGATTGGGATGATTGCTGATAGTACTAGCGTACAGGTCATCAAAATTTTTGCAAGTGCATTTAACTTGAATTGTTTTTTCAGATATTTGAGAAAACGTCTTGCCACTGAGGTTTCTGGCCGCTTGAATGGCAAGTCGCTTCGACTTTCTTTCACTGCTGTATAAAGCGGTTATTTTTCCATCTCCGCAACCGATATCAAGAACCAATTGTTGGTTTCCGATGAGTGTCTCCCATAGCGCGCGTCTCAACGAACTGGTAATATCGATGTTCAAGAACGGTAATCCTTCAACGAATAGGCTCTGAGCCTGACATATTACCTGAATCTTGCATGAAAATTAATGAGAAGTTTGAATAATATTTAATAACAACAGGTTGTGATAATTTGGCAAGTAAAGAGAAAATACCTAATAGGTAAAAAATGTCGGTGGATTTTATCTCATTAATTTTCACCCTGCGGGCGAGCCGGAGGCTTTCATATGCTGCGTTGCTAAGGGTTCGAAGTAAAGAACTACGACGTCACCCTTAGACGCCTTGCCTATGAAAGCCTCCGACTCGTGCAAAATCCAGGTATTAATCGCAGGATTTCAACCGATCTTCAATAA
>Ga0316190_10001582_pt1 | contig 16545 bp, 20 predicted proteins | sample Eddworburrow2_MG_FD_204929 | JGI IMG/M metagenome (GOLD analysis project Ga0316190, IMG submission 204929) | Coastal sediment microbial communities from Maine, United States - Eddy worm burrow 2 | ecosystem: Environmental > Aquatic > Marine > Coastal > Sediment | place: USA: Maine | collected... | reverse complement strand
CACTGCCCCGTATTGGCCAGCATGTCGGCATGCTTGACCTTCAGTTCAATATTATCCGGTTCTTGCGAAACCGCCACTTCCAGGATGGTCGTTGCCGTGTCCCAGTCATCAGCCAGCGCATAGAACCGGGCGAGATTTGCCCGCGCAAGCGCCGGGCGTGGCGCCTTGTCGACATATCCGGCAACAGTGGCCAGATGATCCAGTGCCTTGTCGCGATGACCGAGCGCCAGCCAGCACCGCGCAGACAGGGTTTGCCCGCGCATCATGCCGGGGCTACCGCTGGTCACCGGACGCAGTACTTCGAGCGCCTCACGCGGCTGCCCCGCCTGGAACAGCTGCGCTGCCTGTTCAATCTTGTCCTTCACCTTGGTCTGATACTCCGTACTGGCGCACTTGCCCGCTCGCCATCGTTTTCAGGGCCTGTGTACCAAGAATTTGCCGGTGTGTGCTAGAGCAAGAATGAAACGGTTAATCAGCGCACGGCAACCGGGGGGTGCGGCGCTGTGCACTCTTCAAACCGCACCCTTCACACAATAGGTCAGGGACATGACAATCCTGACCGAAAAACAGCTTGCATCCCTCCCCCATGTTCGCTGGTGGCTGTTGTTTGTTGCCGCCATGGTTTTTGTCATGGTCATTGTCGGCGGCGCGACCAGGCTGACGGATTCAGGCCTGTCCATCACCGAATGGAAGCCACTGCTTGGCGCCATCCCGCCGCTCAATGAAAGCCACTGGCTGGCAGCATTCGATAAATACCGCCAGATTCCCGAATACCACCTGATCAACAAGGGCATGAGCCTGGACGAGTTCAAGTTCATCTACTGGTGGGAATGGGGCCACAGGTTCCTGGGCCGCGCCATTGGTGTGATTTTCTTTGTGCCGTTCGTGTTTTTCTGGCTGACCGGCAGGCTGCACAGATCCTGTATCCCGGCGCTGTTCATGCTGTTCGTTCTTGGCGGACTGCAAGGTGGACTTGGCTGGTACATGGTCAAGTCGGGGCTGGTGGAGCGCACCGATGTGAGCCAGTACCGGCTATCGGCTCACCTGACACTGGCGACCATCATCTTTGCCGCACTGATCTGGACGGCATTGGGCTTCGGCAACCAGAAGCGGCGGCTTGCCGCAACCCTCAATCCGGCCTGGCCCGCACTTGGCCTGGTTGTCCTGATCATAGCTCAAACCGCTCTGGGCGGGTTTGTGGCAGGTCTGGATGCCGGCCTGTCGCATAACACCTGGCCGTTGATGGACGGCCGGTTGATTCCCGACGGGCTACTGGTGATGGAACCTGTCTGGCGCAATTTCTTTGAGAACGTGCTCACCGTGCAGTTTCAGCACCGCATGATGGCCTATGCCATCGCCATTTTCGCATTCGTGTACGCCGCGCGCGCCATGAACGAGACAAACCCTCCGGCCGTGCGCACATCTGGGTTGGCAATCCTGTTGGCCGTGCTGGCACAGATCGGCTTCGGTATCTGGACGCTGCTGGCTCATGTGCCGATCACGCTGGGATTGATCCACCAGGGCGGTGCACTTGTCGTGCTGGCAGCCTGCATCTGGCATTTGCATGAAGTGTGCACCGCAGGCGATCAAACCACCTGCGGTGCGCACAGTATCGCAATCAGCTCATTGCCTGATCAAGATCGGCGATGATGTCGGCTACGTCCTCGATCCCGACGGACAGGCGCACCACGTCAGCACCGGCACCGGCTTTTTCCAGCTGTTCCGGCGTGAGTTGTGAATGGGTGGTTGAGGCCGGGTGAATGATCAGCGACTTCGTGTCGCCCATGTTTGCCAGATGCGACAGGAGCTCAACCTTGGACACGGTACCGACACCGGCGTCATAGCCACCTTTCAGTCCGAAGGTGAATACCGCACCTGCACCCTTCGGTGAGTACTTCTTCTGCTTGTCGTGATCCTTGTCGCCGGGAAGCGCCGCGTAGTTGACCCAGGACACACGCGGATCCTTGGACAACCATTCAGCAACTTTCAGCGCATTGTCACAATGGCGCTGCATGCGCAGTGACAGGGTTTCCATACCGGTCAGAATCAGGAAGGCGTTGAACGGAGAGATGGCGGGTCCCAGATCGCGCAGGCCCAGTACCCGGCAAGCGATGGCAAAAGCTATGTTGCCAAAGGTTTCGTACATCACGATACCATTGTAGGAGGCATTGGGCTCCGTCAGAATCGGGAACTGACCCTTGTTCCTGCCCCAGTCAAAATTACCGCCATCCACAATGACGCCACCCATGGAATTGCCGTGACCGCCAAGAAACTTGGTCAGCGATTCCACCACGATGTTGGCACCATGCTCGATCGGCCGGCACAGATAAGGCGACGCCAGCGTGTTGTCGACGATCAGCGGCACATGGGCATTTTTGGCAACGGCTGCAATGGCTTCGATGTCCGTGATGCGGCCACCCGGATTGGCGATCGATTCAATGAAGATCGCCTTGGTCTTCGATGTAATGGCTTTTTCGAATGAAGCGATATCATCGATGTCGGCCCAGACCACGTTCCAGCCAAACGACTTGAACGAATGGTTGAAAGCATTGATCGAACCGCCATAGAGCTGGCGGGCGCAGACAATCTCGTCACCCGGCATCATCAGCGCATGACAGATGATCAGCTGTGCAGCATGACCGGACGCAACGGCCAGTGCCGCCGTTCCGCCTTCAAGAGCTGCAACCTTTTCTTCCAGCACAGCCTGGGTCGGGTTCATGATCCGGGTGTAGATGTTTCCGAACGCGCGCAGTGCAAACAGGTCTGCGGCATGCTGGGCATCATCAAACACAAACGACGTGGTCTGGTAGATCGGCGTTGCCCGCGCGCCGGTTGCCGGATCAGGCTTCGCGCCTGCGTGAATGGCCAGTGTATCAAAGCCGGGTTTGTGATCGCTCATGTGAAATGCTCCTTGGAACCGCTCGAGAATTGTCTATGCAGGGTGAGGGTTCTAGCAAAGGGCGGCAAACCAAACAATCGTTCTTTTTAGAGAACGACAGCTTATCGCTTTACGATTCCAAGGCTCTGCATCTTGCCGGACCCGTGCAGTGACTGTTTCTTCGATGATATCACGCCGGAATTGCCGCCTACCCAGCCCCATTCGCCCGACAGTTTGCCGTACTCGATTTTCGGGCACCGGTTCATGACCACACGCACACCTGCTGCCTCGGCTTTTTCGGCAGCCTCGTCATGGCGCACTGTCAACTGCATCCAGATGACCTTCGGTAGCGGCGTCAGGGCCAGTGCTTCATCGACCAGGCCTGCTGCGGCCGCGGAATTGCGGAAGATATCGACCATGTCGATGGGTTCCGGCACCTCGCTCAACGACGCGTAGACCTTGCGTCCGCAGATCTCCTGGCCGGCAATGCCCGGATTGAGGGGAAATACCTGGTAGCCCTTGTCGATGAGATACTTGGTGACAAAGAACGATGGCCTTGATTCATTTGCCGATGCACCGACAATGGCGATGGTTTTGACATCATCCAGCACCTGGCGAATATAGGCGGCTTCGTAGCTGTCGTGGTTCATGGAGCAGTAATCCGTCCGTCTTTATCCAGTGGAAAGAAAGGGTTGTGGGCAATTTCCCACAAATGCCCGTCAGGGTCCGAAAAATACCCGGAATAGCCGCCCCAGAACGCCTTTTCCGCCGGTTTCACGATCTTCGCTCCGGCAGCTTCGGCAAATGCCATAATGGCATCCACCCGGTCTTCACTTTCGCAATTGTGGGCCAGCGAGGCGTTCGTGGACGGGCCCGCAGATACCGCGACCCGGGCATCGTCAGCCAGTGCCTTTCGACCGTAAAGGCCCAGGACCACGCCGGCCATGTTGAAGAATGTAACATCATCACTGGACGATGCCGCAGCTCTCCAGCCCAGGCGTTCATAGAATGCCCTGGCACGCTGCATGTCATCGACACCGAGCGTGACGACGCTGATGCGCGGCTCAAGAGCAGTCATTCGTCGGTCCATTCCGGCTTGCGTTTCTCAAGGAACGCGCCGATGCCTTCGCGGGCATCGCGCATCATCATGTTGTCGACGATAACGTCCGACGTATGGCGATAGGCCTGCTCCAGCGGCATTTCAAGTTGCTCGTAAAACGCCTTCTTGCCCAGAGCCAGCACGGCCTGCGACCGTTCGGCCAGTATTGCGGCAAGTTGCTGTGTGGTCGCGGCAAGGTCATCATCGGCACAAACCCGGTTGACGATCCCTGCCGACATGGCCTCTTCCGCGCTCAGCAGCGCGCCCGTGGTCAACAGCTCCATGGCGCGCTTGCGCCCGATATTGCGTGACAGCGCCACCATCGGAGTGGAACAGAACAACCCTGAATTTATGCCGTTGACACCGAACCGGGCAGACGCGCCGGCGACCGCCATGTCACACGCCGCCACAAGCTGGCAGCCTGCAGCCGTGGCAATACCGTTTACTTCGGCAATGATCACCCTGGGATGGGCAACAATCATCTGCATCATCGTGGAACAGCGCGCAAACAGCGCTTCGTAGAACGCCCTGCCGCCGTCATCGTCCTGGCGATGAGCTGTCATTTCTTTCAGATCATGGCCACCGCAAAATCCCGGAGCCTCGCCAGCCATGACGATGGCGCGAACTGTCTTGTCAGTTGCTGCTGCGTCAAGGGCGGCAACAAGTTCTTCAAGCATCGCACTGGACAGCGGATTGCGTTGCGCGCCACGCATCAGTGTCAGCCGCAGGATGCCGGCGGTGTTTTTCACACGCAATAACGCTGCGTCTGTCATCAGTGCCCCCCTGTCTCATCGGTCTCGGCCAGCAGTTTCAATTTTTCCGCCCAGTCCTTTTGCTTGTTGAGATCGCTTACGACTTTCTTGTTGTTGTCGGACGGCAACATGGATTTGAGACCTTCAATGAGCGATTTCTTCATGGTCTCGTCGAGATCAGTATCGTTGTTGATGTTTTCAAGTTCCTGGTTGATCTCTTCTTCATGGGTCCCGGACAGCGCTGCATAGGCGAAACTCACTGACGTGATGGCGATGTTCCATTCACCCACTGTCGCAAATCCGAAACTCCTGATGTCTTTCTCAAGTGCGGGACCTTCGCTGGCTTCGGCCACAAACTGTTCAAGCGACTCGTACTCCGCGATATCGGTGTCCTGGTAGTTTTCCCTGAGTTTGACAAAACCCTCGATGGCGCGTTTGGCAATGTCCGGCGTCAGTTCGATGGTTTCCACCGTGGCGATGCCCGGTGCCATATCCGGCTGTTCATCCTCATTGCTGCCCTTCTCGGAATCGCCATCATCGCCCGGCTTCAATTGCAGCAGCGGCTCATTGCCCGGAGACAGCACAAGCGGTCCGGCGCCTAACCCGTTGCCGGGCTCGGCCTCGCCCTCCACCGCCGGCAACCGGGTCTGGTCCTTGACCGCAAGCGCCGGACCGGCAAATACGCCAAGCAGTGTTGCGCCCAGCAAAACAACAATGTGTCGGGTGTGCTTCATTGCACCAGATTGTAGAACACGGCAGATTGCGGGGGAAGTGCCATTGACGAGTTTGATCAACTTCCTCAAAACCACACAGCAGATTGATCAAAACCATATGAACCCGGGCAGGATGCGGCAAATGGCACTGAAATGGTCGACAGAAGAAATTTTCAGCTTCCTGCAGGAAGAGTTTCCGCAGGCACTGCGCGACGGCGTGAATTACGAAGTGGTTAAACTGCAGCCCGAAGAGGTACATGTCCGCCTGGTAGCCGGCGAACAGCAACTGCGCCCCGGCGGCACGATTTCCGGTCCGGCCATGATGGAAATGGTGGACTTCTCGATCTATGTGCTGCTGCTGGCCCATCACAAGGAGGCCGCGCGCCTTGCGGTCACCACAAATCTGGCAATCTCGTTCCTGCGCAAACCGCAACCCGGCCCCATCGTGGCGCAAATCCGGCTCATAAAGCACGGTCGCACCCTGACCGTTGCGCGCGCCGATATCATTTCCGAGGCAGACAACAAGCTGGTGGCAAGCTCGGAAGCGACATACTTCATGGGAAGTGCATGAGGTAAAATAATACCACATATATTTTATGCAATTAAATCAACATGATATATAAAAATAGACTTTCACTATGCACTTGACCCTGTCGTCTGGCAGGCGTAGAACCCGTCGCTAGCAGGGTGCCTGATCCTAACCGGTCACAGGGGTATCCGGTTTTAATTCAATCACTCAGGACAAACTGTCATGAAAACCTTTTCTATTCGGGCATCCGAAATCGAGAAGAAGTGGATTTTGATTGACGCCGAAGGTCTGGTTGTAGGGCGCCTCGCCGCCGTTATAGCCACCCGCCTTCGCGGCAAGCACAAACCCACTTTTACTCCCCATATGGACATGGGCGACAATGTTGTCGTCATCAACGCCGACAAGGTGGTGTTGACCGGCAACAAGCGCACCCAGAAGACCTATTATCGCCACACCGGCTATCCCGGCGGCATCAGGGAAGCCAAGGCCGACAAGATCCTTGACGGACGCTTTCCCGAGCGCGTGCTGGAAGCAGCCGTCAAGCGCATGATGCCCGGTGGCCCGCTGACCCGCGATCAGTTGTCGAACCTGCGCATCTTCGCCGGTACAGAGCACCCACACGAAGCACAGCAACCCGAGATTTTTGACGTCAAGGGCATGAACCCCAAGAACTCGCTGAGAGGTTAAGGCAATGGCTGAAGAAATCACCGCACTGGAAGACCTCGGCAGCGCAATGGGCACGGTTGCAGAACCTGCCGCACCTGCTGAACCAAAAATCGACGCCCTCGGCCGCTCCTATGCGACCGGCAAGCGCAAGGATGCGGTTGCCCGTGTCTGGATCAAGCGTGGCAATGGCAAGATCACCGTCAATGGCCGCGAAGTCGAAACCTATTTCGCGCGCCCTACCCTGCGCATGGTCATCCAGCAGCCGCTGGAAGCCTGTGAGCGCAAGGATGAGTTTGATATCGTCTGCACCGTTGTCGGCGGTGGCCTGTCCGGCCAGGCCGGTGCCGTGCGTCACGGCATCTCCAAGGCACTGACCTATTTTGAGCCGGCACTTCGCCCGACCCTCAAGAGCGGCGGCTTCCTGACCCGTGACTCACGTGTCGTGGAACGCAAGAAGTACGGCAGAGCCAAGGCCCGCCGCAGCTTCCAGTTCTCGAAACGTTAAACGAACTTTTCAAGACTGCATTATTTCAAGGGGTTGTGTTTTGCACAGCCCCTTTTTTCGTATTGATAACGCAGGCAGGCGACCGTCAGCCCCGGATATCCGATTGCTCAGATGTCCTTGGCGATCTGCATGGCCGAGACACATTTCCAACGCTTCACCCGCCACTTTGGATGGCCATTGGTCCATTGCGCGATCTGCGCCTGCCCGCCGATCAGCCATTGCATGGGCGTAACCGACACGGCTGAATAGGTCAGGTGGACATTCTTGCAGGTATTGGCCTCGGTGAAGAGGCAGACAGGGTTGATATGGGCAATCATGGGTCTCGAGTCATAAGCCTGATCGTGTCCAAATTGGCGGAGCAACTTTACGGGTTCTGTTGAACCCATGTTGCTCTAGGGACGCACATAGCGGTGCGGATCATCTAACACCAGATGTCTGACCGACGCTGCCGGTTTTTCTCCAGCACCGCCCAGCCTGGCAGCCAGCTTTGCCAGGTGGCTGGCCAGAGCAGCATCATCTGCTTCATGCATTGCCGCGGCGATCTCTATTTGCCGCACAATCCCGGGGTCCGCTTGCGCCAGTAATTCAAGCGCGCAATCCAGTTCGGGCAACCGCTTGCCGGCAACCCGTACAAGCCCGGTGACAAGGTCAATTGGTTGTTCCGGAGACGCTCGCGCGCTCGCCGCAGCCGGCAATGGCTCGAGACTGAATGTTTCTTCTGACCGGCTGCCGCCCCTGCCCAGCCACCTGTCAGGCAGTTGCCTCGCGAGTTGCACCATTATCCTGTGTCGATCCCTCAGCACCAGAACGAACTCATCGTCGTGTTGATCGACATACCAGTTCATGAGGTCGTGCGATCTGCCTTTTCCGATCTGGTGACCCTGCAGCAATTCAACTTCAACAGGCAGCGGACCGTCACGCGTCATTGAGAAGTGCCGTCGGGCGATCAGGTCCTGTTCAATAATTTGTGCCGGTATGCTCCGCGATGGAGCATGAAACACGTAGCCGTTCCACACCCGTGCCAATTCTTCGATAAAGCCCTGGCATTCAGCAAACAGTTCAAGACCTTCATGCTCTTCATTCGACCTGGTAAGGGACCATTTGCAGTTGGTGTGATGCTGGAACAACGGATTGCCGGAGAAGTCTCTCTGTACCATATACCGCTCTGCCTGAAATGGCAGGTGCGGCACCAGCGAGACGTCACTGCCGGTCAACTGCCAGGCAAGCAGAAATGTATCCTTGTCGCCATATACAAACCGGTAAAAGGTCTCGGCGCGTTGATTGATTGCCAGTACAAGGCTTAGTGTGCGCCAGTGCATCTGCTTGTCGATACACACCTGACCGCTTTCCCAGGACCGGACCTGTTCACCGGGCAGACCGAGCATCTGCCAGATGGGGTTATCAGCGGCTATGTCGACAGTATCCGGCCAGAACACGGCACCGGTCGCCTTGTATTCAGGCCATTCAAACAAGAGCGCTGGATCGCGCAACGGAACCTGATCGGCATCGAGCAGGATAACCTCTTCGAATGACGAGTTTTTCAGGGCGAACGCCTTCAACTGCCAGCCGTCACAAAGTTTGAAATCTTCCGGATCGCCAACAGACAGGGCATCTACGATCGTGCATCCCGTCTTTGCAAAGATATTTGCCAGAAGGTCAGGCATTTCCGCAGGCCCCATATGCCAAATCTCGATTGGCAAGGCGGTCTCGTGTATGTCACGCAGCACGCGCACCAGCACGTAGGCATTTGCAAGCATCACCGGCCCGCCGGCACAAATGACGATGCCCCTGCCGCAACAACCCGCCTGCCCGTAATCGCCTGCAGCATCGACTTCATCAAACAGCGCGCGCACCAGGTCGGTACTCATTGTCATCAACACTTTCCCAGAATAATTTTTAGCGGCTATGCTGACTTGCGGACACAAACCCTCGGCCCATATTGGAAGCAGCCTGTGCAAAGAGTTCTGATTCTGACACCTGTCAAAAATGCCAGGCCTTATCTTGATGGATATTTCCAAAGACTCAAGGCTCTGACTTTCGACCGACAGCATTTGTCCGTGGCCCTGCTTGAGAGCGACAGCGATGATGGTACCTTTGAGCAATTGCAGGATATCGCCAGGAACATTGATGGCACGTACCATTCAATCAAGGTGTTCAAGCGCGATTACGGGTTCAAAATGCCCGACGGTGTGCCGCGCTGGGAAAGTGGATTGCAGCAGGCGCGGCGTTGCATACTGGCGCGGTCCAGAAACCAGTTGTTGTTCCGGGCTCTGGAAGATGAGGACTGGGTTCTGTGGCTCGACGTTGATATTGTCGAGTATCCAGCGGATCTTGTTGAACAATTATTGAGTTACGATCGCGATATTCTGCATCCCGACTGCGTGCGTGAGCGCGGCGGTAAAAGTTTTGACCGCAATGCGTGGAAGAATGATGGTTCGTTGCATATGCACGATTTGCGCGGTACCGGCCAGCCGGTGCGCATCGACAGCGTTGGCGGTATGGCCCTGCTGGTAAGAGCGGACCTGCATCGCGATGGACTGGTTTTCCCACCGTACAGGTATGGCGTGGAATCGCCTGTGATCCGCAAGCAGCATCCATTATGGGGCAGAGGCGAAATCGAAACCGAAGGCCTGGCCGCCATGGCCCATGACATGGGTTTGCAGTGTTGGGGATTGCCGGACCTGGAACTGGTTCATGCCTGACATCAGCCATGCAAATGCCGTCGGGCATTCAATGCAACCTGCTGAGAGGCTGGATCTGCTGGCCAGGTTGCTCAGGTTCGACAACGATGTCCACGACATTGGTGGACTGAGAGTTGAGTTGCTGAATGACATGTCATCATTGGAGGCAGTGATGCAGGCCGCCGCACGGCGCCAGTTGCTGCCCGCGGCAATCGACCAGCTGAGGGTGAAGGGAATATTGCCACCGCGACAATCACGACGCGCGGCGAAGGACTCACTTCTTGCCCAGTTAACTGATCTTGATGCGCAGTTCAAAATCCGGCGCTCTGCCCTGGGCGGTGCCTTGCATGACATTGTTGGCTGCCTGAATAAAGCGGACATACAGCCGATCGTGCTGAAAGGCTCGATGTCGCTGATTTCCGGGGAACCCGAATGGCGTTTCCAGAGAGACATTGACTTTGCAGTTGACCCGTCTGAGGCAGGCAGGACCGTCACGGCATTGCGCGCTGAAGGGTTTCGTGAATGCGACGAAATGGATCGGCGGCCGCATCATCTGAAACCAATGCAAAGAAATGATGTCCCAGGAATAATTGAGCCTCATGTCAAGCTGGCAGGCACAAGAGCCAGGGCAGTGTTGCCGGATGACGTCCTGATGGGGACAGTGGGCCACCATGCATGGAAAGGGTTGAGCTACCGGGCAATGAGCAAGGCCGGATTCCTGTTGCACGGCCTGGCGCACCATCATTTTCAGAACAGGGGCTATATCTACGGCACTGTCAGCCTGAAAGGGCTGTTGGAGTTTGCTCATTGCATTTCCGGGATGCAGGAAACCGATGTACTCGAGCTCGACGCCCTGAGTGGCGGTCACCCGCGCCTGAAGGCAGGACTGCTGCTTTGGTGCGCTTTGGCAAAGCGGCTGCTGGGGGTGACGCTACCACAAGGATTGATTACCAGTAACATCGTGGAAAACCATGCTGAAACTGTCAGCATTCGATACCTGCGCGGACAGACCGTTTCGCCCTTTGCAGGCGTTCGCGAGCATATTGTGCTGACGTTGCTGCATGCCCCGAAAACCTCATTGGCCTCGTCGGTGGTGCCGTCAATACTTGACGGCTGCCATATTGCCGTGTGGTGGAGCCATGAAACGCAAAGACGAAATGCCTCAGGTATACTGACCAACGACTGACAATCAGTTTCTTCGTGATGAGCCGGCGGCACGCGCATCGCACAATGCCTTCTTTGCCCGTAGCTCGACACGGCCCGGTGCATAATCCAGGGCGGTCTGGTAGCTCTCGGATGCCCCCGCATAATCCCCGGCATGAAACCGCGCCGCGCCAATCAGGCCATGCGTATCCTCTCGGAACAGGGACTTTTCATAGGCAATCCCGTCATCGAAGAAAGTGTCGGCATCGATTGCGGCGATCGGCTCCAGCAAAGCCTCTACGTGTTGAAACTCCTTCAACGCCACAAGGCAGCGAGCTTCCTGCCAACGCAATGCCAGGTTGTCACAGAACAATGAATGGCCCGAATGCACCACATCCAGTGCGGCTTGCGATCTGCCCGCCTGCAGCTCTATCTCGGCCAGGCCCTGGGCACACATGGTGCCTTCTATTCTCGCCCGGACAGACGCCCTGTCACGCGCTGCCAGTCGCATCCCGTCACGCAACTGCACTGCAGCCTCTTCTGCGCGACCCAGTGCCTGCAGTGTAACGCCAAGATGATATCGCAGGTAAACGCGGGTCGGGTCTGCCTCGATAGCAGCAACCAGCAGCGGAAGATTTCTGTCATGTTTGTGCGACTGGTCTCCATCATAGCCCAGGTGAACCAGAGACACCTCGTACTGCCGTGCAATACCAAGTCCGTCTTCCCTGCAAACCAGTTCAATCGCCGGTATCATCGTCTCATGCATTGCGCCCTGGAATCGAATCCGTCGATCCCTGCGAAACAGTCGCATCTCGCCATAGGAGGTCATATCCGATCTGGGTTGAAACCTGACACGCGCAGCCGCTGTTTCAGGTCCGGGCAGAAGGTCCCTGAGCGGTACACCGGCCGGACAAACCAGCCTCTCGTCGGCATCAATGTACAGAATCCAGTCACTGGAGGCGTTTTCTATGGCGGTATTTCGGGCGACCGAGAAATCATTGCGCCATGCCTGTTGCAGCAATGTGCAGTCAAATTTTCGGGCTATGTCCGGTGTTTCGTCGCTGGAGCCGGTATCGACGATGACCATCTCGTCGACGTGTCCACGCAACGAAGAAAGGCAGCCTTCAAGAAAGGCTGCCTCGTTCTTCACAATCATGCATGCAGAAACAGTACTGATGCCACTGTTCCTGATCAAACGGCACCAATCAGGATGAGGTTGCGGTCGTGTTCCCGCCAGCGCTGGCAATATTGAGTTTCCCGTCAATCGCGTAAGTGGCAATCACCGGAGCAGCAAAAGCGGCGGTGCGAACAAACTTCCGAACTGTATCGCGCTTTTTCTCGTCTACTGTTTCCAGTGACTTCTCGAACTTCTCCGCCATGACAGCTCCCTCAGAAAATCAAATCAGCGCAAAATGTATCACGTGCGAGAAAGTTGACGCAAGTGCCATACTGCTGCGTCCAGGCAGCCGAGCCGCATTTCGATACACTGTGCGCCGGAAACCAGCATGTGCATCCGCGCAAATGCCGCCAGACGATGATCTTGCGGCAAATACGTGGTTTTCATGAGCCGCCCATAGGCCTCGTGGGTTGTCAGGACCCTGATTGAGGTCATCCCGCCATGATTCGCGGTGAGAAACAGCAGCACATCCGCCCTGCCAGGCCTGATTGCCCACTGTTTTTCTGCCAGATGGGGGGCAACGGAATAAACCAGGTCGCCGTTCCATTCTGCCACGTTCGGACTGCGTTGTATTTGCCGTGCCAGTTCTGGAACCACTGAAATCGACCCTTGCTTGACGCGCAAGGTGCGCGGACGCGCCACAACATCGGCATTTCGGACAACGACGTGCTCATCACCTTCTACCGTCAACCCCGCTGCCAGGCACTTCAGGCTCAAAGTGGTCTTGCCAACACCTGTCTCTGCCATCAGCAGGATTCGCTTGCGGTTTACGACTACGCTGGCACCATGAATGATCGGACAACCGGCAGTCTCGGCAATCACCACGTCGTGCAAAATGCGATGGGCCCGGTTCAGGAGATGAGTGCGCGTCCCTGGCCGTCCATCATAAGGCGGGTCGAAATCGTAAAAACTCCCATGAACCCTTGTCGTACCTAATTCCAGTGTGGACTCTGTGGGATGCGGCACTTCAGGTTCAGCGGCCAGAAACTCAAACCGGTTCGCCAGCTTTGCGTCCAGACAGTGAAAGCGAACAGTTGAATTGATTGAACGAGCATTGATTATTCTGCCCGGCACACCAGGCCTGCCTTTTCAAGATCCGTGAAGAATTCATCGAGTGCAATGTCCTCACTCAGTTCATAAGCCTCCCGGATAAATGACTGAACGTCACTGACAGGCCTTTTCCCATCGCACAAGCAGTAGATCACCGCGGCGACCGGGTTGAGATAATGCACCTTCTCGTTTGGCTCATCATAAATGACGAAACCGTCAGGCACTTCTGTGATTTCCAGATCACCGGTAGTACTGAACTTCGTTGCTCCGTCGATTCCGCCCATTTGCCTCATTCTCCCTGTCCTTGAACCCAAGCTGTGCTCGGCAACGTAAAATTCGCTCCGCAGGCTCGCAAAAACACTGCTGCATGGTTGCAGTTGACTTGCAAGCAGACTGGTCTGGTTGACACAACAATTGATGTCAATAACTCCCTGATCACAGGCACACCTTGAATTTGCAGATGTCACATCAGACAATTCGCATCTCACACCGAATGGCAAGATAAAACCAAACGATATGCAGACTGTATTCATAAACTATGCAGATCATCGGTTTCAGCGCCGACAGCGGATGAATGCAAATTCGGCGATCAGACAAGGCGGCGTTGATCAGTGCATCCGGTATCAGCCGAAGGATCTTGAGGCCAGCTTTGTGCAGTCCAACCGGTTTCTCCTTGGCATGAAACGAGGCGCCGGCCTGTGGCTATGGAAACCGCATATTATCCTGGATGCCATGGCAAGGGTCGAGGACGGCGATATCATCATCTATTGCGACAGCGGCGCGATTGTCACCGCTTCACTCACTCCACTGATAGAGGTTTGCCGGGCACTCAACGACGGGGTGTTGGGGTTTGAAGTGGGTAAAGGGTTTCTGGAGCGCCAATGGACCAAGCGTGATGCCTTCGTCCTGATGGGATGTGATAGCAAAGAGTACTGGAACACGCCACAACTGCGCGGCGGAACAATGCTGTTTGCCAAGTGCAATGCAAGTTGGGATTTTGTATCCGAGTGGATGGATCTGGTGCGTCAGGCAAGACTTGTATCGGACATGCCTTCGTTTTGTGACGAGCCCCAATTTGATGACTTCCAGTCTCACAGGCATGATCAGTCTCTGTTTAGCCTGTTGTACAAGAAGCGTGGTTACGCAAGCTACGAAACCCTGTCCGGACGCCGTCTCAATAATGTCATCCGCAGTCATGTTTCATCGGAGCCATCTGTTTTCCGCTTGTTGCATAGCTATCTTGCACCAGATCGGTATGGGTTTTGATTGATTCAATCAAAACCCATGTCGCTCCAGGGCAGCCATAACGGCCGAAACAGGCGGGCATGCCGGTGATGTTCGCACGCCGCTTTAACCGCCCTCGCGGCGAGCAAGAAAGCGGCAACCGCCCAATTCGCCGGTCGCGTAAAGACCAACAAAAAAGCTGTAGGCATTGTCCCATCTGGTGAAGTGGGCAGCGCCAAAGCGATCAATCGTCTGGTCCTTGAGGCTGCGATACATGGCCAGGCGATCAATCAGAATGCCACGCCATTGATCGCTGACATTGTGGGCCTCGACGACGGCACATGCTTCGCGCTGAAACTGGCGGCGATACGTGTCATGCGATCCCAGGTCGATAAAAGTCATCTCCTGCTGCAACCGTTGCCTGGTGGCATCGGTCGTGCTGTCGGTCGCGAGAATGTCTGTAAAAACCACCCGGCCACCGGGTTTCAGAACTCGCGCACACTGCGCCACCAGGCGATCCTTGTCAGGTATATGGCAAAATGCCTCCTGACTGATCACCACATCGAAAACCCCGTCATCGAAAGGAAGCTCGAGCGCGTTGGCTTGCTGAAACGTGACACGGTCATCGAGCCCGGCCATGGCCGTCAGTCGCAAGGCACCGTCAATCCGGCTTTCAGTCAAATCGATGCCTGTAACCCGGCACCCATAATTGTGTGCCAGGTACCGGGATGGTCCGCCCATGCCGCAACACACGTCAAGCACATGGCAACCATCGTCAATGTTGCCGAGTGCTGCCAGTGCGTCATTGGCAGGCACGCCGCCGAAGTGATCCTGATCATAGTTTTGCAGCGTATCTTCGGTGATCGTCGACAGGTCAACGTCGTCACTTCGCAGCTTGTCGAGAATCTGCTGCTCGTTGATGGGATGGGTATCGTAGAACTCTCCCACGGTTCCAATATGCAGATCATTGGTCATCTGTTTCCGCCTCGGCTCGTGGCAACCTTCATGGCCGCATGTCATGTCCAGTTTCGACACTTATACCAAAGGAACCAGTTACTGACTCATTTGATCGATCAGGCCGGCGGCAATTGCCTACTCGTGTCGCAGGGCTTCGATCGGATTCAAGCGCGCAGCCCGCCGCGCGGGGAAATATCCGAACACTACGCCGACAACGGCAGAGAATACAAAGGCAATGATCACGATGTCCGGTTCGAAAATGAACGGTACTTTCAGAACATTTGCAGCAAACCCGGCAAGCGCCAGGCCAAGTGCAATGCCGACCAGCCCGCCCAGCAGGGACAACACAACGGCTTCCACAAGGAATTGCATCAGCACCTGGCTTTCCTGCGCTCCAACCGCCAGCCGAATGCCGATCTCGCGGGTGCGCTCGGTCACCGACACCAGCATGATATTCATGATACCGATACCGCCTACCAGAAGACTGACAGCAGCAACCGCACCCAGCAGGCCAGTCAGAACACGGGTCGTACCCGACATCATGTTGGCGATCTCGGTCATGTCACGCACATTGAAATCATCGTCTTCAAGCGGTGAAATCCGGCGCAGCTCACGCATCAGCAAGGTAACGTCACGGCGCACCTTGGCCGTCGAGACCCCATCCAGCGCTGATACATAGATCGTCTGGATGTCCTGATTGCCGAGGAAACGCCGTTGCAATGCCCGTATCGGCATGACGACAATATCGTCCTGATCCTGGCCAAAACTGGACTGTCCCTTGACGCCCAGCAGCCCGATGACCTCGCAAGACACCTTCTTCAGGCGAATCCTGGACCCGATTGGATCGGCCTTGCCAAACAGTTCAGTGCGTACGGTTTCACCAATGATGCACACGGCCTTGCCGGATCGCATTTCCGCATCATAAAACCGGCGGCCCTGCGCAAAAGTCCAGTCTTGCGCAATGAAATATTCGTTGGTGCTCCCGGTGATCGTGGTGTTCCAGTTTTCATTGCCGTAGATGGCGGTCGAAGTTGCCCGCGAAACCGGTGCAATCGCCTTGACTCCATTGATCTGCTGGCGAAGCGCAACAAGGTGTCTCGCGTCAAAATTGGCAGCGGTCGTTCTGGCGCCGCCGGGACCAAACCCCTGGCCGGGCCTGACGAAAAGCAGG